>Ga0102924_1004883_pt1 | contig 13229 bp, 9 predicted proteins | sample PaiPotPPM11metaG_FD_80116 | JGI IMG/M metagenome (GOLD analysis project Ga0102924, IMG submission 80116) | Iron sulfur acid spring bacterial and archeal communities from Banff, Canada, to study Microbial Dark Matter (Phase II) - Paint Pots PPM... ... | reverse complement strand
TCTTCTCCGCCCAGCACAACCCGGACCGCAAGAAGCAGTTCGACATCCGGAGCGTCATGCGCGCCCTGTCCGACCAGGACCACCCGGTCCTGGAACGCTGGGCGGGCATGGCCGACGCCGAGATCTCAGTGGTGCAGGACGTCCACCTGGGCGGCCACCCGGTGTGCCTGATCGGCATCGAGTCGCGGCCGGTGCCGCGGCGCGGTTTCCCGCCCGCCGACGGCCCCGACGCCTACACCGCCGGGACGCTGTTCCCGCAGTCGTCGAAGAAGACCGCCCGGGCGATCAACGCCGCTTCCGGCAACCGGCCGGTGGTGGTGCTCGCGAACCTGTCGGGCTTCGACGGGTCGCCGGAGTCGATGCGGAAGCTCCAGCTGGAGTACGGCGCGGAGATCGGCCGGGCGGTCGTCAACTTCGGGGGCCCGATCGTGTTCTGCGTGATCTCCCGCTATCACGGCGGCGCGTTCGTGGTGTTCTCCAAGGCACTCAACCCCAACCTGACCGTCCTGGCCCTGGAAGGCTCGTTCGCGTCGGTGCTCGGCGGCGCCCCCGCTGCCGCCGTGGTGTTCGCCGCCGAGGTCGCCAAGCGCACCGCCAGCGACCCACGGGTGCGGAGCCTGGAAGACGCCGCCGTCGCCACCTCAGGCGCCGACCGGGTCGGGCTGACCATGAAACTTGACGAGCTCCGGGCGGCGGTCCGTGCGGAAAAGATCAGTGAGGTCGCCGTGGAGTTCGACCAGATCCACAGCATCCAGCGCGCGGTCGAGGTTGGCTCCGTTGACGCGATCATCCCCCCGGCCGAGATGCGTCCGCGCATCATCGAGGCCATCGAAGCGACCATGGATCAAGCACACGACCAGGAACTAGACGACCCGGCAAGCCGGTCTCATGGATTCCCCGCGACCGCTCCTGACCCCCCGGTGTGATCCCGCACACTACCGCCGGCTGTGATAGGACCATGGCAGGCAAGACGACGATCACGCTTCCGCTTCTGAGGCTCGGCCGGGTGCAGCTCAGCCCCGCGCTGCGCACCCTACAGCCGGGCTCGGCATCATCCGGACTGGTGGTGACCGCCACGGTCGCGGTGCCGGAAACGCCGGCTGACCGGGCGTCCGCGTGGGATGTGGCCTGGGCCGATGCCGCCCGCGAGGCCGGTCAGCGGGGTGCCGATCAGGACACCGTCCAGGCGCTGGCCGTCGGCGCGGGCCAGCCCGTGACGGGCGGCACCCGAGTCGTGGTCGCGGCGCACGGAGAGGTTCTGCTCGCCCGGTGGCTCCCGCCCGGCGCCTCCGCGGGTTCGGTCCGGGTCGGCCCGCTGCCGCACTTGCAGGAGGTGGCAGCGGCCGCGGCGCGCCAGCCTGCCTACGTCGTCGTGCTGACCGACCGGGATGGTACCGACATCATCGCGCACGCCAGTGGTGACCAGGTGCCTGGCGAGCGGTTCTCCGTCGGCCGTCGTCCCGGCGCGCAAACCGATCCCCATCCGGGCAGGCCGCCCGGGCAGCTCCACGGCCCGCGGCACGTGACCGACAGCGAGCCGGAAAGCGGCGGCCGGCAGAACGCTGAATTCATCGCCGGGCGCGTGTCCCAGGCCGCGGACAGCGTGGGCGCGCACATTGTTCTCGGCGCGGGTGATCAGCATATTCTCGACGCCGTCGCGGGTCATCTGCCGGACTCGGTCGGGCCGGTCACCGCCATCACCGGCGGCCGCGGGCCCGATGGCCTCGATGATCACCTCAGCGCCGCGATCGGTGCCGCCCTCGACGAGATCACCGCCGCGGCCATCAGCGCTGTCGGGGATCTGGTTGCCGCGCGCGCTGCGGAGCCGGACCGTGCCGCGGTTCGCGGCATCGAGGCCGTCTCGGATCAGCTCGCCGAGCAGCAGGTCGCTGTGCTGCTGATCGCGGCAGACGTGGCCGGGGACGCCGACGCCGGGTTGAGTTACCGGATTGGGGGCCGTCCGACCGAGTTCCTCGTGGGGGACTCGGACACCGGCACCGAAGTACCGCTGGAGGACGGCCTGGTCTGGGCCGCCCTCCACCAGGACGCCATCGTCGTGCAACTGCCGGAACGCGCCGGCCCGCTGGCCGGGGAGTCGGCCGCCGCGCTGCTCCGCCGCGGGTCTGCCTCATAAGCGGCAACGGTCGTCGGCCCGGGCAGGCCGGGCGTCGGATCTCGCGAAACGCTGCTTACCCCGCAGTTCCCGACGCCCGGCCGAGGTAGGCGCGCTCGATGCGGGCTTCATCGGCGGCCAGTTCCTTGGCGTCTCCCCGCAATGCGATGTCGCCGTGGGCGAGGACGATCGCAGTATCGGCGATCTCCAGCGCGAGCATGACGTGCTGTTCGACCATGACGCACGCGGCGCCGGTCTCATCGACCACGCGGCGGATCACCGGGAGCAGCGACTCGACGACCACCGGGGCCAGGCCCATGCTCAGCTCGTCCACGAGCAGCACCTTGGGTTCCTGCATCAGCGCCCGCCCGATGGCCAGCATCTGCTGCTCGCCGCCGGAAAGGTTGCCGGCGGCGACCTTAGCCCGGCGCTTGAGATCGGGGAAGTAATCGAAGATCGTCTCGATTGTCGTGGCCCGGCGCCTTGTGGTACTTGGCCGCGCCGCCAGCTTCAGGTTCTCCGCGACGGTAAGGCCTTTGAAGAGGGAGCGGTCGTCGGGCACGAGCACCAGGCCGGCCTTGACCGCGGCGCGGGGCGAACCAGGTCGTACCGGGGCGCCGCCGAGCCCGATGCGACCGGCCAGCGGCGGCTGCAGCCCGGCGATCGTGAGCAGCAAGGTGGTCTTGCCCGCGCCGTTCGGGCCGAGCAAGGCGAGCACCGTGCCGCCTTCAAGGCTGATGTCCACGTTGCGGAGCACCGGCCGGCCGGGCACGTAGCCTGCGTCCAGGCCGCTGCAGGTAAGTACCGCACTCACGATGCCGCCTCCGCGTCTGCGTGCGTCGTGCCCAGGTAGGCGCGCTTGACCTCGTCGTTGCGCTCGATCTCCGCTGGCGGGCCGACCGCGACGACCTTGCCGAGGTTCAGCACGACGATCCGGTCGCATACGTCAAGGACGAGGCCCATGTCGTGGTCGACCATCACGATGGTGGTCCCGGCGTCGCGGATCGCCCGCAGCCGTCCGGCCAGCCAGCGGCTCTCGGTGACGTCGAGCCCGGCGGCCGGCTCGTCGAGCAAGACGATCGCCGGGCGGCCGGCCAGCGCACGGGCGACGGAGACGAGCTGGCGCTGGCCGACCGACAGCTGCCGCACTGGCTGGTCGGCGACGGCCTGCAGATCCAGGATCGTGAAGTACGCGTCGATGCCGGCCGCAGGCCGCCGACCGTCCGCGCCGGAGCGCGCCGCCATCGTGCCGACCTCGACGTTCTCCCTGACGCTGAGATCGTCGTAGAGTTCAATGCCCTGGAACGTGCGGCCCATTCCGCCCCGGCTGCGCTGGTAGGGCTTGAGCCCGTCCAGCTTGCGCCCGCGGAGCTCGACCGAGCCGGCGGCCCGCGCGTACCCGCTGATCGCGTCAAGCAAGGTGGTCTTGCCCGCGCCGTTCGGGCCGATCAGCCCGACGATCTCGCCCGGGAAGACCTCGAAGCTCACGTCCTCGTTAGCGATCACCCCGCCGTAGCGCACGCTCACGCCGGAAACCGTCAGCAACGGGCCGCCCCGCCGGTCGCCAACCCCGCCAGCCCCGCCGGTCCCGCCAACCCCGTCGGCCACCGCGGGCGCGGCGGCCGGGGCCAGCGCGTCTATCGCCGCGATCCCCTCCACCTGGGCAGGCTCGGCGGGTGCCCCGGCCGGGGCCGGGGAACGGCCCGCGCGGAGCTTCTCCCGCAAGACCGCGAGCTGGGCTTGCAGCGGCCCGACGATCCCCTCGGGATTGAGGATGACGGTGAGGATGAGCAGGACCCCGCTGATGGCGTCGTAGTACTCGCCCAGCTGGATGCCGCCGTGGTGGAAGATGGCGGCGAGCACCGCGCCGAGCGCGACGACCGCCAGCGCCGGGCGGATGAGTTTCGGCCACGCCAGCTGCACAAGGCCGACTAGCAGCAGCCCGATGAGCAGGATGTAGATCCACAGCGGGACGCCGTTGTTGACCAGCGTGTAGATGATGCCGCCGGCCGCGATGATGCCGGCGTTGATCCCGCCGGCGACCGACGTCACTCCGGCCAGGTAGGCCGTGGTGAAGAAGGCCAGTCCGCCCATGGCGGTGTACGAGCTCACGTCGGCGGAAGTCTGCTGGTAGGCAAGCATGGCACCGCCCAGGCCAGCCAGGAAGCCGGCGATAGCGAACGCCGCCAGCTTGATCCGGGAGACCGAGATCCCCGAGGCGGCGGCCGCCCGCTCGTTGGCCCGCACCGCCAGCATCGCCGCCCCCAGCCGGCTCCGCCGCAGCAGCGCGACCCCGCCCGCCGCCAGCAGCAGCACGATGAGGCAGAGCACGCCGAAGGACAGGTGCGGGTAGCCGTGACCGGAGCCGACGCTGAGGTCGACACCGAAGATCGACGGGTCCTTGATCGGTGCGCCCGACAGGCCGCCGTTGAGCTGGGGATTGTTGAACCACAGGTTCTGCAGCACGGCGGCCAGCGCGAGGGTCACCACCGCGACCGGAAGTCCCCGGATGCGCAGCGCGGGCAGTCCGACCACTACCCCGACGATCATCGCGAACACCGCGGCCAGCAGCGGCGCGAACGGGAACGGCACGTGCAGCTGGAACTGGATGCGGGTGAGGGAGAAGGCGCCGACGCCGGCGATGGTCAGCTGCGCGAAGGAGATCTGGCCGCTGTATCCGGTGACTACCACCTGGGACAGTGCGATGATCCCCATCACGAACGTGGTGATGATGGCTCCCCGCATCGAGTTGTGTGTGACGGCCAGCGAGACAAATCCGGCTACGGCGATGACCACGGCGGGCATGAGGTATCCGCGCGGCCGGGGCGCGAGCCCGAGCGTCTGCTGGATGATCGCGCCGCGCGCGGGCAGTTCCCGCCCGCGCAGCACCAGGAAGATCAGGATGACGATGAGCGGGACCAGGTCGGTCAGTCCCGACTGAGGCGCCCAGCTCTTGCCCTGCAGGTAGGTCGCCTCGGACTGGAGCATGCCGATGACCAGCGCGGCGCCCACGGTCACGCCGATCTTGGTGAAGTTGCCGACCAGCGCGGCGGCCAGCGCGGCCACGATGAACAGCGCGTACGCGTCCGGGATGAGCGGCACGATCGGGGCGATCAGCACCCCGCCGACCCCGGCGATCATGGTACTCAGCGCCCAGTTCACCAGCGCGATGCGCTGCGGCGACAAGCCGGTGACGAAGGCGCCCTTCTCCGACTCGGCCGCCGCCCGGGTGGCCAGGCCGAAGCGGGTGAACCGGAACCACAGCGTCAGCGCGATGGCGATGAGGATGATGACCGCGGTGAACCAGAGCCGGTCGCCGGGCACCCGGCTGCCGAGGATCTCGTATACGTGGTACGGGAAGATAGGCGTGACCGAGACCACCGCCGAGCCGATCCCGGTCGCGAGCAGGGCCTGCACCACGACCATGACCCCGACCGAGGCTACGGCCTTGGCCGCGGCCGGCGCCGCCCGCAGCGGACGGAAGATCAGCACGTACAGCAGCGCCCCGAGCACGCCCGCGATGACCAGCGACAGCGCGAAGGCGGGCCAGAAACCCAGCGGGCCGGTCCCGATGCTCGGGGTCGGGTTGACCCCCGGAATCGGGTCGACCAGCTTCCCCTGCCGCAGGAACGCGTAGGTGTAGGCGACGTAGAGGGCGATCGCGCCGGTGGCCAGGTTGACCACCCCGGAGCTCCGGTAGGTGACCACGAGGCCGATTCCGAGGGCCGCGTACACGGCACCGCTGCCGAGACCCAGGATGAGGAACAGTACGAAAGTGCCCATGCCGGCGCGGTCGCCTTTCTACCTCAGGGCTACGTCAGGCGCGATGCCTACTGGATGACCTGCGGGTCGGTGCCAATGCCGTTTTGCACGGTCACCACCACCTCGCCGAGGGAACACACCGAAGGCAGGGTCGGCAGCGCCTTCCCGTTGCAGCTGAACGAGAGCCCGGCTGCGGCCGGCAGCGGCACGTCCTTAGCCGCCTTGATGGCGGCGGTGATCGACGCCGGGGTGGCGGCGCCGCTCAGCCCCGCGGTCGCCCGGACCAGGCCGAGCATCGACTGGTAGCCGGTCACCGCGTAACCGGTGGGGTTCGCCTTCGGCGCCCACTTGGCCATCACGTACTGGTAGAGCTTCGCTTCGGTGTCATTGGCCTGGGGCGCGGAGGCGCCGAATATCTTCACGCCGTTCATCGCGTTGCCGAGGGCCTGGGTGGCCGAGGTGGTTAGGCACGAGGTGATCCCCATGGCCGGCAGGCTCGGGTTGACTACGTTCAGCGCCTTGAGTACCGAGGTGCAGGTCCCTTCGTCGGCGATGATGAGGGCCGCACCCGGACTGCCCGACAGGCCGGCCGTGACCTGCGACGTCGCGTCGGGGACGCCGGACGGGACGCCTTCGATGGTGAGGGCGACGCCCTGCGCCTTGAACAGCGGCTCGCCGAGCTGCTGGGCGCCGGCGATCGCGGACGGGACGTTGACCACGAACGCGGTGACCTTCTTGTAGCCGTGCTGCGCGGCGTACTTCGCGAAGCCGGTGAGGGTCGCCTCGTACCCGCCCGACCACATGAACGTGCCCGGCGTGGTCAGCTCCTGGGTGGCGGAGCCGGTCACCGACACGTACGGGATGCCCGCCTTGGCGATGATCGGCACCATGACCGCGCCCTCACTGGTCGCGCCGATCACCACCACCGCGACGTTGTCCTGGACCATCTCGTTGGCGCAGGCGGTAGCGGAGGCGGTGTCCTCGTTCTCGCCGCAGCGGGTGACCTGGATCGGGTGGCCGCCGATCCCGCCGAGCTCGGCGTTGGCGTAGTCGGCCGCGGCCTCGGCGGCGTCGCCCACCGAGGGCTCCGATTGCGCGTCGCTGCCCTCGTTGTTGATCAGGCCGACCTTGACCGGGCTTCCGGTCGCCTTCTTGCCCGGGAGGTAGGCCGTCAGGCCCGCGGCTGAGACCGTGGTGCCGGTCCCGCTGCTGCTCGAGCTCGTGCCGCCCGGGCTGCTGCTGTTTGAGTTGGCCGTGCTCGAACTGCTGCTGCACGCAACCGCGCCGATCAGAGTCGCAGCGGCCAGGAAAGCAGGCGCACCCCGGCGGAGTGCTCGCCCGGCGCCGCTGCCGTGCTCGGTTGGGATCATTTCCTGCCTCACGGATAGGGCGGGCGGCCGGGCCGCTCGCGGTGAGCTTCGTCCAGGCGTGTGCGAATCTGCCAAATAGGCAGCTTATTTAACTGAAATCGTTAATGAACTTCCTAAGGCACGTCTCTCAGAAAGTCAAGATTGAGTGCACTTATTTATCGATCTGCAACTCGGCGCCCCGGTGGCCCGATACGCACGCAGAATCGCACCCGGGCCGGGCGCGACCCCGCCCGGGTGATCCTTGGCCCGCCCGCGGGCTGCTGCCGTGAGCTACCGAGACAGGCCCGCGAGCTTGCGGAAGTCCCAGCTGACGAGCTTGTCCGGGGTGAGCCGAAGCCACGCGTGGCGGCCGTCGGGCGGGACCGGGTCGCCGCCGGTGTACTTGTCGGCGAACAGCCGCTCCGGCTCCGCCAGGGCGGGATCGGGGGTGGCCGTGCGGGGAACGTCGCCCACCGGTTCGACCGAGCCCGACAGCTCGACGCCGCGGAGCTCCATATAACCCACGCCCGCGTCGACGACCACCGCAACCCGCGGATCGCGTATCAGGTCGGCCCAGCGCTGGCTGCGCACAACGGAGCTGAGCCACAGCGAAGTGCCGTCCCAGACGAACCACAGCGGCACCACGTGTGGTCGGCCGTCCCGCCCGGTCGTCGCCACCCGGCAGGTCCGCTCGGCCGCCAGGAACTCGTCGACCTCGGCCGCCGTCATGGCGATCGCACGTCCACGGCGCTGCCGCACTGGGCGCGGGGGCGCGTAATCCAGGAAACCCTTCTCTCCCGGGTTCGCGGTGGCCTGCCTGGTGTTGCGGGCGAGCGCGTCGGTCAGCGCGCTCAGCCGCGCCTGGGCGGCGGCCCGCCGTTCCGGGGTCTGGCTATCCCGCAGCTCCGCCTCCGCCAGCGAGATCTCTTCGCGCAGCCGGATGCCTGACTCGGCGAACGTCAGCAGGTCATGGTCGTCTTCGTCGCGGACCTGGTCATCCCCCACGCGCGTCTCCCATCGCCGACCCGTCCCTTTCAGATAGCACAATAGGTTATATGAACAACCTCACCGCACGGAAGTGTGAACCCCACCCCGGAGGTGTAGCGCGCTGCACCACGGATTCGGGGGGACGCTCCATCGTTCCCCGGAGCATCCTGCGGCATCGTGGATGGCGGAGTTGAAATCCCTCGCACGCCACAACGAACCGGAGCACAGCCATGAACGAGCCTCGCCGGACGCTCACCGTCCGCCGGTCTGCGGGCGCACCGCGCACCGCGTTCGTGCTCGCCGGCGGCGCGGCCCTTGGCGCGATGCAAGCCGGGATGCTGCACGCACTGTACGAGCAGGGAATTGTGCCGGACCTGCTGGTCGGTACCTCAGTGGGCGCCCTGAACGCCGCGTACGTCGCCTCCCGGCCCCAGACCGTGGCCACCGCCAGGGAACTGACCGCCGTGTGGTGTGGCTTGCGCCGCAAGGACGTCTTCCCGCTCCGTCCGGCGACGCTCCTGTCCGGCCTGGCGGGCCGTCGTGATCACCTGGTCTCCGACCGCGGGCTACGCCGGCTCGTCACGCGCCACCTGGAGATCAAGCGCCTGGAGGAAGCCAGCATCCCGCTGTACCTCGTCGCCTACGACCTGCTGTCTGGGCAGGAGGTAAGGCTGTCCGAGGGCCCGACCGTCGAAGCCGTCCTCGCCGCCGCCGCCATTCCGGGACTGCTGCCGCCTGTCTCCCTGGGCCATCGGCTGCTCACCGACGGCGGCGTATCTCCCTGGGCCATCGGCTGCTCACCGACGGCGGCGTAGCCAACAACACCCCGATCTCGCACGCGATCGAGCTCGGCGCCGAACGCATCTACGTCCTGCCCACGGAAAACCCGGGCACCCGCTCCCTGCCCCGCCCGCCCCGCGGCGCGCACGACGCCGCGGTGAACGCACTCACCCAGCTTTTCGGCGCCCGCCTGCAATCCGACCTGGCGCGCTACGCCACCGCGGCGGAAATGATCGTCCTGCCCGCCGTCAACCCGCGGTCCATCCCGCTCACCAGCTTCACCCACGCCCGAGAGCTGGTCGGGCAGGCGCTCACGGCGGCCAGGACGGCCCTGGCCGCTCACGACAGGCAACCGGCCCTGGCGCGAGCGTCATGACCGCGGCTGCTTACCTTTACCAGATAGCACAATAGGTTATATGATCCACCTGACTGTGTGAACGTGAAGGGTGGAACGATGCCGCTCCAGGACCATATGCAGATCATCTCGGTCGACGACCACCTCATCGAGCATCCCCGCGTGTTCTCCGACCGCCTCGCCGCCAAGTACCTCGCGGAGGGGCCGCGCATCGTCGAGGACGAGAAGGGCCGCCACATCTGGCACTTCGAGGACAAGGTCTTCCCGTACATCGGCCTGAACGCGGTCGCGGGGAAGTCGCCCGAGGAGTACGGCCTGGATCCGCTGCGCTTCGATGACATGATCCCCGGCTGCTACGACCCGGTCGAGCGGGTCAAAGACATGGACGTCGACGGCGTGCACGCGGCGTGCTGCTTCCCCTCCTTCCCTGGCTTCGGCGGCCGCGTCTTCCTGAACGCGACCGACAAGGAGCTGGCGTTCGCGTGCCTGCAGGCATGGAACGACTTCAGCATCGACGAGTGGTCGGCGACCGCCCCCGGCCGCTACGTGCCGCTGGCGCTGCTCCCGATCTGGGACGTCGAACGCTGCGTGTCCGAGCTGAAGCGGGTCGCCGCCAAGGGCGCCCGCGTGGTGTCGTTCCCCGACAGCCCGGTGCCGCTCGGCCTGCCGTCCTTCCACAGCGACCATTGGGGCCCGCTGTGGGACGTCTTCGAAGACACCGGCGTCGTGGTCAGCCTGCACTTCGGGTCCGGCAGCTTCGTCCCCGGATTCTCGGCGTCGGCCAAGATGCTCTCGCCGAACTACCGGGGCGGTGAGTTCAAGTCGGTCTCGGCCCGTACCGGCGGCAACGCGGAGATCAAGGACGACGACGCGCCGACCGTCACCTCCTTCGCCGTGTACGCCACCAACTTGATGTGGACCGCCTCCGACCTGATCTTCTCCGGGCAGCTGCAGAAGCACCCGCGGCTCAAGTTCATGCTGGCCGAAGGCGGCATCGGCTGGTTCCCCTACATCTGGGAGCGGATGGACCAGGTCTGGGCGCGGCACCGCTACTACCAGCCGATCGACTTCGACGCCCGCCCGAGCGACCTGTTCAAGAAGCACTTCTGGGGCTGCTACATCGAGGACGAGTTCGGCATCAAGAACCGCCACGAGATCGGCATCGACCGCATCTGCGTCGAGATCGACTACCCGCACTCGGACAGCAACTGGCCCAACAGCCGCAAGGGAATCGCCGCATCGCTGGCCGACGTACCCGATGACGAGGCACACCGCATCGTCGAACTGAACGCCCGTGAAGTCCTCAACTTCCCCCGCTCCTGAGCAAACGGCTCCCGTTCGCCCGCTTCCCCAGCCCACGCTGGCCAGCGCCGAGTTCTGGACGGCGGGCAGCGACGGAGTACTGCGGGTGCTGCGCTGCGCGGACTGCGGTGCCTGCACCCACCCGCCGCTGCCCCGCTGCCGGTCCTGCCGCGGCGACCGGGTGACCATGTCCCCGGTCTCCGGCCGGGGCGTGGTGGCCGGGTTCACCGTCAACCACCAGCAGTGGCTGGCGGACTTCCCGCCCCCCTACGTCATCGCCGTGGTGGCGCTGGAAGAAGACGACGGCGCCCGGCTCACCACCAACATCGTCGGCTGCCAGGGCGTCCAGGTGCGCATCGGGATGGCCGTCCGGGTGCTGTTCGAGAAGGCCGGCGACGTCTACGTGCCGCTCTTCGAGCCCGACCCCGAACGGGCGGGCCAGACCCTCGCCATCCCGGCTGACCGTGACGTCGGTACCCCCCGCGCCCCGGCTTCTACCAAGAAGTTTGAGGAACGGGTGGTGCTAACTGGGGTCGGCCAATCGCGTGTCGGGCGCCGGCTGATGACCGACCCGCTGCGCCTGACCGTCGACGCCTGCCTGGCCGCGGTCGACGACGCCGGCCTCGCTCTCGACGACATCGACGGGCTGTCCACCTACCCGAGCCGGATGGGGTCGCCGGGTTTCTCTGAGGGCGGCATCGGCCCGCTCACCGAGGCGCTGCAGCTCAAGCCCACCTGGATCAACGGGGCGGGGGACACGCCGGGGCAGAGCGGCGCCATCGTCGCCGCCATGCTCGCGGTCGCCTCCGGGCTGTGCCGCCACGTGCTTTGCTTCCGTACCTTGTGGGAATCCTCGTTCGCGGCCCTGGTCCGGTCGGGCCAGTGGGATCAGCCGCCCGCCCGCGCGACCGGGATGACGGAGTACCTGGCGCCGTTCGGCGCGATGTCGGCCGCGAACTGGATCGCCATCCAGGCATCCCACTATTTCCACCGCTACGGCGGCGACCGCACCACGCTCGGCTGGGTCGCGGTCAACGCCCGCGCCAATGCCGCCAGCAACCCCGAGGCGGTCTACCGTGAGCCGTTCACCATCGACGACTACCTCGCGGCCCGCCTGGTGACCACCCCGTTCGGGCTCTACGACTGTGACGTGCCGGTCGACGGGGCCGTCGCGGTGGTGGTCTCCGCGGTCGAGACCGCCGCCGACCGGCCGCGGCCGCCGGTGCTGGTCGAGGCGGTCGGCACCCAGATCCTGGAACGGCTGAGCTGGGACCAGGACACGCTGTCGCACGAGCCGCAGACGAAGGGACCGTCTCGGCACCTGTGGAGCCGGACTAGCCTGCGGCCGGACGACGTGGACGTCGCGCTGCTGTATGACGGCTTCACCTTCAACGCGGTCTCCTGGCTGGAGTCGCTCGGGTTCTGCGAGCCGGGCGGCGCCCGCGACTTCATCGACGAGGGCCGCGGCATCGCTCTCGGCGGCCGGCTGCCGGTGAACCCGCACGGCGGGCAGCTGTCGGCCGGGCGGCTGCACGGCTTCGGCCACGTCCGGGAGGCGATGCTGCAACTGCGGGGCGAGGCCGCGGGCCGCCAGGTGCCGGACGCCCGCACCGCGGTGGTGACGACCGGGGGCGGCGCGCCCGGCGGTGCGCTGCTATTGCGGCGCTCCTGAAACCAGGGGCCCCAAAGACGCGGAACCAAGAGAGGACAACGACAACTGATGCTGCAGCCGATGCAGGGTGTGCGCGTGCTCGAGGTGGCCCAGTTCACCTTCGTGCCCGCGGCGGGCGCGGTGCTGGCCGACTGGGGCGCCGAGGTGATCAAGGTCGAGCACGCCGAGCGGGGCGACGGGCAGCGCGGGCTGACCACCGTTCTCGGCGTGGACGCGATCATGAAGGGGAGCAGCTTCTCTCCGATCTTCGAGGGACCTAACCGGGGCAAGCGCAGCATCGGCCTGTCGCTCGAGGTGCCTGAGGCCAGGGAGGTGCTCGATGAGCTGATCAAGCGCAGCGACGTCTTCGTCACGAACTTCCTGCCGGACGCGCGGGCCAAGCTGCGCATCAACGTCGAGGACATCCGCAAGGTCAACCCCGACATCATCTACGTGCGCGGTTCCGGCTTCGGCGCCCGTGGCCCCGAGGCGAACAAGGGCGGCTACGACATGACCTCGTTCTGGGCGCGGGGCGGCAGCGGGGCCGGGGCCACCCCGGCCGGCGCCGGCCGGCTGTCCCCGATGCCGGCCGGCGGCTACGGCGACAACATCGGCGGGATGACCATCGCCGGCGGCATCGCGGCCGCCCTGTTCGCCCGCGCGACCACCGGCGAGACCTCCGTCATCGACGTGTCACTGCTCGGCGTCGGCGCCTGGGCGACCCAGTTCACCGCTAACCTGGCGCTGCAGGCGGGCGGGGTGCCACCCCGGCCGCCGGTGCCACGGCACGGCTCGGCTCGGAACCCCCTGATCGGCCCGTACCGGACGTCGGACGACAAGTGGATCCTGTTCTCGATGCTGCAGCCGGGCCGCTACTGGGCCGAGTTCGCCACCGTCAGCGGCCACCCCGAGCTGATCACCGACGAGCGG
>Ga0102924_1004882_pt1 | contig 13231 bp, 12 predicted proteins | sample PaiPotPPM11metaG_FD_80116 | JGI IMG/M metagenome (GOLD analysis project Ga0102924, IMG submission 80116) | Iron sulfur acid spring bacterial and archeal communities from Banff, Canada, to study Microbial Dark Matter (Phase II) - Paint Pots PPM... ... | reverse complement strand
TCATCGTCGTCACCGGCGGCGTCGTCTCCGCGCTCGGCAAGGGCGCCGCCGCAGCTGCCATCGGGCGCCTGGGCGCGGCGGTCGGGATGGTGCATGCTCATATCGTCGGGTTCCCAGCCAGATTAGCTGACGCCGTGGATGGGCCAGTAGGCCTACGACGGCCGGCCCCAGGAGTCGAGCGCGCGCAGTCCTGGAGTCCGTTCGATTAGTGCGGAGATCGAGTGCAGCTCGCCGTAGAGCGTCATCGCGGCGAGCAGCGCCAGGGCGACGATCTGGCCGGTGGCGGACAGCGTGAGCACGAGCCACAGCCCGGCGAGCGCGCCGAGCAGGTTGGCACCGGTGTCGCCGAGCATGGCGCGCTCGCGCAGGTCATACACGCCTGCGACGAGGGCGGGCGCGGCGAACAAGCCGAGTGTCCACAGGGGGCGCACCTGGGCGGATCCGGCGGTGAGCGCGACGCCGAGCACCACGAAGGCCTTGCTGGCACGTCCGGGGCGCAGGTCGAGCAGGTTGAAGGCGTTGGTGGCGAGCACGAGCACGCCGCTGGCCAGCAGCCAGCGCCCGTTGGACAGCCCCAGGTAGCTCATCGCCAAGAGCGCCAGGCCGAGCGAGCCGACCGCCTTGAGCGCACCCGTGGACAGCTCGCCGCGCAGCGCGGCGGCGCTATGACCGCGCCAGCCTCGCGGAGTGCTGCTCCGCCCGTCGCCCTCCCGTGAGGCGTGCTGGCCGAGCGTGTCGTCGACGAGCCCAAGCGCGAGGACGCCGAGCGCATAGATGAGCACGGGTGTGTCCTCGGGGTGAAAGACGTGGGTGGAGGCAAGTTGTTGCACGAGCATCACGGGCACCAGCGCTGCGAGGGCTGCGGCGAGCACGAGCACGCCGAATGGGCAGGGCAGCGCCCGACCGCGGTAGTTGAGCCTCGTGTGGCCGCTTGCGCAAAGCGCGCGCAGGACGGCGGGCGCGAGGACGGCAGCACATGCGAACGCGAGCAGGAAGGGCAGAGCGTGCATCTGGCCTTAGGGCACGCTGGATGCGGGCGTGGAGCTGGGCAGCAGTGAGTCTGCGCTGGACTTGACGCCGAACGCCCCGCGGTCACCGGCGAGGGCGTACACGAGCGCGGCCTGGCCGGCGAGCGCGTCGAGGTCGTCGACGCTGGAGACGCCCTTGCTCTTGTACCAGGGCACTTGGGAGGGTTCGGTGCCGGTCAGCTCGACGCCGACGGTGGACACGCCCACGGCACCAACGCCGGCGAGCAGGCCGGCCTCGAAGGCTGCGGCAGCTTCGCTCTGGACGGCGCTCATGCCGGTGGGCTCGGCGCGCATGACGACAAGCCCTTCCAGGCGCCCGAGCTGACCGTCGAAGGCGCTCATCAGGCTCGCGCGCACGCGGCTGAGCAGCTCGCGGTCGACGAGCTGGCCGCCGCTGACGAGCTGACGCCCGGCGAGCTCGCCGAAGCGTTCGACCAGCGACACGGAGCCCGACAGCGTGGCGTAGTGGGTGCCGGCGGCCTCCTGGTCGATGCCTTCCAGGTCCAGCGGCTCGCGGATGGCGATCACGCTCTGCAGGTTGGCGCCTGCCTGCGCGACGGCGGTGCGCACGAGGCCGTCGACCTGGTCAGAAGAGCCGCCGAGGAAGACCAGGCCGATGCTGCGCCCGGCCAGCAGTTCGTGGACCGCCAGCGGGTACAGGCCGGCGGTGAAGGATTCCTCGACGGACAGCTTGTCCTGCAGCTGACCGGCCTGCTTGCGCGTGTTGGCGACTTCCGATTCGAGGTTGTGGACGATCCCGTTCTTGGCGGAGGACACGAGGTTGGTGTCGCCGATGGCAACGCCGATCAGGACCCCGAGCGCGAGGGCGAACAGGACGGCGGCGAGAGAGAGCGCGTGGTAGCGATAGTCGAACATGGGCGCGCGCGCCGTGAGGTGCGCTTCAGACGAGGAGCTTGAGCTTCAGCCACAGCAGTTCGACGACGTCGCGCAGCGCGGGGGTGAGCCCGACGACGGCGATCATGGCGATCAGGCCGGCGGCGATCACGACGAGCAGCGGCGTGAGCCCGGGCCGCGGCTGGTAGAGGCGGCTGACGCCCTTGGCGTCCACGAGGATCTCGCCGATGCGCAAGCGGGTGAGGAAGGTGGAGGACATGCCCTTGCGGTTGCGGTCGAGGAACTCAACGAGGTTGAACTGCGAGCCCACCGAGACGATCAGGCGGGCGCCCTTCTCTGCGGCGATCAGCATGGCGACGTCCTGGCTGGTGCCGGGCGCGGGGACGAGCTTGAAGGGCAGGCCGAGCTCTTCCAGGCGATGGCGCCCCGGCGCGCGCCCGTCGGGGTAGGAGTGCACGACCAGCTCGGCGCCGCAGCCCAGTGCGGTCTCGCCGGCGGAGTCCATGTCGCCGACGATCATGTGGGGGGTCAGGCCGGCCTCCAGCAGCGCGTCGGCGCCGCCGTCGACAGCGACGATCAGCGGGCGCTTGTCGCGGATGAACGGGCGCAGGGCACGCAGGTCGCGCTGGTGGCCCACGCCACGGACGACGACCAGCGTGGAGCGGTCGCGAAAGTCCGTGGCAAAGCGCGGCAGCTGGATGCGCCCGGCGAGCAGCTCGCGCTCCTCGCGCATGTGCTCGATGGTGTTGTTGGCAAAGCGCTCGAGCGCCTCGCCGATCTCGCGCCGGCGAAGCTCGGTTTCGGCGCTGATGCGCCCGAGGTCAAGCACTTCGCCGCGGGCGAGCACGACGCCCCTGCGCAGCACCTGTGCGTAGGCGCGCCCCTCGCTCTCGTGCGCGACACGCACCTGCACGGGATCCCCGTCGGAAACGGCGCCAAAGAGCGAGTCGTCGGGCAGGTCGACGAGCACGATGCCGGCCTGCACCAGCAGCTGCGGTCCAAGGTTGGGATAGGTGCCTCCGGATGAAGGCCTGCAGTTGAGCACGGCGACGGCGCCGGCGGCGATCAGCTCCTCGGCGGACACGCGGTCGATGTCGAGATGATCGATCAGCGCGATGTCGCCGCGGACGAGGTGTCGCACCAGCAGCTTGGTCTTGCGTCCGGGCCGCACGGGTCCGGACACGGTCAACGCGACCGTGTCCGCGGCGACGCTCGCGGGCGTCGAGACGGCCGCACGCGGCGACTCCGGGTAGCCAGCTGGACTGGAGCGCGTTGCGGCCATCACAGCGAGGGTAACGCCCCGCGGGCGTGTCAGGCGGCGCGGCGCAGATCGCGCGCGTGACGACGCGCGGCGGTGTCGGCGCTGTCGGCTCCGAGCATGCGCACCAGCTCGGCCAAGACCTGCGGCTCGTCGAGCTGCACGACGCTCGTGCGCGTGGGCTTGGCGCGGGTGTCCTTGACGATCGAGAAGTGGCGCTGGCCGAGTGAGGCGATCTGGGGCAAGTGGGTGATGCACAGCACCTGGCGAGCGTCCCCGAGCGCCTGCAGACGAGCACCGACGGCTCGCGCGGTGTGTCCGCCGACACCGGCGTCAACCTCGTCAAAGACGAGCGTGGCCTGCGCAGAAGCGGCCGAGGCGCGGGCGACTGTGAGGATCGCGAGCATGACGCGCGAGAGCTCACCGCCAGAGGCGATCTCACGCAGCGGCGCCGCGGGCACGCCGGGGTTGGGCGCGATCAGCAGCTCGACGGCGTCGCCGCCGCCGGGTCCGGGCTGGCCATCGCGGACAACCACGTCAAAGCTCGCCTCGCCCATGGCCAGCGCGGCCAACTGCTCGCGCACGCCGCGTGCCAGGCGCGGAGCGGCCGAGCGGCGAGCGCGGCGCAGCGCCAGGACGCGCTGGTCGAGCGCGGCTTGCGCCACCCGCGATTCCTCCAGGGCGCCCTCCAGCGCGTCCTCGGCGCCGGCCAGCTGCTGGGCGCGCAGGCGGGCATGCTCGGCGTACTGCAGCACAGCGGAGATGCTGCCGCCGTGCTTGCGCGCGAGACGCTCGATCGCGGCCAGGCGCTCTTCGAGGGCGTCGAGCGACAGCTCGCGACCGGCGAGCGGACCGGTCATGCCCTCGGACGGATCGGCGACGGATCGCTCGCAGTAATCGCGCAGCTCGCCTGCCAGATCGCCGGCCTCGATTTCCAGTGCGCGCAGGCGCTGCGCGAGAGCGTCCAGGCGTGGATCCACACCGGCGAGGGCATCCAGGCCGCTGCAGGCGCGGGCGAGCACCTGCACGAAGGCGGGCGCGTCAGGCGATTCGCCGGCGAGCGCGTCCGCACCGGCGCCGGCAGCGCTGCGCAGCGCGTCCAGGCGGCGCAGGCGCTCACGGGCGCCGAGCAGCTGCTCGTGCTCGCCCTCGCTGGGGGCGAGGGCGTCGATCTCGGCCAGCTCGTACTCGAGCAGGTCAAGCTCGCGCTCGCGCGCGCCGGCCAGCTCGCGCAGCTCGGCCACACGGGCCGCGGCCGCGCGCGCGTCGGCGTGGGCGTGCGCGCACTGACGCAGGCGCACGGCCTGCTGGTCGCCACAGAAGTCGTCGAGGATCTGCAGCTGGGCGGCCGACAACAGCAGCTTGCGATGCTCGTGCTGGCCGTAGAAGGCGAGCAGCGCGGTGCCGAGCTCGCGCAGCTCGGCGACGGTGGCCGAGCGGCCGTTCAGGTAGGCGCGCGTGCGGCCGTCGGCGCCCAGCCGGCGAGCGAGGATCAGCTCGTCGGCGTCGGGCGACAGGCGATCGCCGAGCTTCTCGTGCAGCGCTGGGGTCAAGTCAAAGACACCCTCCACATAGGCCTCGGCGGCTCCGGGACGCACCATGGAGGGACGACCACGCCCTCCCGACGCGGTGCCACGACCGCCGAGCAAGAGGTCGAGCGCGTGCGCCAGCACAGTCTTGCCGGCTCCAGTCTCGCCTGTGATCACGTTCAGACCGGGGGCGAGGCGCAGTTGAGCCTGCTCGATCAGCAAGAGGTTCTCGACGGACAGCTCCTGGAGCACGCGGTCAGGTGTAGCAGCGGGTGCCGACGGATCGCTGGCCTGAGAACGTGGAGATTGCTGTCGAGGCGCCCAAAACTCCCTCCAAGGGGCCATAATGGGAGGACAAGGGGCGCTCGGGAAGGACACCGAGCCTCGGCGTACACTCGTGCGCTACACGGCATGGCTGCCACCGATCATCATTCACGTACTGGCTCCATTGGGAGCGACGGGCCGGCGTACCTGGCGGCGGCGGACCTGAGCGCGCGCCTGGACGAGGAGGTCCATCGGGCAGAACGCCACGGCACGCCGCTGAGCTGCCTGCTGCTGGTGATCGACAACATGCGCGAGATCGCGCGCGAGCACGACAGCGAGCTGCCCGAGCAGACCCTCGAGTACGTCGGGGGGGCGCTGGTCCGCGAACTGCGCGACTTCGATCGCATCGGCAGGCCGAGCGACCATGAGCTGATGATCGTGCTGCCGGGCGCGGATGGGCCCCGCGGCGAGATCGTGGCCAGGCGCGTGCTCGAGCGGCTGCGCACGATCAAGGTGGAAGCGCAGGGACAGCGCCGGCCGCTGCGCGTGTCGCTGGGCCTGGCGAGCTGGCGCAAGGACGCAAGCGGCGAGGACCTGCTGGAGCGCACGCGAGCGGCGACGCGCGGGCGCAACGGAGAGGATCCGCTGACGGTGGGTGCGCAGGCTGGCCCGTTTGCGCACTGGCAGGCCACGCGCACGGAGGCCCAGACTGCGGAGCTCGATCGCCCGGCCAGCGGGCGCTCCACTCGACAATCCCATTAAAGGTCGCCCCCGCGACCTTCATACTCAGCAGCGGTGCTCTCCGGATCAGAGTTGTGGCTGCTGCGCCTGATGGCCGACCGCGGGCTGGCGCTGCTGGATGCGAGCACGCTGATGGTCGTGATCGAGGAGCGGGGCGAGCTGCGGGTGGCGGCGTCGAGCGGCGCGGCGACGGTGCGCGTGCGGATCATGCCCGTGCAGGGCAGTGCGCTGGGAGCGCTGTACCTGAAAGGCGAGCCGGTCTCGCTCGACCGTCCGCGCGGCCAGGAGGCGGCGTGGCTGCACGAACTGGGCGTCGAGGCGCGAGCGGCCCTGGTGGAGCCCCTGCATATGGAGGGCCAGGGCGGGGGTATGGTCATCGCGCTGCGCTCGGACGGCGGCTTTCGCGGGCCCGACAGACAGGCGTTGAGCGCGTTCGCTGCGAGCGTGTCCCAGCGCCTGGCGGCGGAGCGCTCGGTAGAGATCGAACGGCTGCGCTACGGCATGGAGGCGCGCGAGCGTGAGCGCACGCGCTGGGCGCGCGAGATCCACGACGAAAGCATCCAGGGCATCGGCGCGCTGCGCCTGAAGCTGGCCAACGCGCGCGACATCGACGACGGCCAGACGCTGCGCGAGGCGGTGGACGCGGTGCTCGAGGGCCTCGGCGCGGAGATCGACGGGCTGCGCCATCTGATCACCGAGCTGCGCCCAGCTGCGCTGGACGACCTCGGCCTAGCGGCGGCCCTGGAGGCGCTGGCCAGGCGCGCGCAGGCGATCGACGGGCTGGAGGTGACCACCGAGATCGACCTCGGCCCAGCGCCGGCGGACGAGACGACAGCGGGCGGCGTCGATCTCGGCGCACAGGTCAACGGCTCGCGTCGCCTTGACCCGGAGCTGGAGAGCACGATCTATCGCATCGTGCAGGAGGCGCTGACCAACGTCAGCCGCCACGCGCAAGCGACCAAGGCGGTGGTGAGCGTACGAGAGCACGACGGGGTCATACGCGCGTCGGTGACCGACGACGGGCGCGGGCTGCCGGAGGCGAGCCGGTTGGGGCCGCGCGGCGACGGCCTGGAGGGCGGCTTTGGCATGTCTGGCATGCGCGAGCGGGCCGAGCTGGTGGGCGGCGAGCTCGAGCTGATGCCGGCGCCCGGCAAAGGGACGACGATGCGCCTGACGGTGCCGCTGGCCGGTCGTCCGATCGTAGGCGAGCAGATGGCTGCGGCCGCACCACCGGCGTAGACAGTCGCGGGGCTGGGTCGTCGCGCGAGGCTGAAGTCAGGACGCTGTCTGGCCGATGCCGGCAAACAGCCAGGCCAGGTCGAGGTCGTCGACGCCAGATGCAGGGGAGGCAACCGCGTCGCCCACGTGGTGAATCGCGCAGCTTCGATATCCGTCCGCGCTGGGATCGGTGCGGACCTCCACCGCCCTGCCAGGCACGTCGATCAGCCAGTAGAGCGGGATCTCAGCACGCGCGTACAGGCGCGCCTTGAGGCCGCGGTCGATCTGGTGCGAGCTGACGGACGCCTCGACCACGAGCAGCGCGGTACGAGGATGTCTGTCGGGTGATGCCTCGGCGACGAGCGCGAGGTCTGGCTCGGGCTCGGAGTCCGGCGGAATTTCCAGTGGGAGTTGCACTCGCAACCACGCCTGAGCGCGCGCCAGATGGCGAGTCAGCCGTTCGATCACCGCAGCATGCGCCGTACCGTGAGGACTCATCTCGACGAGCAGCCCGTCCAGCAACTCGACCGGCTCGCCGTCGAGAGCTCCCGACGCGACGATCCGGTTGTACGTCTCGGCATCGAGCGCATGGATGGGCAGCGACGATGCAGCCTGGACGGCCATGCAGTCATCGTAGAGTACGGGGAGCCCGCTCGCCACGGGCTGGCCGGCAACAGGTCGAAGCTTAAGCCGCCGGCGATGGCTGCGCTACTCGGCGAGGCCGATGCGCCGCACGTAGGCGGTGATCTCTGCGCGCGAGGAGAAGCCGAGCTTCTCGATCGCACGGGCGCGGTAGGTCTTGACGGTGCGCTCGGCCACATTGAGCTGCTCGGCGATCTCGGGGTTGGTGTAGCCGTTGGCTATCAGCCTAATGACCTCGCGCTCGCGCTCGCTGAGCACAACGCCCTCGGTGGGGGGCTCGTCGCCGGTGGCCATGAGCGCACCCAGACGGGGGTGCAGGTAGTTGCCGCCGGCGACGGCCAGACGGAAGGCCTGCAGCAGCTCGGCCGGCTCGGCCTCCTTGAGGACGTAGCTGCGCGCGCCAGCGCGCAGTGCCTGGCGGGCATACTCGGGGTCCTCGCGCATGGTGAGGATTGCGACGGCAAGTTTGGGGTGGGCGATGAAGCAGGACGGCAGCGCGGCCAGGCTCGAGCCGCCGGGCATGGTCAGGTCGAGCGTGAGCAGGTCGGGCTTGTGCTCGCGCACTTCGCGGATCATCGACGGGATGTCGGCGGCTTCGGCCACGACGCGAAACTCGCCGGCCTCGCGCTGGAGCACCGCGCGGATGCCGTCGCGCACGACCGTGTGATCGTCGGCGATGATCACGTCGATCGGCCTGGTCACCCCTGGCGTGCCTTCGTCCATCTGCGAAACAAGGTAGCTGCTCGTGAGGACCGATCGCCGCGCACTGGACGATCGTGCGGGGTCCACGCTCGCGCCCGGCGACGCGACGCACGTTGACGGTTGGCAAGTGCAGTCAAGCGTCTCGGGCAGCCGCTAGCGTGACCGGCGTGCGATCGCCGCTCCAGTCGCCGCGGCTGCGCAGGATCCTTGCGGCCTACACGATCAACAGTCTGGGCACGTGGTTCGGCCTCGTTGCTCTGCTGGTGGCTGTGTACGACCACACGCACAGCGCGCTTGCTGTCGCGGCGCTCACGTTCGCCGCCGACGCTATACCCGCCTTCGTGGTTCCCGCTGTGGTTGCCCGGGTCGAGGCGTCACGGCGCCGCAGCGAGCTGACCGGGCTGTATTTCTTCGAGGCAGTCGCCACCGCCGGGCTTGCCATCTTGCTGTGGAAGTTTTTTTCACTGCCTGCGGTCTTGTTGTTGGCGGCGCTGGACGGAACCGCCGCGCTCGCGGGCAGCGCCCTGCTGCGCGCCGAGCTGGCTCGCGGAGCACGCGATTTCGCCGAAGCGGAGATGGGACTAATCCCCGGTGCTGGCGGCGGCGACGGAACGGACGCACTTGATGGGCCCGTGCAGGAGCAGGTACACGAGGCCGAGCGCAAGGCGCATGCCGCACGCAACGTGGCCTTCTCGGTCACGTTCGTGCTCGGACCGGCGCTGGGCGGCCTGGTGGTCGCAGCCGCGGGCGCACCCGCTGCGCTGTTCATCGACGTCGGCTCGTTTCTGTTGTGCGGCGCGCTGCTGCTCGACCTGCACCCGCACGTCGAGGAAGCGGGCGGCGACTCGGTGCGTTCGCGCCTGCGCGCTGCCTGGCAGCACATCAACGAGGCGCCCGCATTGCGCGGGCTGCTGCTGGCGGAGGCCGTTGCGCTGGTCTTCTTCGAAACCGGCGCGCCGATCGAGGTGACCTACGTCAAGGCGACCCTGCACGCCGGAGATCGCGGCCTGGGACTGCTCCTGACCGCATGGGGAGCGGGCGCGGTCGTCGGCAGCGTCGTCTTCGCACGCCTGTTCCGCCGTCCCCCCGCAGGGATGCTAGGCGCGGGCACGGTCGCGATCGGCCTGGCCTACGTCGGCTTTGCCATTGCGCCCTCGCTTGCGCTCGCGTGTGTGGCCGCGTTCGTGGGCGGGACCGGCAACGGCCTGCAGCTGCCGTCGCTGATCAGCATCGTCCAGCGGATCACGCCCCAGCGCCTGCAGGGCAGGATGATGGGCGCCGTCGAATCGCTCGGCGCACTTTGCCGGGCGATCGGTCTGCCGCTGGGCGGAGCGCTCGTCGTGCTCACCTCGCCACGCACAGCGTTCACGATCGTCGGCCTTGGGGCGGTTGGCACCACTGCAGCGTTGCTGCGACTGTCGCGAGGCCAACCCGGGGCAGGCAAGCAGGAAGTCGAGGACGTGAGCGCAGCACTGGTCGAGAGCGAAGCGGCAGACGTCAGCGGCGTAAGGGCCCCGTAGCGGGGGCCCTTAAGTGCATCGTCGTGTCGGCCGTTAAGTACGACAGACCAACGATGCCTGCGCCCAAACTCACGAGAGGCCTGTTTTGGGTGGCCGAGCTCCTGCTGCTAGTGGGCACGCTCGCTGCGGGCGTGTGGTTTTCACACGCCTACGAATGGCAGCCGCTCACCCTGGTCGCACTGCTGCTAGTACTCACGCTGCTTGGGGATTGGCTTAGCATCGAGACACCGGGCGGCGAGCTGAGCTGCGGTCTGGTCGCGATCGTGCTGGCCATGGCCCTACTGGGACCAGTCCCGGCAATGGCTTTCAGCGTGTCCGGAACGATCCTCACGTCAGCAACAAGGCGGGTTGCGCCAGTGCAGTGGCTCAGCAACCTATCGGCGTTCGCGGTCGTCCCGTTCGTTGGTGGGTGGTTGGTGCACGTGATTGCAGTCGACGCCCACGTCCTGCACGAACACCACGAGGCCCAGAGCGCCATCTTCGGGTTGATTGTCCTGGGCGCGTTTGTTGTCGCCGTCGGACTTAACTTCATCCTCTACGCCCTGCACAAGCGAATCGACTATGGCCGCTCGCTCATGCGCCAGGTCCGCGAGCTGTTCCTGCCCCTGCTTCCCGGCCAGCTCGCCGCGGGCATGCTCGCGACGGTCCTCGCAGTCCTTTATGCGAGCGTCGGCCTGCCGATGCTCGTCGGCTCGATCGCCGTCCTGCTGATCCTGCGCCAGTTGACGGTTGCGCTACTGCGCTCCGAGGACCGCGCAGAGGCGCTGCAGGCGCGCTCGCGGCAACTGGTTGGGCTGCAGCTCGGGGTGCTGAGGACACTCGTGCGTGCGCTCGGCATGCGCGACAAGACGAGCGCACGCCACGCCGCCTCAGTCGCACGCTACGCCAAGGCGCTGGCGAGTGAGCTCGGCTGCGACGAGGAGGAATGCGACGTGGTGCACGCGGCCGGGCTGCTACACGAGATCGGCAAGTTCACCTGGCCTGACCGCGTGCTGCACGCTGAGACCGTCCAGGAGCAGGACATGGCGATCGTCAAGAGCCACCCGCAGGAGGGCTCGATCCTAGTGGGGGCGCTCGACGGCTACGGCGACGTGGCCGACGCGATCCTCTACCACCACGAGCGGGTCGATGGCCGCGGGTATCCGGCCGGCCTGATCGGCAAGGAGATCCCGCTGGCTTCGCGCATCCTCGCGATCTGCTCGATCTATGACACGGTCACCGCGCGCGAGAGCTACCGCGCCCAGATGACGCCCGAGGAAGCGATGGCGGAGCTGCAGCGCGGGGCTGAGAACGGGCAACTCGATGCGGAGCTCGTCGATACGTTCATCGCCCTGCTGCAGCGCGAGGGCCCCACTTTCGCCCAAGACGCCGACTTCGAGACCGAGCTCGACTTCGAGCGGCGGGTGCGCACGATGGCCGAGCCACATTCAGCCGAAGCAGCACCGAGATCGTCGCGCCCACGACCAAGTGGTGGTCACGACTGGCGTACCCGGGTCGATCGCCTTAGGCAGCGCGCGCTAAACAAAGGTTGAGGGCGCCGGGGGCGCCCTCAAGTCCTCAGCCAATCCTTGGTTCTACGACCTGTGGAATTCAGGCATAGCAATCTCCATTTCCAGTCCGCGCCGCCAGCGGCGCCGTAGTTGTCCATCCCTAGATCCGTCAACTGCACTGCATGCACTGCAGATATGGCCAACTTCGTACACGATGCTAGCGAGATGATGAGGTTGTGTCCAGTTTGCGTAGGTTTGTGCAGCTTTCGTTGCAGCGCACGCAAACGTCCACAAAGCTGCTCGCGGCTCAAGTTCGCGGGTCACGCGGCCGACACATGCAGCATCCAAGGCAGATCGAAGGCCGAAGGGGGCCTCGGATGCCGCCACCGTCCACAGCGACGACCAGACCACCGCGAGGTCACGCCAATGCCGCTCAGCCCCATACACGCCCACGACAACCGCCAGCTGGTCTTCACCAGCTCGCAGGCCGCTCGCTACCTGGGCGTGTCGCTGGCCACCATCCGTCGCTGGACCGACGCCGGCCACGTCAGCTGCTATCGCACGCCCGGCGGCCAGCGTCGCTTCTCACGAGACCAGCTCGACCGCTTCATAACCTCGCTGCAACGCAACAGTGCGAGCACGAGCTCAGGGGTCGAGATCGCCGGCCCGCACAGCGCCAGGGTTGCCTGAGGATCTGGGCCGCGCTTGCGGCCATCGCCGCGCCGGCATCCGCGCACGCGGCCGATGCTGGCGACGGTCGCCCGGCTCAGCTGGCCAGACGGCCGAACTTGTCGCGCAGGCGGCGGTAGAACGATGAGCCGGGCAGCTGCGCAATCGTGCCCACGTCGCGCATGAAGCGCGCGTCGATCGACTCCCCCGGCGGGATCTCGCCCGCGGGACGCCCGTCCACGGCCACGTCCAGCGGCTCGCGCGAGCGGTTGTGGATGCTCAGTCGATCTCCCGGCGCGACCACCAGCGCGCGCGCGGTCAGCGAGTGAGGCGCGATGAACGACACCACGAAGCCCTCCACCCCCCACGCCATCACCGGCCCGCCGTTTGCCAGGTTGTAGCCCGTGGAGCCCGCCGGCGTAGCCACCACCAGCCCGTCGCAGCGCACGCTGCCCAGCTCCTCGCCCTGCAGCGCGTATGCCAGGTCGGCCACGCGCTCTCCCACCTTGCGGTGGATCGCCACATCGTTGATCGCAGCCCCGGCGCCACCGTCGAGGTCCAGCACGATCGCGGGCAGGCGCAGCAGCTCGAAATCGCCCTCCAGCGCGCGGCGGATGCCGTCGTCGATGTCCCCGCGCTCGACCGTCGCCAGGAAGCCGATCGCGCCGAAGTTGATCGCAAACACCGGCACCTGCGTGCCCGCATACAGCTGCAGCGCACGCAGGATCGTGCCGTCGCCGCCCAGCACCAAGCACAGCTCTACGTCGTCCTTGACCGGCGCGTCCACCTCTAGCCCCGGTCGTGCCTGCAGGCAGTGCTTGCGCGTCTCCTCCTCGTCCAGGCGCAAGGTCACGCCCGCACGCGCCGCCTCTGTGACGAGCCGCGCCAGCGTGTCGCCTGTCTCATCCGGCAGCCGGTGGGTCAGCACCGTGATCTCCCTCACGGCCGCTCAGCCTCCCCATCCTGGGCACGCAGGGCAAGCCGGGCGAGGACGCAGGGAGCGTGGCGTGCTGTGCACGCGAGCGACCGAGGACGCCGATCCGGCGCCGCCATGCGTGCTCAGGATCATGGCTCGACCTGGCGGGCCATATTTTCAAGCTCCGCCGTGTCGGGCGCTCCGGTCACCCGCGCTGGGTCGGACAGCCAGATGAACGTCTCGAGATTGCCCTTCGGGCCGGGCAGCCCCGACGAGTGATAGCCAAGCACCGCCGCCCCGCACTCGAGCGCCGCCTCGCCCTCCGCCACCAGCGCCTCGCGCCGATGGCCCGCATCGCGCACCACCCCGCCCTTGCCCACCCGTTCGCGGCCCACCTCG
>Ga0102924_1004880_pt1 | contig 13232 bp, 8 predicted proteins | sample PaiPotPPM11metaG_FD_80116 | JGI IMG/M metagenome (GOLD analysis project Ga0102924, IMG submission 80116) | Iron sulfur acid spring bacterial and archeal communities from Banff, Canada, to study Microbial Dark Matter (Phase II) - Paint Pots PPM... ... | reverse complement strand
CTTCTTAGGGTGAGCGATGGGGCTCGAACCCACGACCGCCTGGACCACAACCAGGAGCTCTACCAACTGAGCTACGCCCACCATGGGTCTGCGACAGGCAAGTTTAGCGCCGGCTCAGCCCTTGTCTGCGCTCGGACGGGCGATCTGGCGTTCGGCCAGGGCAAGCGCCTCGCTGGGGGCCAGCCCGGACGAGCGTGCAGCCACCTCGCGCCAGGCCGCCAGCAGCCGCTCGGGGTCGCCGCCCAGCAGCGACGCCAGCTGGACGGCCAGGGCGAGCGGGTCGGCGAGTGGTGCCGATGCTGTCGGCACGGCGCTCGGCGCGGCGGCGCTCGGCGCAGGCGGCGGCGGGGCGGCGCTCTGCGTCCTCTGCGTCGCGGCCGCGAGCATCCGCTCGGTCACATCCTCGCTGCTGCGCTCCGCCGCGCGCCATCCCCGGCCCATCGCCATCTGCGCCAGCCCCAGCTCCGGGCCCTCCAGGACCGTCAGCGTGGCCCGCTCGGGAGCCCACTTGCGTTCCCCCACCTCGACGATCTTTCCGCGCGCCCACGGCCCGAGCACCGCGCGGACCTCCTGCTCTGACAGGTTGAAGCGGGTGGCGTGATTGGGAAACTGGCGAACCTGCAGGTGGTACATGGGCCAAAGACTCGCATCTGGCAGCCGCTCGCGCGCACTAGCTTCCGCGCCGGGCCCCCGCGCTCGCGCTCGCGCTCGCGCCTGCTGTGTCAGTCGCGCCGCCCAGCCGGGCGCGCATGATCGCAACTGCCTCAGGGCTGCAGTCGATCAGCACGTAGCGGCGTTCCAGCTGCGCGGCCACCGCGCCCAGCGTGCCGCTGCCTGCGAAGAAGTCCAGGCACCAGTCGCCCGGCCGGGTTGACGCGCTGACCATGCGCCGCACGATGCCCTCGGGCTTCTGCGTGGGGTAGCCGGTCTTCTCGCGGCCGCTGGTCGGCACAATCGTGTGCCACCACACGTCCGTGGGCAGCTTGCCGCGGGCCGCCTTCTCGGGAGTCACCAGGCCCGGAGCCATGTATGGCTCGCGGTCCACCGCGTCCGCATCGAAGTAATAGGCGGACGGGTCCTTGACGTAGACCAGGATCGTGTCGTGCTTGGCCGGCCAGCGGCGCCTGGTGCGCGCGCCGTAGTCATAGGCCCAGATGATCTCGTTGAGGAAGCATCGCCGGCCGAAGATCTCGTCGAGCAGCAGCTTGCAGTGGTGGGCCTCGCGGTAGTCGATGTGGAAGTACAGCGTGCCCTCGCGCGCCAGCAGCCTGTGGGCGTGCTCCAGCCGCGGTGTCAGAAACGCCAGGTAATCGTCGAAGCTGTCGCGGTAGCTGGACTGCGACAGCAGTCGCGTGCTGTAGCGGCGACCCTGAAACCCCGTGCGCTCGCCCTCGCTGTCGCGGACCGCCGCAAGCGTCCTGCGCGCCTGGACCTTGCCGGTGTTGAACGGCGGGTCCACATACACCAGCTGGAAAGACTCGTCCGCGAACGCCGGCAGCAGTTGCAGGTTCTCGCCGAGCAGGATCTGGTCGGTCACCATGGGCTTCACGCGCGCGCTCAAGTGCGCAGAGCGTACGTTCGCGTGCCGACGCCTCGCGCGCAGGCTCTCGCGCCAGCACACGAGGCTTGTGCGGGTGTCACTCGCGCGTGACCTCGATCCACTGGTAGCTGCGCCCGCACAGGCTGGGCCAGTCGGCGGGCGCCACTTCGCGCAGCGGTCCACGCGGGTCTGTGCCGGCGGGCGCAAGGAAGATCGCGTCCAGGACGGCCGCGCCGCCGTCTCCCGGGGCCAGGCTGAAGCCGCCGCTGCGCGTTACCGAGATGCGGTGGACGCCCGCCGCAAGCCTGACAGCGACCGGCGGCACGGTGTTGGGCACCAGCGAGTTGCCGTCCAGCTGTCCTGCGATCGATGCGATCTGGTGCCCGTCCACGCCCAACTTGACCGCCGGCATGATCTGGCCCTGGATCCACACGTCCCAGCGCCCCGACGTGGGCAGCGCAAAGCCCGCATACAGGCCTCCCGGCGTGCTCATCACCAGGCCCTCGCGCTCGCCTGCCTGTCCTCCTTCATGGAGGGTGCCCCTCAGGGCATGTCCCCAGCGACGCGGATGCGCGGCGTGCGCCAGGGAGATCCTGACCAGCGCGGGCGCCTGGGCGGCCACCAGCCGCTCGCCGTCCCGGACGACGCCGCGGGCCACGGCCGCGATGCGCGCGCACTGTCGCGCGGGCGAGCCCGACAGCGCCACGTGCACGCTTGCGGCCGGCACCCCGGGGCGTCTGCCCCACACCTGATAGTAGGAGCCCTGCCACAGCAGGTCGTAGGCGGCCGGCGGACGGCTGGCAGCGGGGTCGCGGCGCGTGACGATCAGCGGGTAGGCCCGCAGGGCAATTGGCGACGCGCGATCCAGCGCCACCGGCTGGCCATAGCCGCCCGCGCTGGCAGCCAGTGCCGACGGCGGGTAGGCGAAGTCGGGACCGCCCACGTCTAGGTCGCGCAGCTCATACATGGCGTATTCGTCGAAGTCGGTGAACAGGGTCGGGCCCCGTCCGGCGAAGCGGGAGTTGACCGACGCGAGCTCTTCATAGCGGGCGGTCGGCGCGAGGTCTGAGGTGTGGTACTGCATGGCGTCCGACACGAGCACGCCGCCCGCGATCGCCAGCGCGAGCAGCGCCGCAGCGACCTGGGCGATGGGCGACCGGCGCCGCGCCTGCGAGCGGCGCGTCCGCGTCGACGTCGATGACAGCGCGGGCGTCGGTGTGAGAGACGACGCCCGCGACCTGGACGAGCGCCGTGGCCGCACTGTGCCCGCCCGCCCCGGCAAGCCTTTGAGCCCCGCCACCCCCGTCCACGCGAGCAGCAGGACCGCGGGCGAGGTGAGCACGAGCGTCTTGGCGTTCGCCCACGTGGTCACCAGACGGGTGACCACCAGCCAGGCCAGGAGCATCAGAGCAAGCCAGCCCGCCAGCGCCCAGGCGTGCCTGCGCAGCAGATGGACCGCGCCGAGGATGGCCGCGAACAGCGTGATCGCGATCAGCGCATCGGTCAGCGCCAGGTTCGCGCCGCTGGGCGCCAGCTTGTAGCTGCCGCCCAGCCACACCCCAAGCACCTGGCTGGCGCGCAGGGGGACGCGCAGGTTGCCCCCGTTGCCCGTATTGGCGATGTCGGTCGCGATCGTCACAGCCGCCGAGGTGTGCGTCCAGGTCGGCCAGGCCGCAATCAGCAGCACGAGCGCGCCTGCGCCGATCAGTGCAAGCGGGCGCCGACCGGAGAGCGAGCCCGCGCGCATACGGCCGACCAGCACCACCGCGAGCACGAGCACGGGCACCAGCGCCCATGCCCCGAACGCGATGCCCAGGGCGGACACGCCCGCGGCGAGCACGAGCACGAACGGGAGCGCGCGCGCGGGGCCGCGGGCCAGCCAGCTGCGGTGAGCGACCGCCAGGCAGCCGAGCGTGAGGATCATCGACAACGCGGTCAGTTCCTTGATCGAGCCGAACAGCGCGTACGCGTACACCAGGGCAGGCACCACCGCGGTCAGCGCCGCCAGCGCCGCCAGCGCCCGCTCCAACCCGACCCGCCGCGCGATCCACCAGGCGGGACCGGCCGCTGTGGCCAGGATGAACGCGCAGAACGGCTGGAAGGTCCAGATCAGCGGCAGCCCCAGCAGGAACGCGCTGCCGCCCAGCAGCGTGTCAGCACCCGACGGATAGCTATAGCTGTAGTAGTTGTGGACGAACTGGCCGTAGGAGTTGCGCAGGTCCAGATGCGCATAGTCCTGGCCGTGGCGCAGCAGGTAGTCCGCACCCAGCATGTGCACCGCCGAGTCAGCCAGCGTCATGTACGAGGAGAAGCTCGGCCGCCCCGCGCCGAGCACTGGTGCGAGCGCGATCAGATACGCGAGCAGGCCCGCCGCCGGCAGCCACAGATGCTGGCGGGTGCGCAGCGCGAGCGTGCGCACCCTCCCCCACGCCAGCGCGAACCCGGCCAGCGCGGCGCCGACCATAAGATACGGCGTGGCGGGCGCCACGAAAGCCACATAAGTGCTCAGTTGCGACAGCGCGATGAGCGCTGCCGCTCCCACGCACGGCAAGAGCGGCGCCGGCAGGAAACGCCCGCTGGCGCGATCCACGAGCAGGCCTGCCCCGAGACACAGCGCCGCGAGCACGCACGGATACAGCAGCGCGGTGGCTACGAACACAGTGCCCCCGGCTGGATTCGAACCAGCGACCCTCGGATTAGAAGTCCGATGCTCTATCCAGCTGAGCTACGGGGGCGCGACCCCGGGCTCAACGATACTTAGGCATCGTTGAGAAGAAACCTGTAATAGTTTCGCCATGAGCTCGATCGAAGGGGACGAGGGCGATCTGACGCGCAAGCAGCGCCGCGAGGCGGCGCGGGCCGAGCGCAAGGCGATGGAGGAGGCCCACGCGGCCAATGTGGCCAGGCGCACGCGCCTGACGCAGCTCGGGGTTGTGGTCGCAGTGGTGGTCGTTGTGATCGTCGTCGTGCTGATCGCCACCGGCGGCAAGAAATCGGGCGGCCTGGAAAAAAGCACGGGCGGCACAACACCTACGACGACGGCAGTCTCGAGGCTCCTGGCGGGCATCCCGCAGAGCGCCAATACGCTGGGCTCGCCGACTGCCCCGGTCACGCTGGAGTACTTCGGCGACCTGGAGTGCCCGATCTGCAAGGAGTTCACGCTCGGCTCCCTGCCCGCGGTCATCCCCAAGTGGGTGCGCACGGGCAAGATGAGGATCGAATACCGCTCGCTGGAGACGGCCACGCGCGAACCCGAAGTCTTCAAAACCCAGCAGGTCGCCGCGCTGGCCGCCGGCAAGCAGAACAAGGCCTGGTACTTCATCGAGACCTTCTACCACGAGCAGGGCGAAGAGGACAGCGGCTACGTCACCGAAAGCTACCTCCAGGGCATCGCCAAACAGGTGCCCGGGCTGAACCTCACGCAGTGGGCCAGCGACCGCAGCGACGGGGAACTGGCAAAGCAGGTCACCACCGACGAAGAAGCGGCCAAGACCAACGGCTTCAACGGCACGCCGTCGTTCCTGATCGGGCGCAGCGGCGGAGCGATGAGCAAGCTCGAATTCACCGGCGCGCCGAGCGACCCCACGTTCGTCAACACAGCCGTCGAAAAACTGCTCAAGAGCTAGCACGACGATGATCACCCGGCGCATCAGGATCACGCTCATCGTGCTGACCGCTCTGGGCGTGGCCCTCGCCAGCTACCTGACCTACGTGCACTACTCGGGCGAAGCGCCGATCTGCTCAACCAAAGGCAACACGTGCAACCAGGTCCAGCATTCGCAGTACGCCGAGCTCGCCGGCGTGTCAGTCGCGCTGATCGGCCTGATCGGCTACGTGCTGATCCTTGGCTCGCTGGTGGCGCCCGAAGAAGAGCGCACGCGCTTCGCCACCGCCGCGCTCACTTTCGGCGGCTTTGGCTTCAGCCTCTACCTGACCTACCGCGAGATCTTCACGCTGCACAAAATCTGCGAGGAGTGCGTCTCCAGCGCAATCCTCCTCACGATCATCATGTGTCTGTCGGTGTGGCGATACCTGCGCGGGGCGGACATGTCGTCGTCGGGCAACGCAACGGCCGAGCAGGCCGGCGGGGTCGAGTCGTCGGCCACGCCAATCGGCAGCGCCTACTGACCCCCGCCGTCTGCTGAGCGCCACGACGGCCTCCTGCTGACGGCGCGTGGACTCGCACGGGGCGCGCTCGCGCCCGGCTTGACAGCTGTGGCCAGCCCCAGAACGGGCAATCAGGTGGTCTGCCGTCGGCAATCCGTCCACAGACTGCCGGCCCGCCCCAGAAACCGGGCGCGGGGGCCGACGTGGTAAGCAGAGATGGGGGCTCACACGGCCAGTAATCCTCACAGCGCGGCGGGCGTGACCCACGACCCGGGCGCCGCAACGGCGCTGCAAGGCGAGGGGCGCATCGCTCGGCTGTTCGAGATGACCAGCGACCTGCTCGCGACAATCTCCATCGACGGGCGCTTCACGCTGCTCAACCCCGCCTGGGAGCAGTTGCTCGGCTGGTCGCGCGACGAGCTGCTGGCGCAGCCGATCCAGGAACTCATCCACCCGGATGACGTGCAGCAGACGGCCGCCGCCATGCTCGTGCGCGACGGGCAGCCGGTGCTCGAGAACTTCACCAACCGCTACCGCCACCGCGACGGCTCCTGGCGCTGGCTGCTGTGGAGCGCTAGGCGCGACGGCGACATGTGGTACGCGGCCGCCAAGGACGTCACCGATCGCATGTGGCTGGAGCGCCAGGCGCTGCACGACCCGCTCACGCGGCTGCCCAACCGGCTGTTGCTGATGGACCGCGCCCGCCAGGCGCTGTCGCGCATGCACCGCTCGAGCGGGGTGGTCGCGCTGCTGTTCATCGACCTCGACAAGTTCAAGGCGGTCAACGACAACCTCGGACACGAGGCCGGCGACCGCCTGCTGATCTCCGTGTCAGAGCGGCTGGCCGAGCTGATGCGCGACAGCGATACCGTGGCCCGTCTGGGCGGCGACGAGTTTGTGATCCTGGCCGAGGACATCGAAAGCGTCGGCGAGGCGCTGGCGCTGGGTGAACGCGTGCTCGGCGCCCTCGAGCAGCCATTCCACCTGGGCTCCGCCGAAGCATCCGTGCTGGGCAGCGTGGGGGTGGCCGTCTCGCAGGACCCTGAACGCGACCCAGAGAGCATGCTGCGCGAGGCCGACCTGGCGATGTATCGCGCCAAGAGCTCAGGCGGCCGGCGCCTGGTGCTGTTCGACGAGGGCCTGCGCCGCGAGATGGACGCATACGCCGAGATGGAGGGCCGCCTGCACCACGCGCTGCCCCGCCAGGAGCTGCTGCTGGCCTACCAGCCGATCATGCCGCTGCGGGGCGGGCGCGCCGTGGGCTGCGAGGCGCTCGTGCGCTGGCGCCCACTCGATTCAGAGCGCCAGCAGGGCGGCGAGATGCTCCCATCTACCTTCCTGCCGCGCGCGGCCGAGAGCGAGCTGATCGTGCAGATCGGCAACTGGGTGCTGCACACCGCCTGCGCCCAGGCCGAGGCATGGCGGCGAAACGGCATCACGGTGCCCGTCTCCGTCAACGTCTCCGCGCGCGAGCTGACCGAGCTGGACCTGGCCGAGCGCGTACGCGAGGAGCTGACCTACTGCCGCCTGCCCGGCCGCGCATTGTGTATCGAGGTCAGCGAGGAGGCCGTCATGCGCGACCCCGATCGCGCCAGCGAGGCGCTCAGGGACGTAAAGCGCCTCGGCGTGTCGATCGCCCTGGATAACTTCGGCTCGGGCCAGTTCTCGCTGGGGCTGCCCCGCAACCTGCCGCTGGACGTCCTCAAGCTCGACCGCCGCCTGATGGAGAGCTTCGACCACGACAAGTCTGGGCGCGCCACGTTCGCCGGCGCGATCGCGCTGGCCACCGAGGCGCGCCTGACGGCTGTCGCGGTCGGCATCGAGACCAACCGCCAGCTGGCGCTCGCCCGCGAGCTGGACTGCTCGGTCGGCCAGGGCTTTTTGCTGCACGGCCCCGCCGCGCCCGAGCGCGTGCGCTTCAGGGACGCCTCCGGGTCGGCCACGTCCGCGCCGTGGCGCCCGCTGGTGCGCCTGCGCGGCAGCGACCGGCGCAACTGAGCGGACCGACCGCTCGCGCGCCCGACCGCTTGCGCGCCCGCTGCGCGCTGGGCCCGAACAGTCGCCGCGTCCACTCGCGCTCGACGGTCTGCACGCCCGCTTGCACGCACCGGCCTGGAAGGACCCGCGCGCTGATTCAAACAGCCGAGATCCGGACGCCGACGCGATCTTCGCCAACGGGCCGGCTCGACCGTCCCCGGTGAGTGGCGCCCTCGCCGCGAAAGCCGCCTTTCGGCCCAATGTTCAAGGCCAGCGCTGCTCTCGCGCCTTCGCCCGTGACACGCCACAGGCTGGCCCCTGGGGCAGGCAAGATAGTCGAGTAGTTCAAGTGACCTTCGCCAACAAGAAACGCTACCCGATCTAAATATCAAAAAAATGGACTAATCCAATAACTGGCCTCGTCCGATACGCCGGCCATGCGCATCTCACTGCTGCCACTGTCGTCAACGCTGCGCCCGGGCGAGCGCCGCTCGTTGCGGGCAGTCAGCGCACTGCTGATCGCCAGTGTCGCCGCCACCGGGATCAACGCGATCTTCGGCGTCGGCGGGCACGGCGTCGAGCAGCCGATCCGCGACTGGGTCACCTCGGCCGTATACATCCTCGTGGGGGTGATCGTGTGTTGGCGGGCGCTGTCAACGACCGACTCGCGGCGATCGTGGATGATCTTCGCGTTTGGCATCTCGATCTACGGCGTCGGCAACGTGTTGTGGGCGGCCTGGATCGAACATCTGCGCAACCCCCCTATCCCGTCCATCTGCGACGGCATGTGGCTGATGCTCTACCCGTGCTGCTACATCGGGATCCTTGGCCTGGCGCGGGTGCGCGAGCGGAGGGTGCCAGCGAGGATGTGGCTGGACGGCATCATCGCCGGGCTGGGCGTGGCGGCGATCGGGGCGGCGATCGTGGTGCGCCCGGTGCTCGCGTCGGTGTCCGGTGGCACCGCCGCGGTCATCACCGAGATGGCCTATCCGATCTGCGACCTGCTGCTCGCCGCGCTGGTCGTGGGCGTGCTCGCGCTGCGCGGCTGGCGGCTGAACCGCATGTGGGCGATGCTCGGAGGCGGGTTCCTCGCGCTGGCCGTGGCCGACTGCATGTACGCGCTGCAGGTCGCCGGCGGGGCCTCGGCGCCCACCAGCATGACCAATTTCACCTATGACGTAGGCGTGCTCCTGCTGGCGCTCGCCGCGTGGCAGCCGGTGGCCACGCTCGAGGCCGACGCTGTGCCCGGAACTGCCGTGCTGGGGATTCCTGCCGCGTTCACCGTCAGCGCCCTTGGGCTGCTCGTCTATGACCACTTCAGCCGCCTGGACCCGCTCGCGCTGGTGCTGGCGATGCTCACGATCCTCGCCGCGTTCGCGCGCACCGCGCTGGCCTTTCGCGACGTGCGCGCGTTGGCGGAAACGCGCCGCCAGGCGCTCACCGACGACCTCACCTCGATGCCCAACCGACGCCACTTCCTGCGCCGCCTGCGCGAAGGGATCACCGCCTGCCGGGCAAGCGACACCGGCATGGCGCTGCTGCTGTTCGACCTCGACCACTTCAAGGAGCTCAACGACACGCTCGGCCACGACGCCGGAGACCAGCTGCTGTGCCTGGTCGGCGAGCGTCTGCGCTCGGTCCTGCGCGCGAGCGACACCGCCGCACGCCTGGGCGGCGACGAGTTCGGCGTGCTACTGGCAGATCCCTGCGACGGCCAGCGCGCCGAGCTGGTCGCCGACAAGATCCTCGCCGCGATCGCCCAACCCTTCCCGATCAAGGGCGTCAACCTGCGGGTGACCGCCAGCATCGGCATCGCGCTCTTCCCCGAGCACGCCGGCGACGACGAGGAACTGATGCGACACGCTGACGTGGCGATGTACGAGGCCAAGACCGCGCAATCCGGGCGAGCGTGCTACGCCAGCGAGCGCGACCACCACTCGCTCGAACGCCTGACGCTCGCCGGCGAGATCTCCCACGCCCTGGAAGCCGGTGAGATCGAGGCCCACTTCCAGCCCAAGGCCGACGCCAGCAGCGGCCGGATCGTCGGCGCGGAGGCGCTCGTGCGCTGGCGCCACCCCGAGCGCGGAATGATCGGGCCCGACAAATTCGTGACCGTGGCCGAGCAGGCCGGGTTGGGCCGTGCACTCACGCGTCGCATGCTCGAGCTGGCGCTCACGCAAGTCAAGGCCTGGCGCGAATCGGGACTGGACCTGCACGTGGCGGTCAACACCACCGTCGCTGATCTGCTCGACACGCATTTCCCCGCCGAGGTGGCCGCCAAGCTGGACGAGCACGGGCTGCCGCCCGAGGTGCTCGTCCTGGAGGTCACCGAGAACATGGTCCTGGCCGATCCTGTGCGCATCGGCGACGTGCTCGCACAGCTCGGCGAGCTCGGCCTGGGCCTGTCGCTCGACGACTTCGGCACCGGTTACTCGTCGCTCACGCACCTGAAGGCGCTGCCCGTGGGAGAGGTCAAGATCGACCGTTCGTTCGTCGGGCGGATGACCAGCGACCCGATCGACGCGGCGATCGTCGAGGCGACCATCCAGCTCGCGCACAGCATCGGCAGCCGCGTGGTCGCCGAGGGCATCGAGGATCGCGTCACCTGGAGCTCGCTGGTGGCCAACCGCTGCGAGCTCGTACAGGGCTATGCGCTGTCCAAGCCGCTGCCCGCCGCCGAGCTCGAGGACCTGCTGCGCGCGGAGCCCGTGCCGACCCACGCGGCCGTGCAGCCGTTTGACCACACGCACACCAATGGCTCAGCTCCACGCCCCACGCGTATCGGCGACGGGGCAGGGGCGCTCGAGCACGTGCCCGACGCGCTGCGCGACCTGGCCGCGCTGAAGCGCTCGCATCCGATGATGGACGCGGTGATCGACGAGATCGACGGGCGCATGATCCGCGTGGGCTCGCAGTGGCTGGCCGACTTCGCGTCCTGTAACTACCTCGGCTTCGATCTGGACCGCGAGATCATCGAGTCGGTGCCCGCCTACCTGGATGCGTGGGGCACACACCCGAGCTGGTCGCGCCTGCTGGGCAGCCCACTGCTCTACGAGCAGATCGAGGAGCAGCTCACAGCGCTGCTGGGCAGTCCCGACTCGCTGGTGCTGCCCACGATCACGCACATCCACATGTCGGTCATCCCCGCGCTGGCTGGTGCCGGCACGACGATCTTCCTGGACGCGCGCTCGCACAAGACGATCTTCGACGGCTGCCAGATGGCCCAGGCGCGCGGCGCTCAGGTCAAGCGCTTTCGCTTCGAAGATCCCCAGCACCTCGACGAGCTGCTGCGCGCCGAGCGCGGCGCGACGGCGCTGGTGTGCATGGACGGGGTCAACAGCATGACCGGCAATGCACCCGACCTGCCCGCCTTCGCGCGGGTAGCACGCGAGCACGGCGCGCTTCTGTACGTGGACGACGCACACGGCTTCGGCGTGATCGGCGAGCGCGGCCCCGCCGAGCGCTGCCCGTACGGCATGCGCGGCAACAGCATCGTGCGCTACTGCGGCGAGAGCTATGACAACCTGGTCCTAGTCGGCGGCTTCTCCAAGGCCTACTCGTCGCTGCTGGCGTTCATCGCCTGCCCCACCGACACCAAGGAAATGCTCAAGGTGCTCGCGCCCCCGTACCTGTACTCGGGGCCGTCCCCGGTGGCCTCGCTGGCGACCGTGCTGGCCGGCCTGGACGTCAACGAACACCGCGGCGACACCCTGCGTCAGACCCTGCACACGCACACCGCCCGCGTGCTCGAGTGCCTTGCGCGGCTGGGCGTGGCCACCCCCAACCACTCAGGGCTGCCGATCGTCGAGATCCCGCTGCGCGACCACGAGCGCATCGGACAGGTTGGAAAGCTGCTGTTCGACCGCGGCGTGTACGTCACGCTCGCCGCCTATCCGCTGGTTCCCCACGACGAGGTCGGCTTCCGCGTGCAGTTGACCGCGGCCAACACGGACGCGCAGATCGACACGCTGATCGCCGCGCTGGAGGAGCTCTGCGAGCTGGGCGAGCTGCAATCTGCACAGTCGCACAACGCCATCGAACACGAAGCCGGCGCCAGGCAACACCGGACTAGCGGCGTACAACGCAAGACCAGCGGCAGGCGACGCCAGACCAGCGGCACGCAAGCACCGTGATCGGCCGCTACCGCGCGCTGTTCTCCGTGCCGGGGTTCGGTCGACTGCTGTTCAGCTCCGTGTTGGGTCGCCTCCCCTCGGGCATGTTCTCGCTGGCGATCCTGCTGTTCGTGCACGCACGCACCAGCTCGTTCCTGGCGGCCGGCGTGGCCGTGGGGGCGTTCGCGCTGGCCGGCGCGGCCACCGGGCCGCCGCTGGGCGCGCTCGTGGATCGCATTGGCCAGCGACCCGTACTGCTGGCGACCGCGGTGGGACAGGCGGCTCTGCTGGGCGCCCTGGTGGCTGTCGGTAGCCTCGGCTCGCCCACCGCGACGATCGTCGCGCTGGCGGCTCTATGCGGCACGCTGCAGCCGCCGATCGCCGGCTGTGCGCGCGCCCTGTGGTCGACGCTCGCCATCGACGAGCAGTCGCTGGAGACGGCCTACGCGCTGGACGCGACCGCCCAAGAGGTCATCTGGACGCTCGGGCCGCTGCTGGTCGGTGTGGCCGCGGGGCTCCTCTCGCCGGCAGCAGCGGTGCTGGCGTGCGCGGCCGTAACGCTCGGTGGGACGGTCTTCTTTGCAACCTCGCAGCTGTCCAGCGGCTGGCGGCCATCGCCCCGCGAGGGGTCGCGCGGCGCGCTTGGCGCCAGCGGCCTGCGCGCGCTGCTGGGCACGGTGCTGTTCGCGGGCGTGGTCATCGGCGCGGTCGAGGTCGGTCTGCCTGCGCTGGCCGTAGACGCCGGCTCGCGTTGGGCCGCAGGGCCGCTGCTGGCGCTGTTCAGCGTCGGCAGCATGGCGGGTGGGCTGGCGTACTCGGCCAGGAGCTGGAGCATGCCGATGGGACTGCGCTACCGCACGATGCTGGCGGGGATGGCCATCGTGGTCGCGCCGCTGATCGCCGTGCACTCCCTGGCCGCCGCATTTCTGCTCAGCGTGCTCGCAGGCCTGGGGATCGCGCCGATGCTCTCCTCGCAGTTCTCGCTCGTGGGCGCGCTCGCCGCCCCCGGCACCTCGACCGAGGCCTTCGCATGGCACCGCGCCGCCACGATCGCCGGCATGGCAGCGGGATCCGCGTTGGGCGGGTCGTTGATCGGTGCGCGCGGCGCGCAGGGGGCGTTCGCACTGGGATGCTTGTGCGTTGTGCTGGCGTGGGCGCTGGCGACGCTGTGGCGCTGGCGGCTGGATCCGGATGCAAGGCCCACCGAGGAGCTTACGCTTCCTACGCAGGCTGCCCACACATGATGCCGTCGTGCATGTTCGGATGAAAAGTCAAGGGCTTCGCGAGCTTTTCTTCGGGGTTTCTGAGGGTTGCTGCTTGATGCTCGAGGTCGCGCTCGGGCGGTACAGCGCGGACACAGCGCTGGCACAGCGGTGCATCTGCGGATGAAAAGTCAAGGGTTTGCGCGAACATTTCGTCGGGGGTGCTGAGGCGCTGATCCACGCTCGAGGGTGCGCTCCGAGGCCACAGCGATCGCACAGCGCCCGGAGGGCCGT
>Ga0102924_1004878_pt1 | contig 13235 bp, 5 predicted proteins | sample PaiPotPPM11metaG_FD_80116 | JGI IMG/M metagenome (GOLD analysis project Ga0102924, IMG submission 80116) | Iron sulfur acid spring bacterial and archeal communities from Banff, Canada, to study Microbial Dark Matter (Phase II) - Paint Pots PPM... ... | reverse complement strand
TCGCCCTTCTCGTTGACGACCGGGACTTCCTTGAGATGACCGAGCAGAGCGGCAGATTCCAGCAACGCATCCTTGAGGTCCTGCGTCGTCTTGTTCGGCGTGCTAGCCCTTCGGCCAGAACCGGGAACCTTGGCGCGATTCCCTTCTTAAGACTCCTTGCATTAGCCTTAGACTCCTTGCATTAGCCTTGCTAAGCGCCGTCAGCTTGTCCTGTTTGTTCCTGATGACGGCTTCTCGTATGCGGGCCTGCGCTCGTGACACAGCTTCCCGGCTCTGCGTCCGGACCGTGCTTTGCAGTTCCGCATTCTCTTTGGTCCCGCCCCTTCGCTCCACGAGTTCCGCAGCGGCCGAGGCCGCCTTGTTCGCTCGCTTCTCTGCTACTTCGGGCAGGTCCGACTTCTCCTTCGCGCTCATCGTCGGCTACGGCCTCCGGCCTTCCCGACAACGTCCCCGGCTCGACTAGCGGGGACGGCGATGGAGATCTTCCGGTTCCCGTGCAAAAGGCTTCTGCGCATGCCAGGGTCTACGACGACGCGGGGTCGGCATGTGTCTTGCGATATCGACACCGGCCGTGTTGCCTTCTGTAGGACGGAAAACATCAGCACCCCCGAACTTGTCTTACGCCGCTCAATACCTCGCCTGCGCCCTCCCCTGTGAACGCTTCACGCCTGCCCTCGCGGATAATCCGTGCATCACTCGGGGCCAGTGCGGTTCGCTACTCCTTCACTGTGACGGAATTCCACCGTCTGCCTTTTGCCGGTCTCCCGGGCGCACCCGTCCACACATAGGTGAAGTCGCCGATCCATTTGCGGTTGGGAGCGGGCGCCTCGAAGGGAATTCCTTTTGTCCAGGCGCGCTCAAGTGAGGGCGCGGGAAACTTCACAATTCATTTGCAAGGCAAAAGGAGCGGCAGGACCTTCCAGTGTATTCCCTTTCTTATGCGGCTCATTTCGATTGTGGTCTTGGAGATGTTTTAAAAGACCGTCGACTCGGTCACTCGCGTTGAGGCGAGCACTTCTGCAGCGACATTCCTGCAATATTTTTAAACTAACGGAAGCTTACTTGCCATCGGCCGCCCTTGGCTTCTCGACGCAGGCAACGCAGGGCTTAAGGCGTTCCGCGCACCGCCCAACGACGCGAACCGCGTCTAACAAGAGCGCGCGCACGCGGCAGTATCGTAAGAGCCGCGAGGCGATTGAAGTGATCTCCGATTTCTTCCCCGGCCCCAGTCGCCCTCGCCACCGTCACGGCGAAAGTCCTGGCCGGTGCCAATCAATTTTCGAAAAAACGCGAATACGCGCGGCAGTTGGGAAGTCATCTGGGAAATCCCGGTTGAGGAGTGTCCATTGATCTAGATCAACGAGAATTACTGGTACGCGCGGCAATTTAGACGAAGTGGGTTTAAGGTCACACCACGCTCTCCTACCGAAACATGTGGCACAAAAGGAGATAGCATGCGTACCCTCGTCGAGCCACCTCCTTCGTCGCGCTGCGGCCTCTGCGGTGGTGAGTTACTGCTCAAGCAGATTGAGTCAGCCAACCGCACTCTCGATTTGGACAACGAGATATTTGTCTGCGCAAAGTGCGGCCGCCAGCAGTCTTATATTGTCAATGCCAGAGCAGCGATGCATAGATTTGACAGAATAAGATGCGTCAGTGATCCTGGCACGAAGGCCCAGAAGTAGCGACCATTTTCTCAAATATCAGGTTGCGACCCTTGCACCCGTCTTCCAGGCAAGCGCGAAAATCGCTACAATTCGCGCAAGTTTGGCAGTCGTTTGGAGAATTCGGTATTCGATCGCGTGCTATGGAGTTTTATAAGGCACTTGGCGTTTTGTTCGCAGGCGCATCGGTTTCGGTCGCATCGGTCTTCATTCGGGGCAATGCATCTTGAACATTTCACGCTTCCGCGCCTTCCGGCCCGCCGGTATTCCTACGCCCGAGGCGCCCATCCGGTCCGAACTCTTCAGCGTGGAGCGCCTCGAGCAGCACGCTGAAAGTCTGGCCACTGCGCAGCGTATTGCACCCAAACTGAAGCGGGGTCGGCCGCTCGTCCAACGGCTCCACGACAACAGTAGAGTCCTGACTGAGGCATATCGTGCCATCGTCAAGGCAACATACAGGCACCAACCGATTACGCCCGGAGCGGAATGGTTGCTTGACAACTTTCATGTGGTGGATGAACAGGTCCGCGAGATCAGAGAAAATCTCCCGCCGGGTTTTTATCGGAAACTTCCGAAGCTAGCCGATGGACCGTTGCAAGGATATCCACGCGTTTTCGGCATCGCGTGGGCGCTAGTCGCGCATACCGACAGCGCGTTCGACATTCAAAAGTTGACACGCTTTTTGCAAGCCTATCAGCGCGTTCAGCCGTTGACCATCGGCGAGTTGTGGGCGCTTGCAATCACCTTGCGTATCACGCTCGTTGAAAATCTGCGCCGTCTGGCGGAAGCAATCGTGGCGCGGATAACGACGAGTCAACTGGCAGATAAACTCGCCGACCGGATATTGGGCACGGACGATCACAGGCCCGAGCCGGCGTCCGTAATCCTGAAAAGCCTCGATAGGATGCCATGGTCGACTGCGTTTGCCGTTCAGCTCGCGCAACGCCTGCGCGACCACGATCCCAACGCAACGCCGGCGCTGCGTTGGCTGCACGAGCGGTTGGAGACCGAAGGAATAACCATCGATCACATTGTCCGCGCAGAAGTACAGCAACAGAGCGCGGTGAACGTGACCGTTCGCAACGCGATCACGAGCATGCGCCTGGTATCGATGATCAATTGGGCTGAATTTTTCGAAAGCGTCAGTCCCGTCGATGCCATCATGCGCACCGGGAGCGACTTTGCAGCGATGGATTTTCCTACACGTGACCTCTACCGACGCGCGATCGAAGAAATTGCGCGCGGATCTAGCCACGATGAAGTTGAGGTCGCTGAGCGCGCGATAGAAGTCGCAAGGCGCGCAGGTGACCTGGTCACCGACCATGCCACCAAGACCAGGCGCGAACGCGATCCGGGGTATTATCTCATCTCGAATGGTCGGCGCGCGTTTGAAAGAGAATTGCGATGTCGCGTCCCGCTCAAGACATGGCTCTTCCGTCTCAACTCAGATCTGGGCGTGATGAGCTATGTGGCCATGATTGGGGCCGTCACGGCCCTTATTCTGGCTCTCGCGCTGCTGTGCGTTGGGTATGCCGGAGCGGGCAGCTGGTCGATTTTCCTGCTGGCCATCGTTGGTTTCATTCCGGCATCAGATGTCGCGGTAGCGGCAGTGAACCGCGCGATTACTGAACAGATCGGTGCTTCTACGCTGCCCGGTCTCGAGCTCCGCGGTGGAGTGCCGCCCGATTTGGCGACCGTCGTGGTTGTGCCAATGCTTCTGACGACACAATCGGCGATCGAGGAGCAGATCGAAAAGCTCGAGGTTCACCACCTAGCGAACCCAGACCCCAATCTCCGCTTTGCGCTGCTCTCCGATTGGAAGGACTCCGATGCGGAGCGTTCTGCGGACGACGACAAGCTGCTTGACGTTGCTGTGGGCGGGATTGCACGCTTGAATGAACGTTATTGGGCTACTCGGGAAAGCCCACTGTTTTTCCTCCTTCATCGTCGGCGCATATGGAACGACGGCGAAGGAAAGTGGATGGGCTGGGAGCGTAAGCGGGGCAAGCTACACGAGCTCAATCGATTGCTTCGCGGAGACACCGATACGACGTTTATCGCACTCGACGGCCGCGCGCCTAGGCTCCCCGTCGGCATCCGCTACGTCATAACGCTGGATGCGGATACGCGCCTACCGATTGGAACCGCTAGGCGTCTTGTTGGAAAGATCGCGCACCCGCTCAACCAGCCTCGCTTCGACCCTCATCGCGGTCTTGTTGTGCAGGGCCATGCCATCCTTCAACCGCGGGTGACCCCCTCGCTGCCCATGGGCCGAGATGGATCGCTATTCCAACGCGCTTTTTCTGGACCCGACGGTCTCGATCCGTATGCGCTCGCCGTTTCGGACGTGTACCAAGATCTCTTCGGAGAGGGCTCCTATTCCGGCAAGGGAATCTATGAAGTTGATATCTTCGAATCCGCCCTAAAAGGGCAGATTCCCGAGAGCTCGGTCCTTAGTCACGACCTTCTGGAAGGTATCTTTGCGCGCGCAGGACTTGTGTCGGATATCGAGGTCGTTGAGGAATTTCCGTCGCGCTACGACGTCTCCGCTGCGCGCCAGCATCGTTGGGTGCGCGGCGACTGGCAGCTGCTGCCCTGGATCTTCGGGGTTCGCCGCAAGGTGCGCGATGGCGTCCGGAGCACTCCGATTCCGTTGATGGGACGGTGGAAGCTACTCGACAATTTGCGCCGCTCCTTGTCCGCACCGGCCGCGTTACTGGCCATGCTGATCGCTTGGTTGCAGCCAATGACCGTAGCCGAGATTTGGACTGTATACATTCTTTTGACTATTGCGGTGCCACCTTTGCTTCCGGCGATCGCCCATATCGTGCCGCGCCGGGTCGGCGTTCCGCTGCGCGGTCATTTGCTGGCGCTGCGCAGAGACCTCGCACTTGGCCTCTTGCAGAGCGCCTTTCTGGTTACGTTTCTCGCCCATCAGGCATGGATGATGGTCGACGCGGTGGGACGCACCCTGTTCCGCCTGTTCATACGCCGGCGTCGGTTGCTTGAATGGGTCGCAGCGGCACAGGAGAACAATGACCGTCAATTCGATCGGCGTAAGCTCCTTACGCAAATCGTTGCGAGCGCCGCCTTCGCGGGATGTGTGGCGGTTCTCATTTATTCTACCGGCAATGGAACGTTGGTCATAGCGGCGCCGTTGGCGGTTCTATGGGTGTTGTCGCCCCTCGTTGCGCGATGGGCGAGTTTACCGCCGCCGGTGGCCGGACATTTGTCGGTCACGCAAGCCGACGAGCTTGAGTTGCGGCTCGTCGGGCGGCGCACTTGGCGGTTCTTCGAAAAATTCGTCACAGCGAACAACAATATGCTTCCTCCCGATAACTTTCAGGAAGACCCGAAACCCGTTGTCGCCCAGCGCACTTCGCCGACGAATCTCGGATTGTACCTCTTGTCGGTTATCGCCGCGCACGACTTTGGCTGGCTAGGAATTCTCGACTTAACAGAGCGCCTTGAAGCGACATTTTCCACCATGAACCGCATGGAACGATTCCGCGGTCATTTCTTCAACTGGTACGACACCACTGATCTTCGCGGGCTGGAGCCAAAATACGTCTCGTCGGTGGATAGCGGTAATCTCGCCGGTCATCTGATCGCACTTGGCAACGCGTGCCAAGAAATGGCCGCCGGTCCTGTTGCCAATCCTCGCTGGCTATCGGGGCTTGAAGACAGTTTGGAACTGATCCGCGAATCCTTGCGCTCGCACGTTGTGGACCGACGCGTGAAAAAATCGAAAAGTACAAAGCTAGGCGTCGCGATCGACGAATTCGCTATCTCGATTCGGAACCCGCCATCGACCCCTGCGGGCATCGTCCTTCTTCTGGCGGATCTCGCTCAGAAGGCGGAATTGACCGCTGGCCTCGCGCGTGAGCTTTCCGAGTATGGCGTAAATGCTGAAACGGAAATCGTCATCTGGACCGAGGCCTTACTCGCGTCGATCCTCGCGCACCAACGCGACATCGATTTTCTGATGCCCTGGGCAAGGCGCATTGCCGAAGGCGTTTCCGGTTGCGAGGAGCTCACTACGCTGTTGCAAACAATGCCGACGCTAAGCGATCTTCCGGATCGTTGCGCGGCAGCACTTCAACTCTTGATGCAGCGCAGGGGGAAAGACGGGTCGCGCGAAGAACTTGATGCGCTGGCGAATGCGCTTGAAAAATCGGTTAGCGCAGCACAACTCGTGAGCCATCGTCTTGTCACGCTGGCCGATCACGCCAATGCGATGTTCAAATCCATGGAGTTCGGCTTTCTATTCGATGGCGACCGCCAGCTCCTTTCAATCGGCTATCGCTGTGCTGACGGTAGCCTCGATCCGAACTTCTACGACTTGCTGGCGTCAGAGGCGCGGCTTGCAAGCTTCGTCGCAATTGCCAAGGGCGACTTGCCGGCCAAGCACTGGTTCAGGCTCGGGCGGACTTTGACGCCGATCGACAGTGGGTCAGGGTTGATTTCATGGTCCGGATCGATGTTCGAATATCTGATGCCGTCGCTGGTGATGCGCGCGCCCTCGGGCAGCCTGCTGGAACAAACCAACCGGCTGATTGTTCGCCGGCAGGAAGAGTATGGCCACGAGCTCGGGGTCCCGTGGGGCATGTCCGAGTCCGAATATAACGCGCGGGATATCGAGCAGTCTTATCAATACTCAAGCTTCGGCGTCCCCGATCTTGGGTACAAGCGCGGGCTCCGTGAGAACATTGTCATCGCGCCCTATGCGAGTGGGCTTGCTTCCATGATCGATCCCGCTTCCGCTGTGCGCAACTTTAGGAGACTTGCCGACATCGGCGCACGAGGTACCTATGGCTGGTATGAGGCGCTCGACTACACGCGCACGCGCCTGCCAGAAGGCGCGAAGGTAGCGATCATTCGCGCCTACATGGCTCACCACCAGGCGATGATAGTCGTCGCCGTCGGAAATGCGCTCCAGAACGGTCGGATGCGTGTGCGCTTTCACGCTGAACCGATGATTCAGGCTGCGGAGCTTCTGCTGCAGGAGCGCATGCCCCGCGACGTCGCCGTGGCGCGCCCGCCGCCCGCGCAGGCTAGGGCAGCGCAGATTGCAAACCTCGTTCCCCAAATTCAACGTCGCTACACGTCGGCACACTCTCGCGCTCCCCGGACCCATCTTATGTCTAACGGGCACTATTCGACCATGGTGACGGCTGCCGGAACGGGTTATAGCCGCTGGCATGATGTTGCAATCACCCGCTGGCGCGAGGACGTCACCTGCGACTGTTGGGGAACCTATATCTTTGTCCGCGATGTCCATAACGGTGGGATTTGGTCGGCTGGCTACCAGCCGAGCGTGATCGAACCGGACGCCTATGACGTTTCATTCGAGGAAGATCACGCCGAAATCATCCGTCGCGATGGCTCGCTTACAACGACATTGGATGTGGCCGTTTCTCCGGAGGACGACGCTGAGGTTCGCCGCGTCTCGGTCACCAATCATGGAAATCGAACGCGGGAAATCGAGATCACGTCCTATGCCGAAATCGCGTTGGCGCGGCAGCTCGATGACGTTGCGCACCCGGCCTTTGCAAAACTGTTCGTGCAAACGGAATTCGTGCCGACTCTCGGTGCAATTCTGGCAACGCGGCGGCGGCGCTCGTCGGGTGATCCGCTGGTATGGGCGGCACATTTGGCTGTGGTCGAAGGGGAAACGTCCGACGACATACAATTTGAGACCGATCGGGCCCGCTTTCTGGGGCGCGGACAAACAATTCGATTACCCGCCGCCATCGTCGAGGGTTGGCCGCTTTCTAACACGGTCGGTGCTGTGCTTGACCCGATTTTCAGCCTGCGCCGCCGCGTGCGAATCCCGCGCGGCGCAACAGCCCGCATCGCATTCTGGACAGTGGCGGCCTCGTCGCGCGACGAAGTCCTCGACCTGGCTGACAAACATCATGACGCAATGGCGTACGATCGGGCGACCGCGCTCGCCTGGACGCAGGCGCGGATGCAACTTTACCATCTCGGCATCAGCACCGACGAGGCGCACCTCTTCCAGCGCGTTGCCAATCATGTGCTTTATTCCAATCCGACGCTGCGGCCCTCAGCCGACATCATCACAAGCGGCCTGCGTAAGGTCTCGACACTCTGGGCGCAGGGAATCTCGGGGGATTTACCCATTGTTCTCGTCCAGGTCGAAGAGCACGACGATCTGGAACTCGTCCGCCAGCTTTTGCGCGCCCATGAATATTGGCGGCTGAAGCAGCTTGCAGTCGATCTCGTCATCCTCAATGAGCGCTCGCCTTCCTATGTTCAGGATCTGCAGACCGAACTCGACGGCTTGGTCCGGATGAGTCAGTCGATGTCGAAAATTGCGACCGACGATGCTCGTGGTTCGGTATTCGTCCTGCGTGCAGATCTGGTGTCATCGGATGTTCGCGGCCTGCTTTACGCGGCTGCCCGCGCCGTGCTCCACGGCAGTCGTGGGACGCTAGTAGAACAGATCAATCATGCGCGCGAACGCTTGCCAGCAGACCCACCGCCGCCAAGGCGTGTGCGGCCAGCCTTGCCGCCCGAAGCGCCATTGCCCCGACCGGAAATGGAATTCTTCAACGGCTTCGGCGGCTTCACATCCGGCGGCCGCGAATATCTGACCATCCTAGACGGCAATAAGCACACTCCGGCCCCGTGGATTAATGTCATCTCCAACCCGTCCTTCGGCTTTCAGGTGTCAACGGAAGGAAGTGGCTTCACCTGGTCGTTGAACAGCCAGCAAAATCGGCTCACACCGTGGTCGAACGATCCCGTTAGCGATTCGGCTGGCGAGGCGATCTATGTGCGCGACGAGGAGACCGGCGAGGTATGGGGGCCAACGGCGTTTCCGGTTTGTGACAAGACCGCTTCCTATTCGGTGCACCACGGGCAGGGTTACAGTCGGTTTGAACATACCTCACGCGGGATCGTGCTTGAGCTTCTTCAATATGCGCCCGTCGACGACCCGATAAAAATATCGCGCCTGAAGATAACGAATCAGTCGGGGCGCGAGCGTCGCCTTTCGGTTACAGCCTATGTGGAATGGGTGCTCGGCAATTCTCGAACCACGACCGCGCCCTTTATCGTGACCGAGATCGATCCGGAAACAGGCGCAATCTTGGCGCGGAATCCGTGGAGCGATCAGTTCGCTGAGTGCGTGGCGTTCGCGGACTTGAATGGCAGGCAGACAGCATGGACCGGCGATCGGACAGAGTTTATCGGCCGCGACAGCGCGCTCGACCGACCCCTGGGGCTGACTCTCGGAGCAACCCTGTCTAATCGCGTCGGCGCAGGGTTCGATCCGTGCGGTGTCCTTCAGACGCAGGTCAGGTTGGATGCAGCCGGCGCGACGGAAATTGTCTTCTTTCTCGGAGAAGCGGCAAGGCCGAACGCGCAAACGTTGATTGCAAAATATCGCAAGGCCGATCTCGATGCGATGTTCAATGAAGTGGTGCAGCAATGGGACGACACGCTCGGGACCGTGCAGGTCAAGACGCCCGACAGGTCATTGGATATTCTTCTGAATCGCTGGCTTCCCTATCAGACTCTTGCGTGCCGGGTATGGGCACGCGTCGGCTTCTATCAGGCGAGCGGAGCCTACGGTTTTCGCGATCAGCTGCAGGACGTCATGGCGTTGTGCCTGTCTCGGCCCGACGTCGCCCGTGCGCATCTTCTCAGAGCGGCTGCGCGTCAATTCGTGGAGGGTGACGTTCAACATTGGTGGCTACCGGAATCGGAGCGCGGTATCCGCACACGAGTCTCCGATGACAAGGGCTGGCTCGCCTACGCCGTTTCCCACTATGTTGCGGTCACCGCGGATATCGCGGTCCTTGATGAGATGGTTGCGTTCCTTGAAGGCCCGGTCCTGCGAGACGGCCAGCGCGACGCATTCTTTGAAGCATCGGTCTCCAGCAAGCAGGCAAGCCTGTTCGAGCATTGCGCACTCGCGCTCGACAAGAGTCTTGCAGCAGGTGCACACGGCCTTCCGCTCATGGGCACCGGCGACTGGAACGACGGCATGGACCGCGTCGGTGAAGGGGGAAAAGGCGAGAGCGTCTGGCTCGGCTGGTTCCTGTTCTCGACGTTGAACGCATTCGCCAATCTGGCTGAGCAGTACTGCCGCCGAGAGTACGCAGCGCGCTGGCGCAAACATGCGGCACACTTGAAGGAATCCCTTGAGCAGAATGCCTGGGACGGGGATTGGTATCGCCGCGCCTATTTTGACGATGGAACGCCGCTCGGCTCGGTCTCCAACAACGAATGCCGTATTGATTCGATTGCACAGTCTTGGGGCGTAATTTCGGGAGCTGCGGACACGACACGCGCCGCGCGCGCCATGGCGGCCGTTGATAAATATCTTGTCCGCCGAGATGAAAAGCTTGCGTTACTTTTCACGCCACCCTTCGACAATCCAGCCCGCGATCCCGGCTACATCAAGGGTTACCCTGCCGGCATTCGCGAGAATGGTGGCCAATACACGCATGGTGCCATCTGGGTGGCGCTAGCATCCGCGATGCAAGGCGACGGCGACAAGGCCGGCGAACTGCTATCGATGTTGAATCCGATCAACCACGCCGATAGTCCCAACGGGGTTCATCGGTACAAGGTTGAACCCTATGTGGTCTGCGGCGATCTGTACTCGACGCCGCCGCACGTCGGGCGCGGAGGATGGACTTGGTACACCGGATCGGCAGGGTGGATGTACAATGTGGCGCTCGAATGGGTACTCGGGTTTAGGGTACGGGGCGCGAGCTTCGTGCTCGACCCATCTATCCCGCGCGCATGGCCAAAATTCGAGATTTCTTTCCGGTATCGCGCGACCCGCTATGACATTACGGTCGAAAACCCGCTTGGCGTTAGCCGCGGCGTAATTGCGGCGAAGCTCGATGGTGAGACGCTGACTGGTACCCAAAAAGCGCTCGTTCCGCTAGTCGATGACGGCGCGCAGCACAGTGTCAAGGTCGTGCTGGGATGAGAGTTTGAGGACGCGATGGCGGAAAGTATAAGCCCGCTCGCGGGAATGCCAGTTACGGCGGCCATGCTCGTCAATGTGCCGCGACTTGTGACTTCTTATTTCGCGCGAGCGCCCGACCCTTCGATCGCGTCGCAGCGCGTGTCTTTCGGTACTTCGGGACACCGCGGGTCGGCATTCATGCTCAGTTTCAACGAGGGGCACATTCTGGCAATCAGCCAGGCGGTCTGCCTCTATAGAAAAAAGGCTGAAATAGACGGTCCGCTTTTCCTTGGCATGGATACGCACGCGCTGTCAGAGTCCGCCTTCGTTAGTACGCTCGAAGTGCTGGCTGCCAACGGCGTTGAGACGATCATCGACGAGCACGGCGGGTACACGCCGACGCCGGTAATCTCTCACGCAATTCTGACAAACAATCGAAACCGCAAGACCGGACTCGCGGACGGCATTGTCATCAGCCCGTCGCACAATCCGCCGGACGAAGGTGGCTTCAAATACAATGCCACCAACGGCGGGCCGGCAGATATCGACGTAACGGGATGGATCGAAAGAACGGCGAACGAAATCCTTGTAAAGAATCTCATCGATGTCCGGCGGATCCCATATGAACGGGCGCGCAAGGCCCCTTGCGTTCACCCGCATGACTACATCTCACTCTATGTCAACGATCTCAAAAATGTTGTGGATATGGATGCCATCCGCTCGGCTAATGTGAGGATCGGAATCGATCCTCTGGGTGGAGCGGCAGTTCATTATTGGGAACCGATCATCGAGCGCTACAAGATCGCGGCAAGCGTCGTTAACGACGCCGTCGATCCGACATTCCGCTTCATGACTGCCGATTGGGACGGAAAGATCAGGATGGATTGCTCGTCGCCTTACGCGATGGCGCGGCTGATCGCAGTCCGCGACAAGTTTGATATCGCCTTTGCCAACGACACCGACGCCGACCGTCACGGCATCGTTTGTCCTTCAAAGGAGTTGATGAATCCGAACGAATATCTCGCCGCGGCGATTTCCTATTTATGCGGCAATCGGCCGGGGTGGCGCCATGACAGCGGCATCGGGAAGACCGTCGTATCCAGTGGGATGATCGATCGCGTCGTGGCAAATCTCTGCGGCATCGGACAAGTAAGGCGCGTCATGCCCGCTCAGAACACAAACAAGCAAAAGACGCTCATTCTTGGTGACCACCAACGCCCATTCGGTCCGACCACCCAGATTAATTCTGATGAGGTCAGGCGGGACGCAATCCTCAAGAAATTTGAAGCTCGGGATGGAGTTTGTCATGGCTGCGGCCATTTTTCTGCTCAAAGGCGTATCAACGCCCCCCTGATCCTATCACCGACGAGCGAAGCGGCGTAAACGTCCTCTTGCGGTCTCTCTTCGAACGCCACGGGGGCGCGACTATCTTGTGTTTCTTATGCGGCACGTTGGCTCTGTCAAAGTCGCCTAATCTAAGCTCCATTACGTCAATTTGCGCCCTACCGCGAGGATTCCGCGCGGCGACAGCATCGCCACAGGGATGCCCTGCTCGAGTTGCGTGACGGTACCATCTCAGGTCAACGAGGCTCTTTTGACCTTGCCAGACGGAGCCCCGCACGTCGTACGTCGGGGCTCACGTCGCCCTCGCCGGAGAGGTTGCCGTAAACCTCGTCGAAGGAGACAAGCTCGCCAACTTCCAGCTTCAGATAGGGGCGACGACCAGCCCGCAGGATGTCCTGTGTGATCGCCAAGAGCGTGCGAGTTGATCCAGAGAGCTGCTCGCCACGGCCGCCCTTCGACCGCAGGCCCTTCACAATCTCGGGGATGAGATGGACCTGATAGAGGAAAAAAGGGTAGAGGGTGACGAACCGGCCGCGCTCGCAATCGGGGAGCGTCTGACTGGTGTTGGCGAGTTCGCCGAGACCCCGGAGGACGCCCGGTGCCGCGTCATAGGCCTTCGTCACCGCATCCTTGCCGGCGATCTTCTTCTTGAATATGCGGTCCTCGAGGACCAACTCAATGTTCTCGGTGGTGAGCGACCACTTGTACCGGAAGCGGCCCTCGATCTTCTTCATGTCGGCCTGAAGGGCCCGCGCGTTCTGGTAGATAGCGCCCATGTCCTCGTGCGTGGTGACGAAGATCCAAATCCGGCCCTGGCCCTTGATAGCAGCTTCCTCGACGAGCGCCTGAAGCTGAGCGAGGCGCCCGGCATCGTCCTCGATCCACTGGCCCGAACTGCGGCCACACCTGCGCGGCTAATCGGTGATCCGCGCCGCATTTATCTCGATTTTTTGATCCGACAGAGCCAGCGAGCCAAATATGTCGCCTCAGTTTGCGAGGGTGCGATGCTGTTAGCTGCGGCAGCAATGTGATACGCAGTATTATCCAAAACCACCGGTCAACAGTGATATCCCGCCGACAACCACCTGCACGGATTGAGCAACTTCGGTTCCCAAGAGAAGTTCGATCAGTTTCAGCGCTTCGTCCAGCCCCGATGAGATTCCGCCACCCGTCACCGAGACCGGTTCGATATGTGACGGAGACCGGTTTGCGGAGCATCGCTGTGAACCGGCGCCGCGATTGAGTCTATTTTCCGCAAACGAGCTGCGGCCTCAAAC
>Ga0102924_1004876_pt1 | contig 13238 bp, 10 predicted proteins | sample PaiPotPPM11metaG_FD_80116 | JGI IMG/M metagenome (GOLD analysis project Ga0102924, IMG submission 80116) | Iron sulfur acid spring bacterial and archeal communities from Banff, Canada, to study Microbial Dark Matter (Phase II) - Paint Pots PPM... ... | reverse complement strand
CATCAGGACAGGCAGGTGCAAACCCCGTGGAAATACGGGGTCGTCGTCAGCGTTGGCCCAGAATCGCCCGACCGCACGCCTCAGCCACCCCGGAAGGGTCGTGCCACGACCCTCCGGCTCCTCGAAGGCGGTGAGCTCCTCTGCGCGGTCACGTGCAGCTGCCATGAGCCCGCGCGTACCGGCGACCGCCGAGCCAGACACGATCTCGCTGCGACTCACGAACACACTCACGGCATCCGCGACGCGAAGAAAGTTCGCGATCGCACTTACCTCGACGCCTGCCCTATCGGCGATCGCCGCCACGTCTGACGCGTAATGGTCGCGTCGGGGGCGACGGCACAACCCAAGTGGTACCAGCGATACCTCAGGCAAGTCGAAGTCAGCAGCCGGATCTGCCCTAGTCAGCCTGCGGTAACGATCGAGGTCGAAGGCAATGAATCCAGGAACATGCCGCAATCGGCCTGCCGTCCTCGCCAGCAAAGCTGGATCACTCATCGCGTCCCTCCAATCCGAGGCGCCGTAGACGCCGCATGACACGGTCCTTATGACGTTTCACCTGTGCTGTCCGCTCAGCTACTGACAGGCCATCAAGCCCTAGCACCTTCGCCGCCTCCTCCGTCGAGTGCGACCCTTCGATGCACATCAGCCAAATCAACTGCCTGTCACATTCGTCGGGAAATGCATCCCGCACCGCAGCCAATACGATCGAGCCGTCGACATCAGGCAAAGTGTCAAACGACGGAACCTGATCACCAACTCGCGGCGCTTCGCCAGTGCTCGGATCCACAGGCAGAGCCGACTCAACCAGCCACAACCGCTCGAACTGCTTCGGCTTCGAGGCGTAATCATTCAAGAGATCACCATGTGCCTGCATAACCAGCCACCCCACAAGCGAGGATTGATCCCGTTGATAACGGCTCGGATCTGTGAAATACGCGACCAGAACGTCAACGGCCGCATCATGGCATGCGTCGCTGAAGGCAGGGCCGGGCCACTTGCGCCGGAGGCGCGCCACGACCGGGTCGAGTAGTAGATCGGCCGCATCGGCGGACGCGGTGGGATCTCCGTGCAGCAATCGCTGATGTACGTCCAGCGCCTGCTGCCGCAACTCCGCCTCACTTGCCACCATTCGCGAGCCTCTCCGCTCGTATCCTTTCCTGGACAACTTCCCATGATGAACCTCCGATCGGCCGCCAGTCCGAATCTTCAAAAAAGCCCTTCACGGCAAGCGTCCGTAGAGTCGGCGACCTGACGCACCTCAGATGCCGGAAACAGATGAGTTGAACCGCATACTAAGCGCTCTTCCTTTCGCGACGGCCAGCGGAATGGAGGCCCTTACCTGCCTCTTCCGCCTCACTGCCCGACTTACGACAGGATCGGCCGCCGGAGTTCCGGCCCGAGGGTCTGTGTAGTTAAACGAGACAGGCCCTGCCACGGGTTTTGCTACGTGCTCGCTCGGGCCGCCGGTCCCACTGCCCTGGAGGAGTTGCGTTCCGCAGTCCGCCGCGTTGTGCGTGGGCGCTCAGCGGTCGGCCTTGATGACGCCTTGAGAACCGACCGTGGCGCTATTTGCCGCTGGCCGCTAGTACCTGGCCGCCGTTACCTTAGTCGTCTCCAACCGTGTGCGGTCTCACGGCTTGCTCGTGGGAACGTCCTACTCGCGGAGCCTGAACGCTTGATTCGCTGGCTAGCGGTCACAACCGGTCACAGCGACGCGGAATGAGATTCTTTTTGTAGTCCGTCCACGCCGAGGTACAAGCGGGGCAACCCGCTGATGAGCCACTGGTCGTGCCTGGTGGACTGGGCGCATCGAATCCTGTTAACGTCGAACTTGCACCTTCCGCCCAGCGTGGTTCCGCTCGTCAGTGACTTCCGTTTTCGCAGGTCTGCACAGCGCTTAGCGCTATTGACCTTGTAAGCGGACGGTCAGCGGTTCGAATCCGCTCACCGGCTCCAGTTCAGAGGCTCTTTCGGGAGATCCGCGCTTATCCCCGGGAGCCAAACGGGGAGCCAACGAGTTACCCTCCTGTCCATGACGGAATCCACAGCGCGCCGTCGCGGGCACGGCGAGGACGCGATCTACTTCGACGCGACCAAGAACCGCTATGTCGGTAGTATGACCTGACGGCCGATGCGGGGGTGCGCCAACGCTGACCGGGAGCAGGCTCCACCTCTCGTTAGGGATGAAATTCGAATTATCCCGAACGAAAGGTTGCGCCTGTCAGCCGGCGAGAACGACTCTCGCGGCCGGGGCGAACCGCAGGCGGGACCACCGGGCCAGGTTGACCAGTCCCCTGCCGACCGCGATCCGACTCACGGTCGCGGTCGCGGTGACGCTGGTAGGAGTGCGGTCATCGGTTCGGTGTATGTCGCGTGTCTTGTGGTGACGTCAACGGCGAGGGCCCGATGGGCGTAGCAGGTGTTCGCCGCGGCGACGAGCAATGAGGTTGCCTGGTCGTCCTCAATCGTGCCGTTGAGGAAGAGGTGAGTATCGAATGGCCGGGCTTCGCCCTGCCCTTCGTCGCTGGGGAAGCCGCTTGCCTGAACCAGTCGTGGCGAGCTGATTTCCATCCGGCGCACGTCAGCGTAGCGGCACAGCTGGGTGTGGTAGCAGAACGCGGTGCCGATCGAGAAGTAGGACAGCGGGCTCGGGGCCAGCCGGTTCGTACAGTCGCTGACGAGCGCCCAGCTTTCGGAGGTGGCCAGCTCGGGGAAGCGGACCGTCGTCGTGACCGTTCGGGATTCGAAGTCGTAGTGGCCCTTGGCTTCCACGTGCCAACCGATCGCCCCGGATTGGTCGTCGCCGGCGACCGTGGTGCTATCCGTCCCTGGGCGCGTGGTCAGCACGGTGTTCGTGACGATGCCGCCGTCCGCTGGTGCCGGACGCGACGCATGGCGCCTGAAGGGGTCGGTCTGTGTACCGGCCTGGGACTGGGGGACACCGGAGACGGGGATCGCGCGCCCGTTGGCGTAGAGCGCGAACGTGCCCTCCTTGCCGGCGGTCATCGCCGCGTTGGCGGGCGAGGACCGCAATGCCCGGTCGACGATTGAGGCGATCCGGTTCGCTGGCTCGTCCGTGACGACTCTGAACTCCCATGCGAGGTCGAATACCAGTCCCACGGCCTCACCCCTGGCGAAAGATCCTTGCGAGGCGAATCCTTGGGATGCCGTCACCTCCAGCCTCGCGAGCGTGACCTTCTCCGCAGCCGCAAGTCCGGCGATGCGGGAAGTCACGTCGCCGTGCAGGCCAGCGGCCCAGTGCGCGAGCGGTGACGGCGCCAGGCCCGTGCCGCGCAGGTACTTTCCCTCATCCGCGGCAAGGCGCCATACCCGCCCGGTAGTAAGGTCCTCGACCAGGCCTTCCTTCTGAAAGCGCCCTCCGATGCCCGTGACCTCGCACCGGAAAAAGCTCTCCCGGCGGACGTGCTCGGGCGGCGCACCGTCGATTCCCTCCGCTGCCACGAAGGCCAGGGGGTGGGGGGATTTGTCGAGGCCGGACCAGGTTTGTTCCGACAAGCGGGCAGAGTTCACGGTGATGTCCCTTCGCTTCCTTAACCTTGACTACGGCGTCGGCGTGCGCCGGTCTCCCGGTAGAACTCCAGGAGTTCGGGCCGGTCGACTGCGTCCTTCTCCACGGCTCCGGTGAAGCCCCGCAGGATGTTCTTGACCGGGACCTCGAGCTTCTTGCCCGTTCGCGTGTGCGGGATCCCCGGTGCCTGGATCACCTCGTCGGGGACGTGCCGCGGCGAGACTCGGTCGCGCACCGCAGCCCGAATCGCGGTGGCGAGGTTTTGGTCGAGGAGCCGTCCGTCGGTGAGGGTCACGAACATCGGCATCCAGTAGCCGCCGTCGGGTTCCTCGATGCCGACCACGAGCGCCTCCTCGACCTCGGGGAGGTCCTGTGCCGCCTGGCAGATGTCGGCGCCGCCCATGCGGATGCCGTGCCGGTTCAGGGTGGCGTCTGACCGGCCGTGCACGATCACCGATCCGCGGCCGGTTACGGTGATCCAGTCCCCGTGCCGCCAGACTCCGGGGAACTCCTCGAAGTAGGCGCCGCGGTAGCGGCTGCCGTCCTGGTCGTCCCAGAAGCCGAGCGGCATCGACGGCATCGGCGAGGTGACGACCAGTTCCCCCACCTCGCCGGTCAGCGGCTTCCGTTCGGGAGACCAGGCGTGGAGGTCCACTCCCAGGCAGCGGACGGCGATCTCCCCGGCCCGGATGGGCACCGTGGGTGCGGAGCCGGCGAATCCGCTGACCACGTCCGTCCCGCCGGTCGTGGAGCCGACGAGGACCTCCGGGCCGAGTTCCTCGGCCGCCCACAGGTGCAGCGGGGCGGTGAGCACCGATCCGGTGCACCCGACCACGCGCAGGGCGGCGAGGTCGAAGTCCGCGGCCGGGTGCAGCCCGGCATCGCGGGAGGCGCTCAGGTAGCCGGGGCTGATTCCGAGATGGGTGACCCGCCCGCGCTCGGCGACCTCCCACAGGGCCCGGGCGGCCGGGGCGCCGTCGAGGCAGTGAACGGTTGCTCCGCGGAGCAGGCCGCCCACGCGGAGGTTCCACATCATCCAGTTCAGGCTCGTGTACCAGAAGAACTGGTCCCCGGGCCTGACGTCCAGGTGCAGGGTAAGGGTCTTGAGGTGCTCGACGATGACTCCGGCGTGGCTGTGCACGATGCCCTTCGGCGGGCCGGTCGTGCCCGAGGTGAATAGCACCCACAACGGATGCTCGGCGGGCACCGGAACCGGCGCCACCTGCCCTGGCGGCGACGAGACGGCCTGCGTCCACTCGAGGGTGGTCCCACCCGTAACGTGCCCGTTCCCGACGAGCACGGTCGCACGCAGGCTCGGCAACCCCTCGCGCAGGCTGAGCACGTCCGGGGTGCGGTCGACCCAGCGCCCCCGGTGGTGATGGCCCGCGGCCGCGATGAGGCAGGTCGGGTCGAGCTGGGCGAGTCGGGCCCGGGCTGCGTCCCCGGCGAGGTCTGTGCCGCAGCCGGCCCAGACCGCACCCAGACTCGCCGCGGCCAGGAAGGCCGCGATCGCCTCCGGGCAGTCGGGCAGGTACCCCGCCACCCGGTCACCCGACCGGATCCCCAGCATGTCGAGAGTGGCTGCGAGGCCGGCGACCTGCTCCTCCAACTCCGCCCAGGTCAGGATCCGGCTAATCCCGATCTCGTCATGGCCCACGACCGCCGGACCAGTGCGCCGGGTCCGGAACACCTGTGCGACGTAGTTAAGACGCCCGCCCGGGAACCACCGGGTTCCCGGCATGGGCGCCCCGTCGGTAACCGCGTCGGGCGGTGTGTCCCACGCCAGCTCGCAGAAGTCCGCCACGGTGCTCCAGAACCCCGAGCTGTCCTCGACCGACCACCGCCACAGCTCCTCGTAAGACGCGTCGGGTGGTGGGCCGCCACGCCCACCGGCGAAGCGGGCGAACTCGGTGATCGTCGCTTCGTCGGTCGCGCGGGCAGACGGTGTCCAGACCAGGGTGGGCTCGTGGTCGTTCACGACTGACCGGTGGTGTTCCACCGGCGCGGCCGCCGACCCTGCGCCACCCGGGCCCTCGGCACGGCCACCGGCTCCGCTCCGGCGACGATCCGGTTCGACAGCGAGCCGATGCCCTCGACCACCAACGTCACGACGTCACCCGGCTGCAGCGGCGGGGGCTCCTCGCTGCCAGTATGGGCCCAGTACTCGAGCAGGCAGCCCGCCCCGCACGTCCCTGAGGCGAGCACGTCACCAGGCAACAGCTGCGCGCCCCGCGAGGCGAATGCGACCATCTCCTCGAACGACCACGACATGTTGGCCGAGGTGTCCCCACCCGCCGGCAGCGCGAGACCGTTGAGCTCCGCGTGCATCTCCAGTGCCAGCCGGTCGTCGTGGCGGTAGGGCGCCAGCTCGTCGCTGGTGACGATCCACGGCCCGAGGGTGTTGGCGAAGTCCTTGCCCTTAACCGGGCCCATGCCGACCGGCACCACCGGCGACATCAGGTCTCGTGCGGACCAGTCGTTGAACAGCGTGTACCCGGCGATGTGCTCGGCCGCTTGCTCGGGACTCAGGTCTTTCCCGGGCTTGCCGATGACGGCGGCCAGCTCGACCTCGAAGTCCAGCATCCGGCACCCCGGCGGCACCGCGACCGGGTCGTCCGGGCCGACCACCGCGTTGGTGTTGGAGAAGTAGAACAAGGGCTGGTCGTACCAGGCGGAGTGGGGCGCCGCCGCACCGAGTAGCTTTAGGCTGCCTTCGAGGTGCTCCTCGAAGGTGAGGAAGTCCCGCAGCGTCCTTGGGTGCACCGGCGCGAGCAGCCGCACCTGGGACAGCATGCGTGGCTCGCCCTCCCGGGACCGTTCGGAGAGTTCCGCGCGCTGCGCCGGGGTCGCGGCGAGCACCTCGGACAAGTCGGTACCAGCGGCCAGCGGCTGGACCCGGTCACCGTCGACGATGCCTAGCCGGGTCTCCTCGTCGATCTCGATTCGGGCGATCTTCATGCGGTCTCCCCTTCCGCTACCCGCGGCGTCGCTTCTGTGTGATCGTGGTTAGTCATGGGCGGGGAAGGGTGGCCGGGTTGGCGAGCCAGTCGTCGATGCGGACGCCGCAGGAGTTGAGGATGTGGGCGATCATGGTGTACGTGCCGATCAAGGCCAGTAGTTCCAGCAGTTGCCGCTGGTCGTAACGGGTCGCCAGTTGCTGCCAGGTCTGGTCGGATACGGCGGCCTGGCCGTGTAGCTCGTCCACCGCCCGCACCAGCGCCGCGTCGAAGGCGCTCCAGCCAGCCGCGTCCGGTCCAGTCGCGATCTGGGTGAGGTCTTGCTCGGTCAGTCCAGCGCTGGTGCCGATCGCCACGTGGTGTGCCCACTCATAGCGAGCGCGTTGCTGCCAGGAGACACGCAGAATCACCAGTGCACGGTCACGCGCGGGCAGCAGTCCAGTGGAGATCGCGGCGAGCAGCGGGGTCAGGCTGGTCAACAGGTCGGGGTGGTTGCCGATGGTGGCCAGCACGTTGGGTATGGGCTTGGCCGCCAGATGTGCCGCCGTTGACCCGGTCATGGTGCTCTGCTCGCCAAGCAGGCTGGTGATCAGTGGCTGGACCTGCTCGGTTGGCGCGGGCTCGATACGGGGTCGGGTGCCCTCGGAGTCCACGATGATCACCTCGTGCTCGGGTCGTTAGCGGTTTCGCGGTTCAGCTCGCTGGCCAGGGCAGGCACTCCCGGCCACAGTTGCCATGCGGTCGGGGTGCCGTCGCCGTTGAGTTCGCGGTAGACCGCGCCGATGTTGAGCAGCAGGCGCTCGGGGTTGTCGAGCTCAGCGAAGCCGTCGAGGTCGAATTCGCGCACAGCCTGGAGCACGGTCTTGCCCTGCTGGTGCGCGGTGACGGCGTGATCGTGCAGGCGGCGTAGGTAGTCGCGGAACCGGGCGACTTCCGGCTTGCCGATCACCGGGCCGTGGCCGGGGACGATGACGTCCACGTCCAGTCCGAGGATCAGCTCGCAGGCGCTGATCCAGTGCTTGACGGGTCCGGTGTGAACGACGGGGTGGCCGCCGATGAACAGGATGTCCCCGGTGAACAGGACCCGTTCGTCGGGTACGTGCACCAGCACATCGCCCGCGGTGTGCGCGGGACCGACCTCTATCAGATGAACCGTGCGCGCGCCCACGCGCACGTCGAGTTGGCCGTCGAAGGTGGTGGTCGGGTAGGTCAGGGTGACGTCGGTGAAGTCGAAGGGCGTGAGCAGGGGCACGAGTTCGGGCAGGTCACCCTCGGCGCCGGTGGAGTAGGCCCGCAGGAGCTGCGAGCCTACTCCGCGCATCTCCCCGGCCGCTGCGGCTGAGGCGATGATCGTAGCGTCGGGCAGCAGCTGGTTGCCCCACCAGTGGTCGCCGTCGCCGTGGGTGTTGACCACCGTGCGAATGACTGACTTGGGGAACGAACGCTGGATGGCCTGGAGCATGGTTCGAGTCAGCCCGGCGGTGAACAGTGTGTCCACGAGCAGGAGTTCCTCGCCGGCGATGACGAGGCCGGCGTTGCTCCATCCCCAGGAGCCGTTGGGCTGCAGGTAGGCGTAGGTCGTGGGGGCGATCTGGTGCAGGCCGGTGGTGTACGGGACAGGCATTGCGTGATCCTTCCTTTTACTATGTACTAAAGTACAAAGATGTATTCAGATATGCAAGTGGACTCTAGTACACTACTGTTGTGGCGGGCGCATGACTGGGTAGGGTTCGCCGCATGAGTGGCGCACCCAAGCCGGAGGGCCCGGCCCAGGCCGTGGGCAGACTCGAACGCCGCAGACAGCAGACCAGGCAGCGACTGTTCACGGCGGCACAGGAGTTGTTCGCCACGAAGGGCTTTGACGCGACGACGTACGACGAGATCGCGGAGCGCGCCGATGTCGCCCGCCAGACCGTGTTCAACCACTTTCCGCGCAAGGAGGACTTCGTCAGGGCCTGGGTCGAGCACCGTCGTGAAGCCTTGCGGCAACTGCTTGCCGAGGTCACCTTCCGAGAGGCCCCGGCCGCCGAGCAGTTGACTGCCTACCTGCGCGCGCTTGCCACGTTCAACGAGGATGATCACCGGCGCAGCCGGGCCTTGACCGCGGTCTTCTCCTCCGGCATCGACGTCATATTCAGCCAAGCAGTCCCTGGCGTCTTCGCCGAGAGCATCCGGCTCGGGCAGCGGCATGGTGACCTAGACCCCGGCGTTGACCCCGACCTGGCCGCCGAGGTCATCTACGACAATTACCTGTCCACCCTGTACCGGTGGCTTCGCGAGGACGCGTCGTTCAGCCTTGGTAATACCCTGCTGGCAAAGCTGGCCATCGTCCTATACGGAATCGCCATCCCCCGGCACTGACCACGGGACCGCTGCAGTGCCGTCTGCGCCGGACTCGAGAGATCGCTGCCGGGCAGCACCAGGTACGTCTTCTCTGGGGGTCCTGGCGGTGAGATCACGCTCAATCCCCATGTTTGCCCAGCTCAGAAGGCTGATGTCAGTGACTCTAGCGGTGCAACGGGTGTGGTGCAAGCAACTCTTGATCCTGAGCAGCGGTGTGTCGTGGCGGCGGCGATCTTGTATGCGGTGGCCCAGCTCGGGAAGCCGTATGTGTGGGGCGGGACGGGGCCGGTCGGTAGGACTGCTCGGGGCTGATCATGATGGCCTACCGGGCTGCCGGGGTCTCGCTGCCGCGTACGACCTTCCAGCAGGTGTATGCCGGGACGGCGGTTTACTCGTTCAGCGACCTCATGCCGGTATCCTGCTGGGCCGTTACTCCGACTGCTACGCCAGCAACCAGTTCCGGGCGCTGCAGCAGTTCTTCAAGTGGCACGCCACCGAGGACCCCGACGAGCCGCGCCCCAATCCCATGGCCCGTGGATTTGCGGAAGCTGAATTGCGGAAAACGGGAATCTAAGGTGCGGATTCCGGGAAAAAATCTCCCGGAATCCGGGAAAAAACAGGTAGCATGGGAACATGCGTGAGGTCTTGACCGGCTTGGCGGAGCGCCGTCTGGTCGATGTGGCTGAGGCTCGGTTCACCGAGGAACCGGTGCTTGTTCTTAACGGGCCGCGGACGGTGGGCAAGAGCACGCTCCTCGGCCAGTTGGCCGGGCGGCTGGGACGGCCTGTGATCGACTGCGACGATCCGGCTACGCGGTCGGCGGTGCGCGCTGATCCCGGCCGGTTCGTGGAGTCGGCGGAGCCGGTGCTGATTGACGAGTACCAGCATGTTCCAGAGCTTCTCGATGCCATCAAGGCACAGCTCAACCGGGATCTGCGGCCTGGCCGGTATGTTCTGGCCGGGTCGACCCGGTACGCTGCTGTCCCGGCGGCGGCGCAGGCGCTAACCGGCCGGGTTGACATCATCCCCGTGCTCCCGCTGACTCAGGGCGAGATTGACGGAGTCCGTGAGACCTTCGTGACCAGACTTCTCGACGGCGACGACATTGAGGGACCGCCGCCCGGCACGGCGGCTGCCACACGAGAGGAATACGCTCGGAGAGCGGCATCAGGGGGGATGCCAGTGGCCCTGCGCCGCCCGCCAGGCCGGTCGCGTTCCCGGTGGTTCGCTAACTACGTGGACCTGGTAGTGGACAAAGACGTTATGGACATCTCGCGAGTCCGGCAGCGCGAGATGCTGCCCCGGCTGCTGGGCCAGCTTGCCGCCCGGTCAGGGCAGGTACTCAACATAACCCCGGTCGCCGGAGCGATAGGCCTGGAGCGGTCCACGGCCGAGAACTACGTCAAGCTCCTCGAAGCCGTCTTCCTCGTTCACCGCCTCCCGGCCTGGGGCACTACCCTTGGCTCCAGGGTCGTCAAGCACCCCAAGGTGCACATACTCGATTCCGGCGTCATGGCCTGGTTGCTCAGTCTCACCCCGGAAAAGATCACCCAAGCAGATCCCTCGACGCTCACTGAGTACGGACACCTTCTCGAGACGTTCGCGGTCGGCGAGATTCTCAAGCAGGTCAGTTGGTCAGACGCCCCGGTCGCTGTCGGGTACTTCCGGACCGAGCGCGGCGACGAGGTAGACCTCGTCCTCGAGCGCGACGACGGCCAGGTCATCGCCTTTGAGATCAAGGCAGGAACCCGCGTTGGCGGCGAAGACCTGCACGGCCTGCGCCTCCGGAAAGAGCGACTCGGTCGCCGCCTGCAAGAAGCCGTCATCCTCTATACCGGCCAATATGCCTACCGCTACGAGGACTGGGCCTGGGTCCTGCCGCTCAGTCAACTCTGGGCGTGACCCCTGATGGACAGGCGTGTTCACCCTGCTTTCGTTCGGGCGGATGACTTCGCGCGGGCCGGTTCGTCTAAGGGTTAGTTACCTTTGCGCTGGCTCGTTCGTCTTGTCGTTAGTTACGAGAGCGCAACTAACGAGATATAACTTGACATCGGTTCCGGCGATGCCGGATAGTGCAGTCAGGCACCCGACCAGTGACCTAACGGGGGTTCACCATGAGCCGAGCTCGTGCCATCCTGACCCTGGCGTAGCGGACGCCGGGCCAAGTGGCCGTCGTGGTCTTCTGGCTGATCATCGTCGCGCTGGCCGGGCCGCTGTCCGGCAAGCTCATGAGCGCCGAGAAGAACGACGCGTCGTCCTGGCTGCCGGCCAAGGCCGAGTCCACCCAGGTGGTGAACCTCCAGTCGAAGATCCAGTCCCCTAACGTGTTCACCGCCGTCGTGGTCTACGACCGGCCGTCCGGCCTGACCAGCGCCGACCGGGCCAAGGTGGCCGCTGACCGCACGCGGTTCGCCCAAGTGTCCGGGGTGGTCGCCGCGCAGGTGGCGGGGCCGATCGTGTCCAAAGACGGGAAAGCCGTCGAGACCCTGGTCCCCGTCAACCTCGGCTCGTCGGGCTGGAACCAGGCGTCGGCCGCCGCGACCAGCCTGCGGGACATCGCCCGCGCCGGGCCGGCCGGCCTAGCGGTCTACATCACCGGCCCGCTGGGCAGCGCCGCTGACTCGGCCAACTCATTCAAGGGCATCGACGGCATCCTGCTCGTCGCCACCCTGGCGGTGGTCATCGTCCTGCTGCTCATCACCTACCGCAGCCCGGTGCTGTGGCTCTTCCCGGTCATATCCGCGGGCATCGCCCTGGTCAGCGCGGAGGCACTGGTCTACCTGCTGGCCCAGCACGCCGGGCTGACCGTCAACGCTCAGAGCGCGGGCATCTTGTACGTGCTGGTGTTCGGGGCCGGGACCGACTACGCGTTGCTGCTGACCGCCCGCTACCGGGAGGAGCTGCGCCGTCACGAGGACCGGCACGAGGCGATGGCGCTGGCTATCCGCCGGGCCGGCCCGGCCATCATCGCCAGTGCGGGCACCGTGATCCTGGGCCTGCTCACGCTGTCCGCGGCCGAGCTGAACTCGACCAAGAGCCTGGGCCCGGTCCTGGCTATCGGCGTGGCGGTGGCGCTGGCGTCGATGATGACGCTGCTGCCCGCCCTGCTGCTGATTTTCGGCCGGTGGATCTTCTGGCCGGTCAAGCCGGCCTACGGGACGCCCGAGCCGACCGCCCAGGGGTTCTGGGCCCGGGTGGGCCGCCGCATCGCGGTCCGGCCCCGGCTGGTCTGGATAGTCACGGCGCTGCTGCTCGGCGTGATGGCGCTCGGCCTGACCGGCCTGCGGGCCAGCGGCCTGACCGCCGCGGAGTCGTTCGTCGGCCAGCACCCGGAGTCCGTGTCCGGCCAGGCGGTCCTCACCGCGCACTTCCCGGCCGGCGCCGGGCAGCCAGTGGTCGTGGTGGCGAACCCGGCGCAGGCGGCCCCGGTGCGGACAGCGTTCGCCGGCGTCCGCGGGATCACCGGCGTGACCGCCCCGCTGGTCGAAGACGGCCACGCCTACTTCCAGGGCACGCTGACCTCGGCCCCGGACAGCACCGCCGCGTACGACACCGTTGACCGGGTCCGGACCGCGGTCCACGCCGTCCCCGGGGCGGCCGCCCTGGTCGGTGGTAACACCGCGGTGACCCTGGACATCGCCAACGCCGCCGACCACGACCGAAACCTGATCATCCCGCTGATCCTGCTCCTGGTCTTCGTGATCCTGGCGCTGCTGCTGCGGGCGATCATCGCGCCGGTCATGCTGATCCTCACGGTGGTGCTGTCGTTCGGAGCCGCGCTGGGCGTCAGCTCGCTGTTCTTCAACCATGTGTTCAACTACGGGAACGCGGACAACTCGTTCCCGCTGTTCGTCTTTGTCTTCCTGGTCGCCCTGGGCATCGACTACAACATCTTCCTGATGACCCGGGTGCGGGAAGAAGCCCTGCACCGCGGCCCGCGGCGCGGCGCGCTGGCCGGGCTGTCCGCCACCGGCGGGGTCATCACCTCGGCGGGTGCGGTCCTGGCGGGTACGTTCGCCGCGCTGAGCACGCTGCCGGTGACGTTCCTGGCCGAGATCGGCTTCGCCGTCGCCTTCGGCGTGCTTCTCGACACCATCGTCGTCCGGTCCGTGCTGGTGACCGCGCTCAACCTTGACCTCGGCCGCTGGGTCTGGTGGCCGAGCGCACTGTTCCGGCATTCGGCGCCGGACGCGGAGACTCTGGACGAGCAAACGGAGGCGATCACACCTTCAGCGGGCTAGCGACCTCGAGCTGGCCGTGGTCAATGAGCCAGCGGACCGACTCAAGGACCGCGTCTTCCGGCTCGTAGCGCGGGGCGTAGCCAAGCTGCGCCCGGGCCTTGCCGGTGGACTGGCGCATCGAGCCCTGTTAGCGTCGGAATTGCACCTTCCGCCTAGCGCGGTTTCGCT
>Ga0102924_1004874_pt1 | contig 13245 bp, 12 predicted proteins | sample PaiPotPPM11metaG_FD_80116 | JGI IMG/M metagenome (GOLD analysis project Ga0102924, IMG submission 80116) | Iron sulfur acid spring bacterial and archeal communities from Banff, Canada, to study Microbial Dark Matter (Phase II) - Paint Pots PPM... ... | reverse complement strand
GCAGCGGTGCCCCCCAGTTAGCGGCCCCGCTGGGCGGGGTTCCGCGCTGGGAGGCGTTTCCGGAGGTGAACCGGGCGCTGGTGGCGTGCCTGCTGGGCCTGCTGGCCGAGCGGATGATGACGCCGGTGGCCCCGGCAGGCGGCGGCGGGGGTGAGCGGGATGAGCGCGCCGGCTAGGCCGTGGGAGCGGCTGGAGGGCAAGGTCTCACCGTGGCATCGTGATCGCCTCGCGGCTGTTTATGTGCGCCAGTCCACCGCGCAGCAGGTCCAGGACCATCAGGAGTCCACGCGGCTGCAGTATGGGCTGGCCGAGCGGGCGGTTGGCCTGGGGTGGGCACCGTCGAGGGTGCTGGTGATCGATGAGGACCTGGGTCATTCGGCGTCGGGGGCTGATGCCCGCCCGGGTTTCCAGCGGCTGGTGTCGGAGGTCGGGCTGGATCACGTGGGCATCGTGCTGGGCATCGAGATGTCCCGGCTGGCGCGCGGCGGGAGGGAATGGCACCAGTTGCTGGAGCTGTGCGCCCTGTCGGGGACCTTGCTGGGGGATCCGGACGGGATCTACGACCCGGCCGATCACAACGACCGGCTGCTGCTGGGGCTGAAGGGCACGATCAGCGAGGCTGAGCTGCACCTGATCAAGCAGCGGATGCAGTCCGGGCGGCTGGCCAAGGCCCGGCGGGGCGAGCTGGCCGTGCCGCTGCCAGCCGGTTACGTGCGGCGCCTGTCGGGTGAGGTGGCCCTGGATCCCGATGAGCAGGCCCGGGCTGTGATCCGGCTGGTCTTCGAGTTGTTTGACCGGCTGGGCACCGTGAATGCGGTGCTGTGTTTCCTGGCTGACAATCACATCCAGCTCGGGATCCGGGTGCGGGAAGGGCCGGAGCGCGGGGAGCTGGCGTGGCGCCGGCCCAGCCGGGCCGGGGTGCAGAACATTCTGCGCAACCCGGCTTACGCTGGGATTTACGCCTATGGCCGCAGCCGGGTGGATCCCAGGCGGCGCCAAGCCGGGCGGCCGTTCACCGGGCGGGTGCGCACCGCACGTGAGGAGTGGATCGTCTTCCTGCCCGGGCTGCTGCCCGCCTATATCAGTATCGAGCAGTACGAGAAGAACATGCAGCGGATGGACGCCAACCGGTCCCGCTCCCAGAGCCCGGGCGCGGTGCGCGATGGCCCCGCCCTGCTGGCCGGGCTGGCGGCCTGCGGGCGCTGCGGCAAGAAGATGACCGTCAGCTACCAGCGCGGCCCGGGCGGCAGGCAGCAGCCGGTCTACGTGTGCGCTCGCGCAAAGAGCGACTACGGGGCCGGTCAGTGCCAGCAGATCGCCGGCTCCTGCGTGGACGCGCACGTCACCGATCTGCTGCTGGCCGCGATGGCGCCCGCCGCGCTGGAGGTTTCCCTGGCCGCGGCCGAGCAGGCCACGGCTCAGCGCGCGCAGGTGGACGGGATCTGGCGGCAGCGGCTCGAACGCGCCGATTTCGCTGCTGGCCGGGCCCGCCGTCAGTATCAGCTCGCCGAGCCCGAAAACCGCCTGGTCGTCCGGCAGCTGGAGAAAGACTGGGAGGCCGCGCTGGCCGAGCGGCAGCGGCTGGGCGAGGAATACGACCGCTTCGCCGCCGCCCGCCCCCGGACGCTGACAACCGCCGAACGCGAGCAGATCCGGGCCCTGGCCGCCGACCTGCCAGCGGTCTGGCATGCGCCTACCACCACCAGCGCCGACCGCAAGCAGCTGATCCGCCACCTGATCGAGCAGGTCCGCATCACGGTGCTCGGTACCAGCGAGAAGGTGGACGTCCAGGTGGTATGGGCGGGCGGGCACCACACGGCCGGGCAGATTACCCGCCCGGTGGCCTGCCTGACCCAGCTCAGCTACTACCCCCAGCTCGCCGCCCGGGCCCGCGAGCTTGCCGACGGCGGATGCACCAGCGCGCAGATCGCCCGGCGCCTCAACGCCGAGGGCTTCCGCCCGCCCAAGCGCATCCCCGCCTTCACCCCCAGCGCGGTCACCGACTTGCTGCGGGCCATCGGCATCCACCGCTCCCATATCCCCGCCCGCGCCAGCCGCCCCGCGCTGGCTCAGCACCAGTGGTGGCTACGCGACCTGGCCGAGCACCTGGCCATGTCCGAGATCACCCTCGACTCCTGGGTCCGGCGCGGCTGGGCCACCGGCTACCTGCACCCGGATATCAAGCGGACAGTGGTGCGGGCCGACCCCGCCGAGGTCGAACGGCTGCGCGCCCTGCACCACGTGCCCCGCGGCCAGCACAACCGCCGTCCCTGGCTGAAGAATCAAGCTGCCTTAATGAACACCGAAGAGGAAGGATCCCGCAACGATGCCGAACAGCCGCGGCTATGACAGCACTGCGGCTTGCTCGTCTCGATGTTCCAGAGCTCGTGGTAGCTGCCGATCACGAAGTCCGCGGTGACCGGCGTCCCGTCCGGGCAGGCCGCCAGGTTGGTCCGGTAGCCCTTCAGCCCGGCGAGGTCCCGCGCCTTCGCCTCCAACTCGCGGTTGACGCTCTTGACTGCGCCGTCAAGGGCGATGAACCGGTTCCGCTTCACCGGGGCCAGCCCGGCGACCGCCTTCGCGGCTCTGGCGACCTGCTCGTCGATCCCGCGCAGGGTCCGCCTGGCCCGGTCGGCCTTGTACTGGTAGCAGATCATCTGGTCACGGCGCTTCGACGACGGCCCGGCAGGCCAGGGCTGGATGAAGACGTGCCCGTCCGGGATGTCCTCGCCGGGGTGCTCGCGCCGCCACTGCGCGACCTGATAGGGGACATCGGGGATCTTCATGCCGAGGATGAACGACAGCCCGGCGGCCTCGATCGCCTTCTGGTTCGCCTCGGAGATCATCCCGGCGTCGGCGACCACGGTCACGTCCGGCAGGCGGTGGGCGGCCATGAACTTCTCGATGACCGGGAGCATGGTCTTGGTCTCGGCCCGGTTGCCCTCGAAGGCGGAGACCATCAGCGGGAACCCGTCGTGGCCGGTGAGCAGCCCGATCGTGATCTGCGGCTCGAGCCGGCGTTCCCTGGAGAAGCCAGGCTCGCGGAACCCGCCGCCCTGGCCGGTCTCGAAGTAGAGCGCGGGCACGTCGTAGAGCACCAGGCTGGCCGGGCCGAGCCGGGCGTGCGCGGCGCAGGCCTTGCGACAGCCCCTGCCGCCAGGTCTCCTGTGCATAGGCCGGCAGGCGCCGCTTCAGGGTCCGGTAGGACGCCGGCGCGACCCCGGCCTCCTCCAGCACGCGCAGCGAGTCCAGCTTGCTGGCCGGCTCGATGATCCGGGCCAGCACCAGGTGCCAGAACACCTCGTCCCCGCCGGCCGCGTCATCGAAGCCCAGCACCCGGTAGCCGCGCTCGGGGGCATCCACCAGGCAGCTCATCCTCGAGGACGTAATCGGCAGCGGACCTGCAGGCCCCGGACCGTCCAGGCCCAGGCCAAGCTCCAGCTGCCCGGCCGCGATGCGCTGCTGCGCCGCGGCCTTCAGCGTCTCCAGCTCCGCCTCGTCGTGCGCCGACCCCAGGTGCTTGATCTGGCGCGCCCCGCGCCGCGAAGACCACACGACCTGCAGCACCGCTGTCGCGCCCGACGTGGTCTTCACTGTCCGCATGTACGGCACCAGGCCACTCTATGAGCCGGGCCCGGTGCGCAAGTTCAGCTTCAGTCACCAGCAACCCCGCAGGTCGCAGTCAAGCCTGAGCTGGCTCGCCATCTCGGCCGTGAGGGCTCGCGCAATGCCCCGGACCTGCTGGTTCCCGGTTCGGGCGGGCTGAAGCTGTGCACTGGCCCCCGGGCCGTAGAGTCGGGGAAGCGCCCCGCGCGGGCCGGGAAAGAGGACATGTCTCATGAGCTCGCACGACGATCCGGCCCATGATCTCGAGGATGACCCGCAGCGGCGGATCTACGTCCCGCAAGGCCCGGTGTGGGATGCGTGGAACGCCCCCGACGGCGGTGCCGTGAAGCTGGCGGTCCTGGCCACGAGGATGGAGGCGCGCTGGCTGCGCCGGGCGCGCCCGCGGCCGTTCGGGTTCGCGCCGCAAAGCGCGCATCCCGCGCCCGGGCGGATAGCAGAAGCACACGGCGCGGGGACACTGTCCAGCGGCGCGGCGAGCGTGCTCGGGTTCCGTACCGCGGTCCGGACGATGTCCATCCGCTACGGTGACGCCGCTGATCCGCTGGCGCCGGCCGCCGAGGTCATCTCGGATTTCCACCGGGAGTATCACGACCGTGACCTCAGGGAGGCGCTCCTGGATGCGTCAGGCACGTGGGCCGGGCACGCGAAGGCGCCGGACTCGGCCTCCGCGAGCGGGCAGGCCGCAGATTCCCGGGCCGGGGTCACGTCGGAGGGGACTGACGTCGTCGTGGCCGGCAGGCAGCGTCCTGTGTCCGTGCTTCGGCTAGGGAAGTTCAGCGCTTTCCAGGTCCGCGAGGAGGGAGTGCTAGTGACAGTCCTCGCCAGGAACATGGGGCCCCGGTTCCCGGGCCTCGTGCGCCTGACTGACCTGGAGCCGATGCTCTCCGCGATGGAAAACATCGACACGGAACTGATCGCGGCGGCGCTGGCCGAAAGGCGGCAAGAGCACATCGAGCAGATGCGGAACCAGACCCGCCACACCTCATGACCCTGCGCGGCCAGCTCATGCATGGCGCTGCCAGCCACAGCAGGCAGCCGGCCCGCGGTCCGGTGGCCCGCATGCACACTAAGTAAGCCAACCCGGATCCGCCTCATCGCGCGCCGACCCCAGGTGCCCAATCTGCCGCACCGCCGTCGCACCCGACGTGGTCCTGCCTGCCCGCCTATACGGGCACCAGGCCACTCCATGAGCCGGGCCTAGTGCGCAAGTTCAGCTTCAGTCAGCAGAAAACCCGCAGGTCAGCAACCCGCGACACCAGCCGCACTCCAAACGTGGCCCAAGTCAGGTCCTATGCATCAAGCTTATCTTGGTACGGGTCGGCACAGACGCTGCCCTGGCTGCCTTGCCGCGGGCACGTTCCAGGGAGCCTAGTGTTCTCAGCGAAGTCAAGGGTTCTCAACAATGCGCCACTTCGTCGGCTGTGCCAAAAATTCTCCTGCAGAGACAAGGGCGGGCAGGTTAGTAAATATGCGCGGGTAACCCTGGTCGCGCAGTCGCGCATATTCTTCGGCGGGTCCGACATTGAGGTCGATTCCGCCCCAAAAATGAATCTCATAGGTGGTTGGATCATCATGTGCTTTCTGCCATTCATTGTCAGAGAGCAAAAATTTGATTGGAGTATCCCCGCTTGCCTTGACCTCGATTCGTCGGCGTGGGTTGACAGATCGGTCTTCGATGTCGTAACCAAGGTTGGGGTCGTCACGGGCGACCCACACGATGTGTGAGTAATCGGAGGCATTGAGTCGCTCGAGTTGATAGGAGTACAACTCGCCACGGTTGCCGATGTTTTTCCGGAGTGCATCGCGTGGTGCGTCATCGTCACTGGGGGGCGGCAGTAGCGCCCAGACCGTCTCTAGCTCGCCAGCGAGGTATGCGGGTACGTCGATGCGTGCGCCGACAGCTACGTCCGGCCAGAATTGCAGGACTCCGACCAGTTGCGGGCAGCGCTGTCGTGCCAGGCGGGCGGGGCAGCTGAGACGGCCGTCTGTGCTACTCGCGCTAACATCCAGGAGCGTTCGGACCTGATCGTGCAGAAAGCCGGCTCTCAGCAGGGCAAGTCCGAGCGGGCGCAGCCCTTCCGTTCCGCGTCTAGCGAGGACGGTCTGCCCCGCGCGAGTCAACCGGAGCGCTGCGCGGTCGACCGCAATGAGGTCGGTACCGACGAGAACCTCGATCAGAGTTGGAATGTCGTCGATAGGGCCTCCGCATGTACGCCAAAGCCGAAGGCGTGCCTCGTCGACAGCGAGACCGGGGGAGCGGGTCGGCACCGCTGCAAGTATGTGCACTAGCCGCCGAGTGCGCACTGCCGTCAGCCAGGTTGATCGCACCATGGATGGCGCCTAATCCGGCTGCTCAGACGTCTCACCGAGCAAGTAGCGCAGCAGCGCAGCGAGGTCCTGATCGGTACCTTCGGCGTCGGCTGACGGGTCGTCGCTCTGGTTTAGAGGTCGCACTTCAGCACCTTCGAGCAACTCGAGCATCACGGCTTCCTTGCCCCGCAGCGAGGCATCGACGAGATGGTCGATAGTGGGCCCCTGGGCGCTGGCGGCAAGCAGGATGTGGATCTTGACGGTAACGTCTTCCGGGAGGCCAAGCCGGTGGACGCGGTCGATCGACTGCAAGAACTGAGCGCAGTCGTAAGTGCGGTCGAGATAGATGGCGTTGTGACAGCCGCGATGCAGTGAGATCGACTCCGAGCACGATGCCGGGTTGGTGACTAGCACTGCGGGGCCCTGCGTGTTCAGAAATCGCTCGATAATGCGTTCTCTAGTGTCAGTGTCGTCAGGATTTAGACGGGCGAGCCCAGGCTGATCATTGCCAGTATCGTCGCCGACCGGTACACGTCCGTCGATTTGGAAGCAGGGTATGCCGATCCTGTCACGAACTAGGGCGCTGAATTGATCCAGGTTTCCGATGAAGTTGCTCCAACACACTGCCTTGGAGCGCTCAGCCGCAATGTCGGTAAGTATGTCCAGCGCGGCCAAAGACTTAGCGGGCACCTCACTGGCGGTGTAATCGGCGAGGCGATCCATCAGTGTGGGATTGGGTGTCTGCACCTTGGGGACGTGATAGTAAGTGTCGGCTCGGTTGAATAGGTCGGGGTTCGTTGCCGCCTGCAGTAGGCGGATCGGCCGGGCGCGCCGCAATGTCTCGAGTTTGTCCGCCCAGGTCTCGGCACCATCTATGCGCCGACGAAGCCCTGTGAGGATGAGGTCGTAGATCTCGGCCTGAGTTCCCCGCATCATCACTTCACTTCGATAGACCTGGTAGGGGGGCAACCTCAGGGCTCGCTTGGGCGTGCGGGACATGAACGGCTGCACTTCGCGCAGCACGGAGGCGAAGCTTGAGTCGACCTGGGCAGCGAAAGCATCGCGGGATCCGGTGATCTCGCCTCCGGGCCACAACACATTCAACTGCGTGAACAGATCACGTCCGTTCTGCGGCATTGGTGTTCCTGTGAGGATCATCCGGACCCGGGCGTGTCGGGCCACGTCGATGAGCGCGGGTGCCCAGAGACCGCCCTTGAACCGTTTGATGCGGTGCGATTCGTCGATGATCAGCATCGTGTTGTTGGCCTTGCAGACTTCGATGAGCGCGAGCCGATCGGCCGCCGCACTGGCGAAGCTGATCAGCAGCAGATCTCCGGACCGAGCGGCCATGTAGGCAGCCCGCCGCTCTCGTGATCTGCCCCGGATGCGGCGCGTCCTTATAGCGTTGCCCAACGCGGCGCGCGTTTCCTGTTCCCACGGCCCGAACGCGGCGAGCGGGCCGACGACGATGACCAGCCTGATCGTGCCGGATGTCAGGTGAGAAGCCGCGACGGCCAGGGCCGTGGTCGTCTTGCCTGAACCGGGCACCGAGAAGTTGGCCGCGTTAACTGCGGTCAGCGCGTGCGCTAGCCCTGCCTCCTGGTGTGGACGCAGTTCCCGCGCGGCTGACCAGCCGAACCTGGCAAGTTGCTGCTTTATGACATCGAGGTCCAGCAGCACAGTGCCCTCGCGGAATTCGGCCGCTGCTTGGCGAGTGCGCTGGAAGCTTCGGCGGCGTTCGAGTTCCCGTTCTACCTCCTGGTCGGCGAGGCCGTGTCGTGTGACGGCATAGCCGTGCCGCTCCAGGAACGTGTTGACCCGGACGACATGCGCTGAAAGGGAGGCGTGCCGCCGGGGGCATCGCCAGCCGTCCTCTGTCGCGGTAGCGCCGAGGACGGACCTGAAGAACAGCCGACATTGGCGATCAGCGAGTGTGTCCGCTCCGGTCACCAGCAGGTCATCGCCGTCGATCGTAAGCTCGACCTGGCCAATGTTCGACGTCATGGTCAATCAGCCAGCCGATCAGTCGAGCAAGCTGCGGTGGCCGTCGACCCAGTCCAGGATGTCTCGGAAGGCCGCGCTGACCTGTTCCCGTTTCTCCGATGCCAGCGCCTGCGCGAGTTGCGCCCGGTCGTCGGTCAGCACCTCAAGCCGGTTGACGACCTGCCGCAGGGTCTTGATCACATCCGCAGTCTGCGAGGCTTGGAATCCGTCAAGCGCGTTGTCGATCGCGTCTGCCACTTCCTCCTTTGGGTAATTGGGCACGTTCGGACCGGGTGGCTCCGTGTCTTCCTCGTCGTCATCGCCCTCGAGGTCCCCGGGGGAAATGCTGATTGGGTCGGCGAGTTCGTCAGTGTTGCCGACGTTCTCCCATTCCTGCTCGACCGTATTGACGTCCGTGACGAGTTGGCCGTATCGTTCGCGATCCTGCCGAAACATGCGCCGGAGATCTCGAATCGTGCCGTGTGGGCGGCCGGCGCGGATGGCCGCGAACAACAGCCGCAGCATCTCCGATGCGTCGTCCGGATAGTTCAGCTCGACCTGCGCCATTACCCTGCCGACGTCGCGGAAGCGCTCGATCTGGTTGATTAGCTTGTGGTACTGCCCAGACTGGCCGGAATCATCGAGGTACGCATCCATGTATCGGATGGCATTGAGCTGGACGATGGCGTAGGCGCGGTTGTTCCCGATGACCTTCTGCAACTCGCCGGCGACGCGGTCGAGATCGTCCGGATCGTACCAGTCGATGCCTCGGGACTCTGCGGCAGCGCGGATCGCGAGCAGCAAATTGATATCGGTGTAGCGGACCTTGAGGTTCTCAGTGAGCTGTTCCCGCTGCTCCATCTCGAACAGCGAGACCTCATCAATGTCCTCGGGGTAAAGAACCACTGCGTCTACGTACTCGTAGCCGATGATGCCCTTCTCGCGCTGAAGCCTTTTCAGCATGGCTAGCCGACGGTTTCCGTTGCGCACGAGGCCGTCGGGGCGTACCCACAGGGGAGACTCCTGGTGTCGGATCTCCCAGTCGCTCTTCAGAGCCTCGTAGTCCTTGCCCGGTTGGCCGCCTGTCACCTGGTCGCCATCGACGTCGTAGCCGATGTCCAGCAGGATCGCCTCAAGGGCGCGTTCATCCTCAGGGCTGTTCTCCGGATCGAGCTCGTGGCCGAGCTTTTCCTCGACCAGGGTTCGCTCGGCGGCAAAGCGGTGATTGTCGACGTTCAGCAGGAGCCCCTCGACTGGTACCTGCCATATGTCGAATTCGCGCCACGTCTCGCGCACCCACAGCCGTTCCTTGCGCTGGGTTGCCTGCTTACGGTGCTCGATGAGTTCCCTCCGCTGATCAGGAGTCACGCGTGACACCTCCGTCGCTGGTGAGTGAAGCGAAACGCGCGCGAGCCATTGCGTGGGCAAGGTCCATGCTGATCCTGTCACTCTCGCTCACCTTGAGCGGGGCGACGGCTCCTACCCATCCGGCGACCGATGCTGTTAGGTCAGCGCGAGTAGTCTCACCGATACGCCGACAGCACACGACGAGGTCCCACTCGCAGTTACCCGGATGAGAGTGATGGCCCATGTGCCCGTCGCTGCGGACGGGCCATATTCCGGTGACCGCGAGTTTCGCATCGTCCAACGCGATACCGATCGCGCGCCAAGCGTCGGGATTAGATGAGTGGTAGGTGAAGGCCACCAGGCGTCCACGCGCGAGCCGACGAGTCACCGCCCGCAGGCAGTTGGCGAAATCAAGGCCGAACTGCTCGGCCGGATCCTCGCCATGCGGCAGCAGTGGCGACTCCACCATCGTAGGCTGATCGCCCCAGGCTCGGTAGAATTCCGACAATTCGCTGTAAGCGATATAGTCGAAATAGGGAGGGTCGAATACGCACAGGTCGGTCTGCGGTCCATTTCCTTGATCGGCCGCTCCGGCGACACGGACATCGTCGGCGTCGCAGTGGGCTGCCTGAAATGACATCTCCGTTTTTCTGGCTGCCTGGTCTTGCGCTGACCACACATGGCGGCGGACCGTCCGGCCAGCAGACCGGGCGACACGCTCAATGCACTGATAAAGGGTTCCGCGCCCACCACCGGGATGCAGCGGGTTCAGCTCCACGGTAAGGGCTGGCAAGGGAAAGCCCCGGACGCTGAATAGTGCAGAGAGGCGACCGTAGTCAGTAGCGTACCCGCACAGCTTATTGTTCGTCGCCAGAGAATTGGAGATCGCGAGGCCCATTGCCCGTCTAAGCGGTACGTCAAGGTGAGCGGAGCGAAGCCATGATACCGCAGCGCCGAGCACTACGAGCTGCCTGTCTGTGAACAGTTGCGCCACTGTCTCGATGCCGAAGCTGACCGGTCGGTCGTCGTGCCGGTTGGTACTCAGGCATCCGGTTGGCAATTGTAGGGACAATTCATGAGCGAGGTGCTCAGCAGCTCGCGCGAGGGCTTGATCATCGTTCGGGCTGGCTGCGCGGAACTGCCTGTGTCCGTCATCGACCGTCATTTCCACTCCGACCAGGCGCCGCGGAGCGATTCCTGTGACAAGCTCGCGATGGCTCGACTTGGAACCGCAGGTAGGGCAGACATATCGTCCGGCGACGAATGTGCCAGTGGCCAATGGCCAACGGCGGCCGAGGTACCGCAGTTCGCGCCGGTCGAGGCGCGACAGACCGTGCACGCTGAGGTCTTCCGGGCAGAACACGATCAGCGGATCGTCACGCACGACGGCACCAGGCTTGCCTGCGTCTCGGGCCAGTACCAGGTTCCGGTACAGCAGCCCCGAGTCGCCACAGTGCGGGCACGTGACCTCATGAAGCCAGAAGTAGTGCAACGGTACATGGCTCGCCGCCTGGTCAGCGTACAGGCCGCCATAACGGTCACGGAGGAACGCCAGCATTGACTCACCCGCAGCCCTGACATCGTCAGCCGGGGCCGGCGATAGCTCGTGTTGCACGATCTGGACAGCGAGCGGGTCGATGTCGCCTCCCGACACGGCAGCACCGAGCCGGGCCGCTTCTACGAGCGTGGAACCGCCCCCCGCGAATGGATCATTAACTCGGAGTCCGGCCAGAGGTGAGGCAGGCGAGGCGAACGCTGACCAGAACTCTCCGATTGGAGCCTCAGCAGACAGGGCCGCGGCAAGCACGATGCCGCGCATGATCGCAGGGGGCCGACGTGCCCACCAGCGATGGACCCCGTACACAGGATCCACGCATCGCCGGTCGGCGGCAGCTAGCAGCGAGAGTTCTCGAATAGGCAAGCCCGACTCGAGAAGCGTCGGCATGCCAGGTCGCGCCATCGCCAGCGCCTCCTGGAGCGCCTGGCTCACGGCCACGAACCGATCGATTCGATCGCCATGCCTATAGCAACCCTCCGCGCAACCAGGCCCAGAACTACATGACCGTGATTCTGTCACGCGACACCGACAAGCTGGCTCCGACGCGTCATCGACGCTACGAGATGTAACCAGACATCTACATGACGAGGCCGCCGGCGCCGAGCGCTTCTGGACCTGACCGGCAACTGCCATGTGTTGGCCGTCCTGGCTGCGGCTCACGGCCGGACGACATGCCGTTCACCGCCGCCGAGGTGCTCGCCACCCAGGTGCTGGGACCGGTCCCGGGCCGCGCTACCGTGCAACTAGCTGCTGCCCTGGTGCCCGACTGCCGCAGAGCTTGCCGTGAGGCGGGGGTGGGTGACATGCCAGTCGTCGATGCCGTCCTAGGCGACATCGGCGTGGTGGCGGTGGCGGGCAGCTGTCTAGCCGAGGAACCGGGCGGCGTAGTTGAAACTGCCCGGCGGAGTGGTTGCGGGTCCCAGCGGTCAGCCGTTCGGCGCGGGCGGCGGCGTGGAGCCGGGGAGCTGGTCCCAGGTGGCGTACTGGCGGAGCAGGCGCTGGTGGCCGGGTTCGGCAGATGCCGGCGAGCTGGCGCAGGTACCACTGCTCGAACAGCAGATGCGCTGGTCAGCTTCGGGGAGTGCGCCGCAGGCCATGAGCAGGTCACGCAGGTGCGCGGCGATCCGTAGCTGGGCAACTCGTGCAGCGCGGCGTGGCTGAGGGCGATGTCGCTGCGGGTCAGGCCGGGCAGGTAACCGGGCAGGTGGGCGTTGCGCGGATCCAGTTCATGCTGCGGTCAAGTTCGGGCACGGCGTGCGGTAGGGATTCCAGCAGCGGGGCGAGCCCGGGGCGAGTGCGGCCGCTGCCGTCGTCGAGGAGGCTGGTGAGCTGGTCGTGTAGGACGCAGCGGGTGCACAGGTGGTCGGCGTTCAGGTGGCCCTCGTGGCGGCAGCGTGCGCAGTGGAAGTCGCGGGTGATGCCCGCGCAGCTGGTGCAGACAGGCTCGCCGCGGACGCGCAGCACCTGTTCGAAGAAGCCGCGGCAGACATGCTGTGGGGCCATCGGACGGGGGGCCGGGCCGTAGCTGCCGCACCGGGCGCAGGCCCGTCGAAGCGGCGCGGGCGCCCGATTCAGGAAAGCACTCCCGGTGCGTACCGCTGCGTGATTGCCGAGGCTGATGTCATTGCCGTTATATCTAACCGTGCTGAATTGTCATCAGATGCAATTCGACAGATAAAGACCGGAAGCAGCAAGATATTCATATCCATTGTTTATCTCTGGACCGGGCGCGGTCCGGAGATAAACAATGAGATCGGTGCCGCCGCTGCGGCGGCGTTGTTTCGGGACCGGGCGCGGTCCCGAGACAATTCATGAGCGGACGATGAGGTGGCGTCGTGGCGAGTGAGGTGAGGCGGCGGTCGCGCCAGGCGGTGGCCCGGCCGAAGGTGGTCCAGTTCTCGCTGACGGCGGAGGAGTTCGAGGAGGTCAGCGCAGCAGCGGCCCGGTTGCGGCTGGCACGCGGGGCGTTCGCGGCGCAGGTCACGCTAGCGGCGGCCCGCGACACCCAGCCCCAGGTGGCACCGCCGATGCGGGAGGCGTTCACGGAGCTGATGACTGCGGCGGGGCTGGTCCGGCGGATTGGCACGAACCTGAATCAGGCCGTGGCCCGGCTGAATGCAACTGGACAGCGAGGTGATGACCTGCTCCCGGCGGCGCAATTCTGCGTGCGTGTAATCCGGCGGCTGGATGAGGCGGCGGAACAGGTGCGCCGGAGCATTCCGTGAATGATCCGGGGCATTCTCGGTGATCGGCAAAGTGATCCGCGGCACTAATGTGCGCGGGCTGCTGTATTACCTGTACGGTCCCGGCCGGGCCAATGAGCATGTTGACCCGCACCTGGTGGCCGGGTTCGGTGATCCGGCCGAGCTGGAGCCGGACCGGCGCGCGGACGGGTCACCGGACATCGCGCGGCTCGCGAT
>Ga0102924_1004873_pt1 | contig 13250 bp, 13 predicted proteins | sample PaiPotPPM11metaG_FD_80116 | JGI IMG/M metagenome (GOLD analysis project Ga0102924, IMG submission 80116) | Iron sulfur acid spring bacterial and archeal communities from Banff, Canada, to study Microbial Dark Matter (Phase II) - Paint Pots PPM... ... | reverse complement strand
GAGGATGAGCCCCCGGAGGTCGAGAAGGCCGGACCGCCGAAGTTGGCGGCGGGATAGGCGGTGTCGTCGAGGCTGGTGGTGACCCCGCCCAGGTCTACATCCACCTCACCCCCGCCGTTGACGGCGGCGATGGCGGCCCCGAGGATCAGGGGGTATTCGGAGCCGATCAGGTTCCACTCGGCGTTGAGCGGTTTGGAGCTCTCGAGGAGGCCGCCGAGCTCGGTGCAGGCGGTGGGGTCGAAGATGCCGGGCTTCAGGTCGTTCTCGATCTGGGGCAGCGTGGCGCCGCCCAGCAGGGTCCCCAGGGCGGGCCCGAAGGTGGTCTTACCGCCGAGGACCACGGTGAGCGGCGTGATGGTGAGGCTGGTGGTCCCACCGCTCGTGGATCGCTGGACGGTGGGAAGCCGGAGTTGGATGCCCAGGGGCGCCGTCAGGCGGTCGACCCGGGCCCGGGCGGCGGCATCCGACCCCGCCGACGGAAAGGGGATGGCGACCCCCGCCACCGTGACGCTGCCCAGCTCGAACACCGAGGCCGCCGCCCGGTGGTCGCCCCGGCTGTCGGGCCCCGTGACCTGGAGAGCGGCGTTCCAGTGCAGGCTCCGGAGGTGCACCAGACCCCCGAGGAGGCCGACGTCACCCAGGCGGACGTCGGCCATGGACTGGCGGCCGTCCGTCGCGGGGTGAGACGACGTCGCCGTGCGCACCGTTGCGCCCGCGACGGCCAGCAGCCCGGGGATCGAGGCGCTGCCCCCGCTGATGTCCGTCTGGCCTTCGGCGTCGGGGCGAGCCTCTACGCGCACCGACCCGGCGGGCGCCGTCGAGGAGCCAGCGTTGTCGGCCGACACCGGCCGGGTGTTGCCGTTGTCGTTGGTCGAGACACTGGTGGTGGGCGGTACCAGGGCGGCCGGGTAGGCGTACTGGCCGCACGTCTGGAGCTCGGCCGAGAGCGAGGCCAGCCCCGAGTCGATCGGAGCCCCCGAGGCCTGTGCCGTCCCGTCCTGGTACTGGGCGCTGGCATCGGACAGGTCGAAGCCGAGGCGGGCGCCCCCGTACACGTCGGTGAGATCCATCGCGTGGCCCGCCGCGTAGCCCGATCCCGGGACGAACGCTGGCACCGCTCCCACCTCGGCGGCGGCGGTGCCGGCGGCAACCAGGGTCCCGACTGCCAGCACCGCCGCGCTCCGGAGGAGCCAGGTGCTTCTCGAAGGCACGCACGTCCCCCCTGTGTCCCCCAGTGGCCGCACCGCCAGCGTAGCCCGAGAGCTCCGGCGCCGGCCTCCGCGGGCCGTCCTATTCTCGGCGCCTTGCCGGCCATGTCGCGCGTCGCGAAGCCCGTCTGCCGTAGCTCCCCGCTCGCCGGGCGGACGCCACGGCGCTTCTCCAACGCCGCTGACGTAGGCCTTCCGGCCTAGACGGGCTAGGTGAGCTCGGTAGCGGGTGCGGCGAACTGGGAGTTGTAGAGGCGGAAGTAGGCGCCGCCCTGCTCGAGGAGCTCGTCGTGGTTGCCCTGCTCGACGATCCGGCCCTGCTCCATCACCAAGATGACGTCGGCGCCGCGGATGGTGGACAGGCGGTGGGCGATCACGAAGCTCGTGCGCTGAGCGCGCAGGGCGTTCATGGCCTCCTGGATCTGCACCTCGGTCCGGGTATCCACCGAGCTGGTGGCCTCGTCGAGGATGAGGATCGCCGGATCGGCGAGGAAGGCCCGGGCGATCGTCAGCAGCTGCTTCTGACCGGCGCTGATGTTGTCCGCCTCCTCGTTGATGAGGGTGTCATACCCATCGGGAAGGGAATGGACGAACCTGTCGACGTACGTTGCCCGGGCGGCGGCGAGGATCTGCTCCTCGGTGGCCCGAGGGTTGCCGTAGGCAATGTTGTCGCGGATCGGCCCACCGAAGAGCCAGGTGTCCTGAAGCACCATTCCGATCTTGGAGCGCAGCTCGGCCCGCGGCATTGACGAGATGTCGCGGCCGTCAATGGTGATCCGGCCGGCGTTGAGCTCGTAGAAGCGCATGATGAGGTTCACCAGCGTGGTCTTCCCGGCGCCGGTGGGGCCCACGATGGCGATGGTCTGTCCCGGCTCGGCGACCAGCGAGAGCGACTCGATCAGTGGGATGGCCGGGTCGTAGGAGAACGTCACATCCTCGAAGGTGATCCGGCCCCGGGTCGGTCGGGTCTGCGGCTCGGGCTCCGGATCCGCGCTCTGCTCCTCGGCGTCGAGGAGCTCGAGCACCCGCTCCAAGGAGGCGATGCCGGACTGGAAGATGTTCATCAGCGACGCCAGCTGGGTGAGCGGCATCGAGAAGGTCCGGGAGTACTGGACGAACGCCTGCACGTCCCCGACGCTGATGGCACCGCTGGCAACGCGCAGCCCACCCACGACGGCCACGATCACGTACTGCACGTTGCCGAGGAACATGGTCGCCGGTTGCATCAGGCTGGACATGAACTGGGCGCCGAAGGAGGACTCGTAGAGCTCGTCGTTCTTCTGGCGGAACCGCTCCTCGACCTCGTGCTGACGGCCGAAGGACTTGACGATGGCGTGGCCGGTGAACGCCTCCTCCACCTGGGCGTTGAGCTCTCCGGTGCTCCGCCACTGGGAGATGAACCGCGGCCGGGCCCGGGCGGCGATCTTGCGCATGGCGAACACCGACACGGGGACGGTCGTGAGGGCGACGACGGCCAGCAGCGGCGAGATGGTGAACATCATGACGGCCACGCCGATCAGCAACAGGATCGACGTGAGCATCTGGCTGAGGGTCTGCTGGAGGCTCTGGGCGATGTTGTCGATGTCGTTGGTCACCCTGCTCAGCAGGTCGCCTCGCGACTCGTGGTCGATGTAGCGCAGGGGTAGGGCGTTGATCTTGTCCTCGACGGCGGAACGGAGACGGAACATGAGACGCTGGACGACCCCGGCCAGGGTGTACGCAGCCAGGAGGGAGAGCAGGGCGGAGCCTCCGTAGAGCTCGATCGCCTGGAACAGCACGCCGTGCAGCCGCCCGAAGTCGATGCCGCCATGGATGATCCCGCCGATGATGAGGTCGGTCCCATGGCCGAGGACCCGGGGCCCGAAGACGTTGAGCGTGGCGCTCACGACGGACAGGACGGCGATCAGGCTGAGGCGGAAGCGTTCGGGCGTCAGCAATCGGCCCAGGCGCCGAACGGCGCGGGAGAAGTCCTTCGACCGCTCCGTCGGCACGCCTGCGGCGTTGAACCGCCCGGCGGCGCGCGTCTCGGAGGGAGGGAGCTGCTTGAGCACGTCGCGGTCGCCGTCGACGGCCGTCACGCGACGTCCCGCTGACCGAGTTGGGACTGCACGATCTCCGCGTACGTGGGGCAGGTGGCGCGCAGTCCGTCGTCGGTGCCCTGGCCCACCATCTCGCCGTCCTCGAGCACGATGATCGAATCGGCCGAGGTGATGGTCGAGACCCGCTGGGCGACGATGAGCACGGCCGAGGCCCGCGTGTACGGCTTCAGGGCGGCGCGCAGGCGGGCGTCGGTGGCAAGGTCGAGGGCGGAGAACGAGTCGTCGAAGAGGTAGATCTCCGGTCGGCGCACGAGGGCCCGGGCGATGGCCAGGCGCTGGCGTTGCCCCCCCGACACGTTGGTACCCCCCTGCTCGATGGCGGCCTCGAGGCCGCCCGGCATGCGCCGCACGAACTCTGCGGCCTGGGCGACGTCCAACGCTTCCCACATCTCGGCCTCGGTGGCGTCGGGCTTGCCGTAGGCGAGGTTGGAAGCGACCGAACCCGAGAAGAGGTAGGGCCGCTGCGGGACGAGGCCGATCACGTCCCACAGGACCGCAGTGTCAAGGGCCCGCACATCCACCCCGTCGACCAGCACCGTCCCCGCGGTGGCGTCGAACAGGCGGGGGATCAGCTGCAAGAGAGTGGTCTTTCCCGCGCCCGTGCTTCCGACGATCGCCGTGGTCTGACCCGCCCGCGTGGCGAAGGAGATGTCGGTCAGGACGGGATGCTCAGCTCCCGGGTAGTGGAACCCGACTCCACGCAACTCGACCTCCCCGCGGGTCGGTGGCGCCCGGACGGCATGGGCCGGGCTCCGGACGGTCGACTCGGTCTCGAGAACCTCCTGGATCCGCCCGGCCGACACCGACGCACGGGGGATCATCGAGATCATGAACGTGGCCATGACCACCGACATCAGGATCTGCACCAGGTAGCTCAGGTAGGCGACCAGCGACCCGACGTGCATCTGGCCCGAGGAGATGCGGTCGGCACCGATCCACAGGACCGCGACGCTCGACGCGTTGATCACCAGGTTGACCGTCGGGAACATCGAGGACATCAACCGGCCGGCGCGCAGCGAGGTCTCGGTCAGCTCGGCGTTGCCGGTCTCGAAACGTCGGGTCTCCTCCGGCTCCCGCACGAAGGCCCGCACGACACGGATGCCGGTGATCTGCTCCCGAAGCACGCGGTTGATCTGGTCGATCCGGTCCTGCATCAGCCGGAAGGCGGGCACCATCTGCGCCACCATGGTGCCGAGCACCACGGCGGTGATCGGGATGCTGAACAGCAGTACGGCGGACAGGCCCACGTCCTGGCGGAGGGCGGCGATGATGCCGACGACGAGGGTGATCGGGGCGGCGATGGCCATGGTGGAGCCCATCACCACCAACAGCTGCACCTGCTGGACATCGTTGGTGATCCGGGTGATGAGCGACGGCGCACCGAAGGTGCCCACCTCGCGGGCCGAGAAGTCGGTGACGGTGTGGAACAGCGAGCTCCGGATGTCCCGGCCGAAGCCCATCGCCACCTTGGCCCCGAAGTACACGGCGCCAACGGCGAAGCACACCTGGATCAGCGTGAAGCCGAGCATCACCGCGCCCGTCGATCTGATGTAGGGCTCGTTGTGCTTCAAGATGCCGTTGTCGATGATCCGGGCGTTGAGCGTCGGCAGCGTCAACGCGGCGATGGTCTGGACCGCCTGGAGCCCGATCACGATCAGGAGAAGGCGTCGGTACGGGCGGAGATGGGCCCGAAGAAGCCGGATCAGCATCGCGGTGCACGAGCGACGCCGTAGAGGAACCGCCGCGCCACCTCAGCGGCGCCGACCGGCTCGGCCACCAGCATGGGGTGGGTCATGGCCAGCGTGAACGACCGCAGGACGCGGGCGGCCTCGCCAGGCGGGACGGTGAGCGTCTGGCGGTGCGCCTTGAGCAACCGCGCCAACGCCTCGCTGTCAGCGGCAGGCCGGCGCGCCCGCTGATGGAATCGGGTGCCGACACTCGACATCAGCCGCCAGATGTCCACGACACGCTGCTGGAACAGGGTGACGACCTGGACGACGATGTCCTCAAGTGACGCCCCCGGGTCGATCGCGGCGATGGCCCGCTCGACCGACTCCAGGTCGAGGGCGTGGTCGATGACGGCTTCGATGAGGGCGTCCTTGGTGCTGAACACCCGGAAGATCGTCCCCTCGGCGATTCCGGCGGCCGTCGCAATGTCATGGGTGGTGACCATCTCGCCCTGCTCGAGCAGCAGCGGGAGCGTCGCCGAGATGATCATTGACCGCCGCTCGTCCGCCGGGAGCGCCGGGGCACGCCTCGGACGCCCCCCGTCCTCGACAGACAGCTGCGGCGCGGGCATGGGCCTGGATACTACATGAGTGACCCCTCACTCATCCCGCCCCGTCGGGTGGGAGATCCGACAATCAGAAACTCCAACTGACGGTACGCTTCGGTGATGGCCCGGATGACGCTGCGTGCAAGGGGGCAGCTCACCCTGCCGGAGGAGATCCGAAAGGCGGCGCGCCTCGACGAGGGCGACTTGCTCGAAGCGGAGGTGACCGACGAGGGAATCCTCCTCCGGCCGCAGAAGGTGATCGACGCGACGCAGGCGTGGTTCTGGAAGCCCCAGTGGCAGGCGGGTGAGCGTGATGCCGACGCGGACCTGGCGGCCGGTCGCGGCGAGACCTTCTCCTCAGGCGAGGAGTTCCTTGTGGCGTTGCGCACCCGGGCCAAACCCGCAGCTCGACGACCCAAGCACTGACATTCGGTGCCCACGTTCGAGTGGCTCGCACGCTTCGGCGCGGACTTTGACCGGCTTTCGCCAGCGCAGCAGGCAGCGTTCCTCATTGCCGTCGCGCAGTTCGTGGAGGATCTGGGGGCGGGTAGGCCTTTTCGAAAGGGACTGCGCGTCAAGCTTGTCCGAGGCGTAGACGGCGTGTTCGAGATGACGTGGGCTGACGACGGACGGGCGACGTTCCAGTACGGCGACGCGGTCGTGGAGGGCGAGCCGCACGTCATCTGGCGCCGCATCGGGACCCACGACATCTTCAAGCGCCCGTGACCGTTGTGGGCCCACGGGAGCATGATGTTCCTGCCGGACGGAGAATTGAGGCCGGCGGAGTGGACATCGAGGTTGCTGCTTGTCGGTCAGAATCCAAGTGGCGCCTCCTCATCGCGTTGAGAGTGCCCTTTAGAGTTCGACGTTGTCCCTGGTCAGAGGGCTGTCCGCCTCCAAAGATGCCAGCAATGTCATTCAATGCGTAGCGACCAGTACGCCCGCGGATCTTTGCGGCTGTGACCGGTCCACAGGATCAGGCCGGCGTCCTCGAGCGCGTGGAGCTGCCTCAGCACCACTGGGCGGGATCGGCCGCTCGCCTCGACGATCTCGCCCGTGCTTGCCCGCCCGGCCTCCCTGACGAGCCGCAGGAGATTGCGGGCTCCGTGCGGCAGGCGCGCCTCGAGCGCTCGATCGATCGGCGCTGATGACAGCACGACCCGCACACTCCCTGACGTCTGGTGGTAGACGGGATCGGCAAGGCCAGCGAGGCGCATCTCCTCGAACATCCGGCGAATGCCCTCGCCCAGTTCCTGGCCAAACGCAAGGTCCGCGCAGACCCGGGCGATCCGGGGGTTGCGAGCGAACCTGGTGACCCGCAGCGGGTCTCGGGCATCCGCGATGCCGGGGAAGCGACCGGGGCTCTCGATCTCGACCCGGTCATCGAAGATCTCGACACGAATGTGGTCGCCGCTGATGCTGTACGACCGGTGGATCGCCGCGTTCACGAGGCCTTCCAGCCATGCGTCCTCGGGTACGAGCCCGACGCGTTCGAAGCGGCCGCTTGCGCCCAGCGCGCGGCGAGTGGGCATCCGGTCGAAGATCTCCTTCCGGGCTTCCGTCAGCTGCGCGGGTATCGGCCCCTCGAGGCGAACATCATCGAGGAGGCGCTGGCGCGCACCGGAGCCCCGCTCAGTCCCTTGGTACCGGAGCACCCTCACCGACGCCTCGGGGAACCAGGTCTGTGGGTGCTCCGCGAACAGGAGCACAGCGGCGACCGTGAGCTGACCCGTGCGCGTCACGAGCCCACGCGCGGCGAGGAGGCGATCCGGCTCGGGATGGTTGACCGCGTCGGCGTAGGAGCGGAGCACGCGCTCGTCCAGGTAGGTCCGCTCGGCACCATCGACCGGGGTGCTCTCGAAGGTCGCTTGGCCCTTGTCGTAGAGCAGTTCCTGACGTTGGGCAAAGTTGAGGCGACGGTTCTCGTCGCCCACCCGCAAGAAGACTTCATCTCGCTGGTTGGCATGGACCTTCTCGCTCGTCTCGACCTCGACCACGAGCAGGTGATCCGGCTGGCCGCTTTCGTTGCGGCATTCGACGAGCCGCGTGCGGCAGGCAACGGCGGGGATGGTGAAGTCCAGGGCCGCTTGCTGCCATCCGGAAAGGCGGCCCGCGGCGTGGTCGGTACCCTCGACCTTGCCGCCCCACAGCCCGATGACGAAGATGCCGCCCTCGGCGTTGGCGAAGCCGATCATCGAGTTCGCCAACTCCGACGGGGAGATGCGGCTGCTCTTCCGGTCGAACCACTGGTCCTCCCGCAGCCCCAGGAGAGCCGCCCCGCGCTCCGAGACGGGCTTGGCAAGGGCCTGCTCGGCGGCTCCGGTGGACATGACTCTACTCTAAACTATTTAGAGTAGCTTTGCGTGAAGCTGATCCTCCGGCAGCCCGGTGTATGTCTCAGCCGTTCCCAGGGCCTGCTGGTTGGGTGGGCGAGATGGCCGCTGCGAGTCGATCGGCGGCGTCGGCGTCGGCGCTTTGAACGACATGGGAGTACACGTTGAGAGTTGTCGCGGCGTCGCGCTGATCAGCGGGTCAAGACCGGCGTACACGACGGCCAGGATCGTCAGGCCGGCCGCCAGGCGCAGACCGCGGAGCACGCTCCTGAACTCATATACCTCGTACCGCTCGCCCATCTGGCCCTCCCCAATCGGACGAAGGGGGGCAGAACAATGTCACACGGGTGTAGTTCACCGGCTCTCGGTCAGGCGCTTCGGGCGGCCTCCACCAGCCGGCTGGCTGCTCGCTTGGCGCGAAGACGGTCGGAACGAGAAGAGGGCTGTTCCCCATAACCCGCTCGCGTCTTCTGCTCGAGCAACGTTCGCAGGTCCTTCGCTCTCGGCCCGTCCGCCTTGGCGAGCAGCTCGACCGCCTGGTTGTGATCCTCACCCTGGGCGTGCTCACCGAGCCGCCGGCAGCAAACGACATCGGCGGCGGCGATGCCGGCATGGACACACAAGGTGATGTAGGCATCGGCGATGTCGTCCTCGTCGTCGGAGAACGCTTCGATCGTGTCCGCCGCGTCGAGGAACTGTTCGGCCTTGCGCAGCCGGCCGGCAATCGTCGCGGCCGTGCATCGGCGGGTCCGTGAAGCCATCAGGCCCCACGCGTCTCGGGTCGCCGCCGAAGGTACCGCTCGGGGCCGAAGACCGGCAGGCCCTCGTCGCGGATCGAGCGCAACACGCCAGCAGGTTTGGCGAGGCCGAGCTGTACCTCCCGCTCGCTCATCTCCAGCACCCGCACGTCGTTACCGGTCCACGCCGTCGCGTCCAGGGCGAGGCTGTCAAGTTGCTCGCGCCATAACGGACGGTCGACGTCAACGTCCCGGCCCCGCACGATCAGCAGGTCGATGTCGCTGTCGGGGTGCATGTCGCCACGGGCCGCCGAGCCGAACAAGGCCGCATACACCGGAGCTACCGGCCAGGCGCCGAGCCGCTCGGAGAGCCCGCGGAGGAACTCGGCGCGCAGGTCGGCGAGCGCTCGGATGTAAGGGGCAGCCATGTGGCGCCGGTTGAACTCATAAACGTTGGAACGCCCGATCGTCCTCACCGTCACCACGCCCTGGCCGACAAGGCGGTCGAGCACCTTGCGGACCCCCTCCTGCGAGTACCTGCCCACGAGCTGGTGGACACCGCGTCCCGTAAACGACGACTCGGCCCGCGCTAACGCCGCGAGCACGTCGCCATCGGCGGTGGGTGTGATCAGTGCCAGCGGATGAGCGAGGTCCACGGTGCCAAGGATAGTGGCGATATGACTTCTATTCCAGTCATATGACTGATATAGTTGTCAACTCGCTTGCCTCTCCCGATCGAGGTATTGCGCCACCGACTCCGGGTCGATCAGCCAACGCCCGTGGGTCTTGGTGGCCGCCAGCCGGCCGTCGCTGATGAGCACCCGGACGAGGTACTCCTTCACCCCGAGCCGGTGGGCAGCCTCTGGGATCGACAGCCCGGTGACGGCGTCGGCCGGCACCGCCACCGGAACGTCCAGGGCCGTCCCAACGAGCCGTGCCGCGCGCTGGTCGGCCCCCGGCATCAGATGGGCATACACCTTGAGGGTCGTAGAGGTGTCCCGGTGGCCGAGCCGGGCAGCGACCGTCGTAACACTCTCCCCGGCGTCGAGGAGCAACGAGGCCTGAAGGTGGCGGAGGTCATGAAGGCGCGCCGCCACACCTTGGTCCTTGCATAGCCGCATCCACGCCTGCGAGATCCGATCAGGCGGCAGCGGCAAAGGCGACCCGGGCTCATACGGGAACACGTAGTCGTCGGCCGAGAGACTCCCGCCGGCCACGGCCGCCAGCGCCGCGGCCTCGTCCCGGTGCGCTGAAAGCGCAGTCGTCGTGGCCTCGTCCAGGCCCACGGTCCGCTCGGCGTGGGCCTTGGTGTCCTTCACGTACTGCTGACCACCGACCTCGATGATCGCCCGGCGGAACGTGACGGTCGCCGTCGGCGGATCGAGGTCGACATCGGCCCACTGCAAGCCGCAAACCTCCCCCCGCCGACAGCCGGTCGCAGCGAGAACGCGAAAGATCATGGCGTTCTCGGGGTTGCGGGACCGGGCTGCGGCCACCAGCACTCGCGCCACGTCTGCAACCGCGGGCGGGTGGACCTGTGGCCGGTGGACCGAAGGCGCCGAGGCCCGCGCCACCGGATTCGACTCGACCCACCCCCAGCGCATGGCCTGGTTGAACGCCGCCCGGAGCATGGCGTGGAAGTGCACCACGGTCGCCGCCTTGCGGCCGGTCTCCTTCGCGAGCCACCGGTACAGGTCATCGACCACCTTGGGTGCGACCTTCTTGAGCGGCAGGGCGACGAACCCGGCCGGCAACGCGGCGACGAGGCGCCGGTAGCCATCCAGTGTCGACGGTGACCGACCGAGCCCTTCGATGTGGGCGAGCCACGCATCGAGCAGCTCGCGGACCGACACCGCGGTCGGAGCGACCCGACCTCGGTCGACCTCCGTCACCAACGCGGCAAGAGCCCGTTGCGCCTTGCCCTTCGTTCCCCGGAAGCCCCGCGTCCGGTACACGACCTTGCCGGTCATGGGGTCCTTGCCCTCGAGCACGCGGAACTGCCAGTAGCCCGGTCGCTGCTCGCGCATCGAACCCTTCATGCCGACCAGCGTACCTCGGGATATGGCACACTATATGGCACACTCGGCTTTTTCAGCTGATCTGAGGGCTTCCCTTGAGCCCTCTACCGCTTCTGAACTGCACTTTCTTTGGCGCCCCCGGCGTGATTCGAACACGCGCACACGGTTTAGGAAACCGATGCTCTATCCCCTGAGCTACGGGGGCCCGATGAGAGCCTATTGGCCGTCCTGGGGGTGCCCCGTAGATGTGGCGGGATCGTGGGCGGCCAGCCCCCGGCCCCGCTCGCCGGAGGTCAGCAGCCGGCCGATCTCGGCCACCTCGGCGGCGACGGCCCGGGCGAACCACGCCTGGGCCACGAGGTCGTAGAGGCGCCCGGCGATCCCATGGCCGAAGGTCATCTCCTCGACGTGGTGCAGCCGCACCCCTCCGGGGACCTCGTCGATCTCGAACCAGGCGTGCAGGCCCTCGGGGACGCCGTGCTCGAGGGTGACGTCGATCCGCTGTGGCACCTCCCACCGGTAGCGGGTCACGACCGACCCCCGGAAGCGCCCGAGGAACCTGCCCTCCTCTCGGGCGAGCATGCCGTGTGGCGTGTCGGCCAACTTGGTGACCCAGACCATCTTGGTGTCTGCCTTGGTGTACTGGACCGGGTCGACGACGAAGTCGAACACCTCCTGGGGGGAGACACCCGGGATCGTGACCTCACCCTCGCCGTGGATGGTCATGGCTCACTTGTACCCCTGCATCACGTGCTCGATCCAGGAGGCGGGCGCCGCGTTCATGAGTGTCTGCATGTCCCAGTAGTCCCACCACCGGGCGACCTGGCCGTCGCGGAACTGGTGGATGGACAGGACCGGGAGGTCGACCTCGTCGCCGGTGCCCCAGTCCCAGTGCTCGACGTGCTCTGTCACGACGGTGTCGCCCTCGGCCACGACCGACCGGACGTCGTGGTCGATCGAGGCCAGCGTCCCGAAGCCCAGCCGGAGTCGCGCCGCGATCTCGGCCCGGCCCCGGGCGACGTCGTCAGCCGGCGACGGGACGTCGGTGTACTCGGCGTCGTCGGCGAAGTGCGAGGCCACGCCGTCGTAGTCGCGCGCGTACAGGTCCTCCCACAATTGGGACACGAGCTGCCTGTTGTCGACGGCACTCATCGCCGGCAAGTTAGGCGCCGGCGCTACAGGAGGTCGAGGACACGCTCGGGAGGCCGGCCGATCACCGCCCGTCCACCCCGCACGAAGATCGGTCGCTCCAGCAGGATGGGCTGGGCGACGATGGCGGTGAGCAGATCGTCGCCCGATACCTCCGCCAGGCCGAGCTCGGCGTACATGGGCTCGACGACGCGCATCATCGATCGGGCGTCGTCGATGCCGAGCAGTCCCATCAGCTCACGCAGCTCGGCCGCGGTCGGCGGCCGGTCGAGGTAGCGGACCACCTCGGCCTCGACGCCAGCATCGGCGAGGAGCCCTTGGGCGGTCCGGCACTTGGAGCAGTTCGGGTTGAAGTACAGCGCGTCCATCTCGTCACCCTACGGCGGCGCCCCTCGCATGGCCGGCTCACCCCGACGTACAGTTCCGACCGTCCTGCACCGGACGAACAGGAGACTTCGGACCGTGAAAGAGCTCGTCTACCACCGGTCGCTGCTCCCGACGGCCGAACAGCTCGCCGACAAGGTGGCCAGCATCGACGGCGACACACGGTCGACCTTCGGCGAGCACGTCGAGCGGGTGTTCAGGCTCGCCCACGCCCTGCGCCACCAGCTCGGCATCGATCCTGGCGACCGGTACGCGGTGTTGGCGCTCAACAGCCACCACTACCTCGAGCTCTACCACGCCGGCTTCCTGGGGGCGGGCGTCATCAACCCGCTCAACCTGCGACTGGCACCGAAGGAGCTCGAGTTCATCCTCCAGAGCTCGGGGACCAAGGTGTGCTTCACCGACGAGTTCTTCGCCCCGACCCTCGACCGGGTGCGCAAGGAGGCGGGGTTGGAGCATGTGGTCCTCGTGGGTCAGGGCGACGTTCCCCACGACAGCCGCATCGAAGACCTGATCGGGGCGGGAGAGCCAGTCGTGCCCCCCGAGCCCGAGGAGGACGACGCCGCGGTGCTCATGTACACGGGCGGCACCACCGGCCTGCCGAAGGGGGTGGTGATCGACAATCGGGCCGCCATCCTCGACATGTACAAGATCGGGGTGCGCTTCCAGTTCGACTCCGACTACGTGTACCTCCACCAGACGCCGATGTTCCACGTCGCCACCTTCGGCGGCATCCTCGCCATCCCGGCCGTGGGCGGGACCACCACCTACATCCCGGTGTTCGATCCGGCCCAGGTGCTCGAGGCCATCGAGCGGCTCGAGGTCTCGTCCACGCTCATGGTCCCGACCATGATCCAGATGCTGCTCGACCATCCGGAATTCAAGCCCGCCCGGCTGGCGTCGCTCAAGTCCCTCGTCTACGGGGCGTCGCCCATGCCCACCGTGGTCCTCGAGCGACTGCTCTCGTCCCTGCCCGAGCTCGACGTCTACCAGGGCTACGGCATGACCGAGAGCTGCGGCCTGTTGACCCTCCTCGGGCCCGAGGAG
>Ga0102924_1004872_pt1 | contig 13252 bp, 8 predicted proteins | sample PaiPotPPM11metaG_FD_80116 | JGI IMG/M metagenome (GOLD analysis project Ga0102924, IMG submission 80116) | Iron sulfur acid spring bacterial and archeal communities from Banff, Canada, to study Microbial Dark Matter (Phase II) - Paint Pots PPM... ... | reverse complement strand
CTCCTGCGGCTGGGAGGGCCTCCCTTTCTTCGAGGCATGGCGGCGGACATGCTCCGAAAAATCCGCCGACTCAGGCCCCTCGAATCCTAAAGTCAGCGCTTTTCACGCCGGATTCAGGTATATTATTTGTGACATCACACCAACTCTCAAAGGATGGGCGCGTCTCTTTGAATTGCAAGACACTCCCGACAGCTTAGGATTCTTCGGCTACAAGCGCTCCTTCAACGCGTATTTCGAAGTGATTTCTTATTCGAAGCTGGTGTCTGATGCGGAAAAGAGAAACAAGGTCTTCTTCCAGAAGTTGGGACTGTAGAAAGCCCGGTGCTTGTGCCGTTTCACGGAACCGCGATGGAAAACACCCAATCGTGACTGAATTCGGGCAGAGTTGGTGGGGCATTGAAGGTCATGCATAATACCGTATCTGTAATGTTCTACACGTTGCAGCTTTCAGGAGGGCGGAATACGAAGGCGCCAGGCTTCTGTTGGGCTCATTTTGCGATGGAGACTCGCAAGTGCGGCAGGTGAGCAAGCTGGAAATGTTCATGCACACGAAGGGATACACGCGAACTCCGTTGACCCTAAGCCGTCTGGAGCAGGCTACCCGTTTTAGGCAGGTTGTCGCCGATATGGAACCTCTCCGGCCTGAGTTCGAACGCGTGGTCAGAGGGCTCAAGATTCTGATGGACGGATTGACGCAAACCTACCCAGACGAACGCATCCATCAATTCGTGAGGTCGCTGGAGGCTCTGATCCTGCCCGAACCCGGACAGACCAAGAGACAGTTTGTGCATCGCTGCCAAACTTTCGCAAAGGCTGGCACCGCTACTCGGACAATCTTGGAAGAAGCCTTTGATTTGCGCAGCAACACTGAGCACCTTCATCCCGGGATCGTTCTCTACAGTCGCACGTGGCAAACATGCAGGAGAATGTCGCCTTACACAGAACCCGGCAACTGGAGGCGTTGGCGTGTTTTGCGCACTCGCGAATTCTTGAGAACGGTGCGATCCGAGAACATCTCAGGAATGAAGCAGAGCAAAGCAACTTCTGGAGGCAGATGGACGATGCCTCCAGAAGAGCGGCATGGGGCCAGCAATTCGACCTCGCGAGCGTAGCCTTGGTCCGGAACTACGACCAGTGGGGAAGAGCGACAACGTAAGGTGAGGGTATGTTTCCGTACCGGGTGGTGTGACTTAAGGCATAATCTTGCCGGTTTTAAACCATAACTTTGCCGCTTTCTGGTCGCTAAGTCCTTTCTTTGCGAGATCCAGCCTGATGCCTTTCCGCCTTCTTTAAACCATAACCTTGCCGAAAGTGCATTTTTAAATGATAAGCTTGCCGCGGGTACAGTCGGTTGAAAGGTGCGGCACTAATCACGATGTCCTCTGTTCCAGAAGGCCATTGTCAACCTGTAGCGGATTTCCCTATCGGATGGCGTGGAACTGAAAGTACGGTCGCCGCCCTAGCTTGATGCGTTCCGTTGATCAGTTGAGGCTGCCTTTCGCATCGGGCGGATGAAACCGGGCAGTCACGGACGAGGTGGGTGCCGATGGCTTGCCGATACAGGTACTGATTTTGAAGACTCGCAGTTCTCGGTTAATCTTGGAGGCGGACGCCGTGGGGAGCGCCAGCCACGAATGAGAAGTAACGATTCTCAGGAAGAATTCGAAGCGACGCTGGCGAAGTGCGAGCGTCTGCAGGAAGAGAACGATCGCCTGCGGCGTGTGCTTTCCGAACAGGGCATTTCGTTGCCAGCGGAGCCTGCCAGGATACCTTCGGCGCCGCAACTTGATCTTGGAAGCGACCAAGGCAGGGTCAATTGTCGCTCAAGCCCGGAAGCCAAGATCGCTCTGTTCCGAAGTCTTTTTCGCGGGCGGGAGGACGTGTATGCGGCGCGCTGGGAGGGCCGCGAGGGGCGGCATGGCTACGTGCCGGTCGCCGAACGTGACTGGAAAGCGTATCTCGCCAGCCCACCTGAAGACCGGAAAAGAGTAGATCGTCAGACTCGGAAATTGCTGCCGCTGAGTGACGACGCGATTCGCAAGCACTTGGCAGGGGAGATCACGGCTGGCATTTACCCCTTGCTCCCGGATGAGACGTGCTGGTTCCTGGCGGTCGATTTCGATAAGAAGACTTGGCAACTCGATGCCGCGGCCTTTCTTGCGACGTGTCAGGAAGTGGGTATTCCCGCCGCCCTAGAGCGCTCCCGGTCAGGCCGCGGCGGGCACGTATGGGTCTTCTTTGAGAACGGGATTCCGGCGGCGACCGCACGGAAACTTGGATGTTCCATTCTGACCCGAACGATGGAACGCCGCCACCAGGTCGGCCTAGACTCCTACGACCGGCTTTTCCCCAACCAGGATACCCTGCCGAAGGGAGGCTTTGGGAATCTGATTGCTCTTCCGTTGCAGAAGATTCCGCGGGAGGCGGGAAATAGCGTTTTTGTAGACGCGGAGTTTAACCTGTATCCGGATCAGTGGAGCTTTCTGGCAACTGTACAACGGATGAGCATCAGCACGGCTGAAGGCTTGGTTGAGGAAGCTGCACGGCGGGGCGATGTGATTGGAGTCCGAATCAGCTTAGCGGACGAGGATCAATCCGATCCTTGGACGCTGCCGCCTTCACGGAAGCGCGCGGAAAGACCGGTCCAAGGGCCGTTTCCCGAGCGCGTTCGGATTGTGCGCGCCAACCTCGTTTATATCGAGAAGCAGGGCCTGCCCTCCGCTTTACTGAATCGTCTCCTTCGGCTCGCGGCCTTTCAGAACCCCGAGTTCTACAAGGCGCAATCCATGCGGCTTTCGACCTTCAACAAGCCGAGAGTGATTGCTTGCGGCGAGGAATTTGCCGACCATATCGGGTTACCGCGAGGCTGCCTAGCGGAGGTCAAGGCGCTTCTGAAGAGCCACGATATCGAGCCGGAAGTGCGTGACGAGCGCTTTGCGGGCACGCCGATCACGGTGGAGTTTCACGGCCAGCTTCGTCCGCGCCAGCAAGAGGCCGGTTCCATGCTTGCGGCCCATGATGAAGGGATTTTGTGCGCTCCCACAGCGTTCGGAAAGACCGCCGTAGCCGCCTGGCTGATTGCCCGGCGGAAGGTGAACACCTTGGTTCTCGTCCACCGGCAGCAGTTGCTGGATCAATGGCGCCAGCGCCTGGCAATATTCCTGGATTGTCCGTTGCCCTCGATCGGTCAGATCGGCGGAGGGAAGACAGAGCGTACGCGCACCATCGACGTTGCCCTTCTCCAAAGCCTGCATCGGCATCGTGAGGTTAAGGACCTGGTTGCGGAGTATGGACAAATGATTGTGGACGAGTGTCACCATATTTCCGCTTTCACTTTCGAGCAGGTGATGAAGCAGGTCAAGGCCCGATATGTGTTGGGTTTGACGGCGACGCCCGCTCGGAAGGACGGACATCATCCGATCATTTATATGCAATGCGGGCAGATTCAATTCGGTCTGAATGCGCGCCAGATGACGGAAGAGACGCCTTTCGAGCACAAGATGATTCCGCGCTACACCGGCTTCCGCCTGGGGCCGGGCATGACGGATGTGACGATACAAGATTTGTACGCATCGTTGGTGAATGACCCGGAGCGGAACGAACTGATCGTCGGGGACATCGTCCAAGCGGTTGCTGAGGGTCGGGCACCCCTCCTGTTGACGGGACGAACCGAGCATCTCAAGTATTTTGCCGCCCGGCTGGAGGGTTCGGTGAAGAATCTCTTCGTGCTCAAGGGCGGCATGGGCAAAAGGCAGCGGCAGAGTGTCGCGGAAGCGCTGGCCGGGGTGCCGGAGAACGAGGCGCGGGTGATCCTGGCGACGGGCAGTTATATTGGCGAAGGTTTTGACGACGCCCGGTTGGACACGCTCTTCCTGGCTCTACCGATCTCCTGGCGGGGCACTCTCCAACAGTATGTCGGCCGCCTGCACCGGATCCACGATAATAAGCGTGTGGTTGAAGTTTACGATTACGTCGATGTGGATGTTCCCATGCTGGCAAGGATGTACGAGCGGCGACTGAAGGGCTACGCCGCCATGGGTTACACCATAACAGACCACGTTTCGCACGTTCCTCCCCTGGCGATTGCAGCCGGACACTAAGCTAGAGTTTCTCCAAGTCAGTTTCTCAAAAAAGTTGTTGCAATCTTTTTGAATGTGTGAAACTATGCACCTATACTTATGCGAAGAAGCGAGCAGCCAGAGCAGATTAAGGAGTGGTTCCAGGCCGCGATCGCGAACATGTGGCCGGTGGCGACGGGGTCGCTATCGCTGCGGAGAAGTCCCTGCATTCGAAAGCATTGCCGGCTCTGTGAGGCGGGGCAGGGTCACCAGAGCTATGCCCTCTATGGCCGCAAGGGAAAGCGGCGCTTCGTCATCTACGTGCCGGACGAGCTTGCCCCAGAGGTCGAACGAGCCGTCCACAATGGGCGGCGCCTTCAGGAACTGGTCGCAGAAGCTGGCCGACGATACACGCTGGCGCTGAAGTCCGCGCGGCGGTCTGGGCGCAAGAGCGGGGGCTGAATGCTGGGATTGCAATTAGGCAGAAAGTCTTCAACATGTTGAGCGAAGAGGAGTTTCTTTCATGGTGTGGCCGTCTGGGTCTCTCGCCTGAGGCGCGGGCTGTGGTTGCTCAGATTCGACGCGCCGATCCCGCGCGGCGAGTTGGGGGCGGACGCCACAATGTCAGTGGCCGCTACCCCAGCCAGAAGATGGGCGTGACCATCCAGTTTGAAAGTCATCGCGTCGAGCTGGCCTTCATTTATCAGATGGAACACGATGACGACGTACTGGAATACTATGACCAGCCGCCCTCCATCCGGCTTGAGTACGACGCGGCCAATGGGAAGCACCTTCGTGTCTGGCACACACCAGACTTTTTCGTGATTTGCAGAGATTCGGCGGGCTGGGAAGAGTGCAAGGTCGAGAGTGAGCTGAAGAAGCTCGCCGAGAAGAGTCCCCATCGCTACCAACAGGAGGAGAGCGGCGGCTGGCGATGTCCTCCCGGCGAAGCGCACGCGGCCCAATTCGGGCTTTATTACCGATTTCGCTCATCAGCCGGAATCAACTGGACGTTCCAGCGGAACGTTCAGTTCTTAGAGGACTATTGGCGCTTTGAAGCAGTGCCGGTCTTGCCAGACGTGCGCCAGCAGGTGCGGGCCGAGGTTGCCCTTCGCCCCGGTCTCTGGCTGAGCGATTTGTTTGCGCGAGCGGAAGGTATCAGCGCCCGCGATGATATTTACCGGCTGATTGCGGCGGGCGACCTCCACGTGGATCTCGAGGCCGCCGCGCTGGTTGAGCCCGATAGGGTGCGCGTTTTTTCCAACCGGGAAGCGGCGGCAGCATCGAAGGCCCTCGAAGCTTCTGTTGGGGCCGCTGATCCTCAGCCCTTCGTGCGCATCGCTGTGGGCAGTTCAGTCACTTGGGACAGCAGGGCTTGGAAAATCGTGAACCTGGGCGAGCGAAGGGTCAGCCTGCTTGGGGAAGATGGCGCCTTCACGGAGATACCTCTTGAGACGTTCGACGGATTAGTCAGGGAGGATCGGATTGCCGCTGCGAAGCGGGATGACTCCTCCGGGTCGCACGCCCTTCGATTTTTTCCGGCGGCCAGCGAGGACGACCTGAAAGTGGCGAACCGCCGTTATGACCTCATACAACAGCGCTTGAAAGGACAGCCGGTTGCCGGAGAAGCAGCAGTGCCGGAAAGGACGCTTCGTCTCTGGATAGCCCACTACAAGCAAGCCAAAGACCGATACGGAAGCGGATATGTCGGATTGATTCCGAAGGCCGGCCAGCGCGGGAATCGTGGCCACAAGCTGTCCGCCGAGAGCCAGGCTTTGCTGGAGGAGTTCATCACAAAAGATTACGAAACGTTCAAGCAGAAATCCCGGTTCGCCGCATGGGCTGGGCTGTTGCGGAAGGCGGACGAGAAAGGGGTTCGAGCGCCCAGTTACGTGACGTTCTGCCGCGCTGTGGCACTACGGCCCAAGTTTGACCAGTCTTTAAAGCGACAGGGGCGCCGGGCTGCATATCAGCATGAGCCATTCTACTGGGAATTGACCCAAACGACCCCGCGCCACGGAGACCGCCCTTTTGAGATCGGACACATTGACCACACGCAGCTGGATGTAGAGGTCGTGAGTTCACACACGAATCATGTTCTCGGTCGGCCTTGGATGACCCTTCTAACGGATGCATTTTCTCGCCGCTTTCTGGCCTTCTATCTCACCTTTGATGAGCCCAGCTACCGCTCTTGCATGATGACCTTGCGGGAGTGCGTGCGCCGGCACGCCCGGCTTCCGCAGATTACCGTTCTTGACGGTGGGCCTGAGTTCAAGAGTACTTACCTTGAAACTTTAGTGGCAAGGTACCAATGCACCAAGAAGACGAGGCCGCGCGCGAAGGGCCGCTTCGGCTCCGTGATCGAACGGCTGTTCGGCACCACAAACACCCAATTCATCCACAATCTGCGCGGTAATACTCAGATCATGCGCAATGTGCGCCAAGTGACCAAGTCTGTTGATCCCAGAGAACTTGCTACCTGGACGCTCGCGGAACTGCACAAGCGGCTTTCGGAATACCTGCTCGAAGTCTACGACATGATTGACCATCCGGCTTTGGGGCAAAGCCCGCGGGAGGCCTTCCAGGCGGGATTAGAAGCTTTTGGCCTCCGTCCCGAATGCAGGATTCCGTACAACCAGGATTTTGTAATCGCGACGCTTCCCGCCGTACCAAAAGGCACAGCCAAGGTGATACCGGGACGGGGCGTGAAAATCAACCATATTTATTACTGGTCGGGTAACTTCCAGGATCCGGCGGTAGAAAATCAGCAGGTTCCGGTCAGGTATGATCCCTTCGACGCCGGCAGTGCCTATGCGTATGCCGGCCGACACTGGGTTGAATGCCACTCCGAGTACTACACTGTTTTTCATGGCCGTTCTGAGAAGGAACTGATGTTCGCCAGCAGCGAAATCCGCCGCCAACAGCGATGCCACTCGCAGGGGCTCGCCTTGACCGCCAAGAGGCTGGGGAGCTTTCTGCACTCGGTTGAAGCCGAAGAGGTTCTGCTGATGCAGCGGCTGCGGGATCGAGAAGCACAAACAACACAAAATACGGTGACCGCCCTTACGGCAGCACCCCTATACCCGGAGAAACCCGGTCGGGAAGAAGCGCCGGACGCTGAGATGGTCTTTGACCCCGAACCTCCGGTAACGGGAGACGAGATCTACGGAGAGTTCTGAATGGCCTTATCGCCGGGGTTCCCTCGCAGCTTGCTGGACGGGCCGAGGAGCGCACGGCTGGCCCACTTCCGCTCCTATACGGTGGCGCACCCTCTGCTGGTGGAGGCTAAAGAGAAGCTAACTGCCGCCATTTGGGACTCGGAACCCAATTCACTGATCTTTGTCGTGGGGCCGACCGGAGTAGGAAAAACCACACTGCGGATCAGGACCGAGCAGATTCTTACCGATGAGCTGCGGGCGGACCTGGAAAAGGATCGAGGGCGCATCGCGGTGGTGAGCGTTGAGGCCATGGCGCCGGAATCAGGCAACTTCTCCTGGCGGGATCTTTTCAAAAGGCTTCTTCAACGGCTGGATGAACCCCTGATCGAATACAAGCGGAATCTGCGAGCGGAACTGCCTCAGCTACCATCTCCCACAAGTCCCAGTCCGACAGCGGCTCAATACAGGTACGGAGTCGAACCGGCACTCCAGTTCCGCCGTCCCGTTGCGGTGATGATCGACGAAGCGCAGCACTTGGCAAAAATTGCTTCGGGGCGGCGGCTGCTCGATCAACTCGATGTGATCAAGTCCCTTGCGAACCAGACACGGACGGTTCATGTGCTGTTCGGAACCTATGACCTTCTTACCTTTCGGAACTTGAACGGACAACTGAGCCGGCGCAGCATCGATATCCACTTTGCTCGCTATCACGCCGAACTCGCCGCGCAGCGACAGGCCTTTGTAAGCGTCGTCCGTTCGTTCGCCCGCCAGTTGCCCTTGCCGGTCCTGCCGGACTTGGTGAGCGACTGGGAGTTCCTCTACGAACGAAGCCTCGGTTGTGTCGGCGTACTGAAACAGTGGCTGGCACGGTCTCTCTCGGTGGCGCTACGGAGCGGTGAGGCCACGCTCACTCGCCAGAACTTGGAAAGCCATGCTCTCTCGGTCTCTCAGGTGGAAAAGATTCTGTCCGAAGTGAGCGAGGGCGAGCTTCAGCTAAAGGATGGCGACGACGCCCGATCGCGGCTCCGGGGAAAGCTCGGCTTGACTCCGCACGAGAATGATCGCCATGGGGTAACCACAGCAAGAGGGACGGAGTCATCAAAGCGCCATGCGCGCCTGCGGCCTGGCGAGCGGCGCCCTGTGCGCGACGTGATCGGGCAGCCGGAGATCCTCCATGCAGCAGGTCTTTGAATCTTGGGACCTTGCTCCCCGGCCGTTGAGTCCACGCAGTCGGCTCTACGCGCCGGAGCCGGAAGGGATTGGCACACCTTTCGTGGAGAGCCTGAGTGGCTACGTGATTCGGCTTGCGGAGGCCCATGCGGTTTCGACAGGAGATCTGGTTCACCGCGAGCTTTCTCGCCATATCAGCCCCCCGCTCGTTTTCTACTGGCATGGCATAAATGGGCTCGGGGAGGGTGCCACACGATGGGTCGAGGCACTGGAAACGGCCACCTTCCGTTCTGACCTCCGCTACCTCACGATCCTGCCGTTTAAGAAGCTCTTCCCCAGCCAGTTCCTTCTTCGTAAGATCCGAGCGTGGTGCCCGGAGTGCTATGAGGAGATGGCTGCCACGGGGACGGTCTATGAGCCGCTACTTTGGTGCCTCAAGCTCGTCGAAGCATGTCCCCGGCATCGTCGGCTTCTCGCCACCACTTGCAGCCGCTGCCACCAATCTCTTCGGCCACTGTACGCCGCTTCGCGAACCGGGCGTTGTTTCCGGTGCGGGATGGAGTTGGGATGCGGAGCGGGTGGAACATCCGATAAGATACCGGTTCCAGCTCCAACGGAATACCAACTGTGGGTGGCTGACGCTATGGGGCAGTTGTTAGCTCATGCCCCGGAGGTGCGGCCGGAGACTCTCGCTGATCGAGTTCGAGGTGTTCTTGCAGCCTACACTGAGAAATTTGCTGAGGGCAACCGCGCCGCGGTAGCCGAAACAATCCAGTGCTATTGCAGTGTGTTTTATGACTGGTTCTACGGGAACTGGAGGCCGCGAGCCGACAACTTATTGCGTGCGTGGTATCAACTGAAGCTACCCGTGTCCCTCATCTTCTCTCCGGACGGTGCACCGCTGCTCGGGGAAGAGAAAGGCCAGATGAGAATCAAAGTCGAACGGGCACAGAAAGTGTCACCAAAGCGCAGGCGCGAGCGGATCCGAAGAGGTCTGCACGCGGCGCTCGATGAGCAGCCGCCTCCAAGCCTGACCCAAATCGCGCGCAGGCTAGGATACGCAACAACCACTGCGCTGCATCATGCGGATCCAGCGGTCTGCGCCCAGATCGCCACAAATCACCGCCGCTCCGGACGCGGTCACCGGTGGCTCAACCGGGGAGCAAAGGCGATCTGCGAGCCGTCTCAAGCAAGGAAGGTCTTGGAAGAACACCTTCGCGCCGAACGCCGAATCCCGCCCCTGCATCGAATGGCGGCGTCTCTTGGTTATGCAAACGATGGATACCTTCGGAGAAAGTTCCCGGAGTTGTGCCGGGCACTGTCCGCCAAAATCACACGACAGAGGGCGGAGCGGGTGGCATCAATTCGTCCCGCTTTTGAACGGGCACTTCAAGAGAATCCACCCCCTACTGTCCGAGAAGTTTGCCAACGGATTGGCTTGTCGGCTATCCACGTCCGCAGAGCGCATGCTCTGACCCTGTGCGAGAGACTTAAGGCACAGCGTCGGGAGTATGCTGAAGCGTGTCGAGCCGAACTGCTCGACAAGCTGAAAGCCGTGCTGAATGAAGCGCCGCCACCCTCGCCAAAGGAAGTATACGTACGATTGGGTATAACCGAGTCGATCGCCACTCACAATTTTCAAGAACTGCGCCGGGCTATTATCGTGCGGTATCGGCAATATCGGCGTCAACAATCTCGGGCTCGGCAGGAAGCTGTTCGGCAAGAAATCCAGGTGATTGTCCACAGCCTCCACGAGCAAGGCGTGTACCCCTCGGTCGGGCGCGTGAGGAGTTTACTGAAAAACGAATCGCTCTTGAAGTGGAAGGTCCTCGGTCAAGCAGTAAATGATGCCCGAATGCCTTTGGGCACCAATTGAAACCTATCAGTCTTACGGCCGCTGAAGTAACGTGATTGGGATTTAAACCATAACCTTGCCGAACGGCAAATTTATGGTTTAAGTGACAGGTGGTGGAGCGCACTTTCCTCACACTCTCATCGGCATTACAACGCACCGATACCGGTACTGTTCCTGTTCAACCGGTCTCAGTTCGGCGGCACTTTCTGCGTCCTTTAAGGCGAGCTCAACCTGCCCATTTCTGACCACGCTCAGAAAATCCAGCAAAAAGTGACCGTTGAATCCTATCCGCAGTGGTTCGCCGCTGTAAGATGCATCGAGCGACTCCGTGGCCTCGCCCGCATCGCCGCCTGCGGTCGAGACCGTCAACCGTCCAGGCGCAAACGCCAAAGAGACCGCACGCGATTGTTCCGGCGCCAGCAACGAAACCCGCGCCAGCGACCCGCGTAACGCCGCAGCGTCGACCGTCGCCACGATGCTATTCGAGGTGGGTAAAACCGATTCATACTTCGGGAACTGCCCGGAGATGGTCCGCGAGATCAGGATCGACTCGCCAGCGGAGAAGAACAGATGGCTCTCATCCTTCGCTATTTCAATGGGCGTATCGGTTTCCTGTGCCTCGGCTAACCGCTTGAGCCCTGCTACGGCCCGCCTGGGAATCAGCAGGGGCTCTTCATTCCTTATCCCGGGAACTTCCGTCTCTCGCACCGCAATCGACAGGCGGGAGCCGTCGGTGGCAACCATCTCCGCCCGGCCGGGCTTCAGCACCAGCAACACGCCATTCAAGGTGTACCGCGATTCCTGGCTGGACATAGCAAAGGCCGTGCGTTCGATCAGCCCCGCCAACGCTCCGGCCGGCACAGCGGCGAGCGGCTGCGGAACATCCGGCAGCGCCGGGAAGTTATCCTTGGCCATGGCCGCCATCCTGAACACCGACCGGCCCGAGGTCACTTGGACCCAGTGGTTTTCAAGCTCTCGGACACGCACTTGGCCGTCCGGCAGCGATTTGACGATATCCAGCAGACGCCGCGCCGGGACCGCCGTACTGCCGTGCGCTTCAATTTTTGCCGGGCAAAAAGTTCGCATGCCCAACTCTAGGTCCGTGGCCGCAAGGCGCAGCCCGGAGGTTGAGGCCTCGACCAGTACATGCGACAGGATCGGAAGAGTTGACTTCTTTTCGACCGCTTCTTGAACCTGGCTCAGGGCTTCAGCCAGCGATGACGCATCAGCAGAAAATTTCATGGAAGTACCTCCTGGCGATGAACACGATTATCAACAGCAACCCGCGAACTCGGTTGCAATGGGGGAAAAGCAAATGGCTGGATCGGACTGAGGAGGAGGTGGAAAAGCTCCTGCGGTTTGAACGCTTCTGCCGCCTTTAAGCAGCCACAGTGTCCTTGCCGCGGCTAAACAGTGCGGCTACTCGGCCTGGGATGCAATGCCAAACGTATCGACCTTTTTATCGAGATGGAGATAGACAGCTGCAGGAATTGCGACTGCGGGGACTTTCCTCGCAAAAACCGTGGCGACCGAATCCTCACGAACCTTCTTCCAATCTTCGGAGCCTGAAAGCGCCGCCTTGATCGCGCTTCCCTTCGGCACGAGAGCGACCGTTAATGCGTATTGCGCCATGATCCTTTGCCAGCCGGGTTCAGCTCTCATCACCGTCAGATAATCCTTCACGAAATCTGAGCCGTAGAAATCATTACGCCCGTCGAAGAACACCTTGCGATCCGGCTGGGAGTAAATCAGATAGTTGGCCCAGCGGTCCGTCGTAAAGAGCCGCCCGCAAGGAAGATGCATTGCGGCCTTGACAGGCAGCGAAGCCCTCGGTCCAAGGCCGAGAGGTTTTCCCCAGACGATGCCAGCAAATGTTGCGCACGCGAAGGCATAAATAAACACATCGCCGATGCGCGCACGCCTGAAAGCCAGCGCGACCTCGGCTTCGCGCAAGTGCCGCCCCCATTTACCCTGCGAAAGCCACTCCTCTGCCGCCCAGGCCAGCGGGACGGCGCTTACAATGGCAAAGAGCGGCACATTGCGAACGGAAACAAGCGCAAGGTGCAGGAAACCGAGCATGAGCAAGCACCATCGGAACCGGCGTTTCGTGCCGTGCCACACTGCCGCGGCGCCCGCGACGGGCAGAAACAGTTCGAACCATTGCAATCGCGGGTTGCGGAAGTCTGGCGGAAGCCACTCGGCAACGTGTGCTGTGATGCTTGAGCTTGAAAGCAGGTAGGACGCAATGTGCTGATGAAGATGAAGCCCATAAGGATTTACCAGCGTTGCCAGCGCGCAGGCCGCGAGTGCCCACACGCTATAAGCCGCCCACCGAACCGCATTCAGCCGCTCTTTCGTGTCTCTACTCGTGAATGCCTCTAACGCAGCCCCGCCGCACCACAAACCCATGACTAAAAGACCCGCGACAAATCCCGGATGCAAGTTGGCCCACAGCACCATCAACGCCGGCAACGTCAGAAGCCATCTTTCGTTTTCAGTTGCCTCAGCCTTTTGAAGTGCCCAGCAGAACAGCGCCAGCAGTAACCAAGTGAAAAGGTGCGGGCGGGCAAGCCAGTGGATGGTGGATGTGGCCATCACCAGGCAGGTCACGCCAAATGCCACCGTGCGCCCTGCAGCCAATCGTGCCGCGCGGTAAATTAACAACGATGTAAAACACAGCAAGACAAGGCTGAACGCTGCGACAGCCGGCAAACCATGCCAGCGATGGAGAATTGAGAATACCGCGTCATTCAGCCATTCCCAATCGCACCAGCGTTTATAACCGAGAGAAAAGGAAAACAGATCGTGGCGCGGGGCCTCATGATGAGCGAGAATCCAGTCCCCGGTCCGCACATGCACGCCTGTGCTGGGGTCGGTCAGCAGGCTCGATGGCCCGCCGAGTTGCCAATACAGAAACACCACCGGAAACAGAAACGCCAGCGAGCTCAATGAGGGGAGCCAACGCGTTGGCGCTACCAAGCTGCCGTGTGCTTTTTGGGTTACCTCCACTT
>Ga0102924_1004870_pt1 | contig 13253 bp, 9 predicted proteins | sample PaiPotPPM11metaG_FD_80116 | JGI IMG/M metagenome (GOLD analysis project Ga0102924, IMG submission 80116) | Iron sulfur acid spring bacterial and archeal communities from Banff, Canada, to study Microbial Dark Matter (Phase II) - Paint Pots PPM... ... | reverse complement strand
GCCCCATGGCGCGCAGTGTTTCGACTTCACTCACGAAACCGAACGTTCGTGCACCGGCCAGCTCTCGCGCGAAGGCCTCGCGCGTAATCAGGAATTCGCCGCGTTGCCGCCCGATCAGCGGATGCGCAAAATCGATGGTCACGTCGAGCCGGAGCTCCGACGCGGCGTGGGCTTCGTAAACCGACTCTCCGTCGATCACGCGAACCGACTCCGCCAGGTCCAAATACTCGGCCGCCTGGCGCCCCTCCGCCACCCCCGCCTCGCGGAGAGCGTCCCAAAATGGCTCTGCGCTCCCGTCCAATACAGGCGGTTCGACACCGTCTACGTCGATCCACACGTCGTCGATCTCGGCCGCGACGACGGCCGCGAGCACGTGCTCCACGGTGTGTAGCTCGACCTCGCCCACGCCTAGTCTCGTGCGTCGCTCCGCCGTCCTAGCATTGTCCACAAGGGCCGGCACTTGGGGCCACGATGGTATATCGGTGCGGCGAAACACGACGCCAGTCTTCTCCGGCGCTGGACGGAATGTGACGCGAGAATCCAGTCCTAGATGCAGCCCCACTCCTTCCAGAGCCACTGCACGGGCGATCGTTCGCCGGCGCGCGTCAGGCATGGGTCTCGGCGTCCTTTTCGGCTATGAGGCGCTCCAGGGCGCGAATCAATCCTGGAAGCTTGAATAGCGCCGCCTGCGCTCGCAGCGACACGGCGTGTGGCCGTGCCGGGTAGCCGGACCACGACTCACCCGCCGGTATGTTCCCAAACACGCCTGCCTGGGCCGCCAGGCGAGCCCCAGCTCCGATCGTGTGATGGCCGGAGACGCCCACCTGGCCTGCCAGAATGCACCCGTCGCCAATGTGGACGGAGCCGGCGATCCCTACCTGCGCCATGAGCAGGCATAGGCGGCCAACTCGCACGTTGTGTCCGACGTGAACGAGATTGTCGATTTTCGTGCCCGCTCCGATGATGGTGTCGTCCACACTGCCACGGTCGATCGTGGCGTTGGCGCCAATCTCCACATCGGATTCGATTACGCACCGGCCCACGTGCGGGATCTTGCTGTGCGCGCCGTCGCGAAACACGTAGCCAAATCCGTCGCATCCCAATCGGGCCCCGGCGTGCACGATCACCCGGTCGCCAAGCGTCGTGCCCGCGTACACCGATACGTGCGCGTATAACCGAACATCGCTGCCAATCGAGGCACCCGCGCCGACGACAGCGTGCGGGCCTACCCAGGATCGGTCTCCAATCCTAGCGCCATCTTCGATCACCGCGTACTCGTCGATCGTGACGTCGGTGGGCAGGACTGCCCCGCGCCCAACGCGTGCGGTGGCGTGCACGCCGGGCCGGCGGACCGGAGCCACATACAGCTGCGGGATGAGTTGGATGATCGCGCCGTGCGGGTCGTCCACGATCACGCGTGCGGGCGGCCCCGGGGAGTCGGCGAGCGCGGGCGCGACCAGCGTCAGCCCACCCCGCGACTGAGCGAACAACTGCGCGTATTTCGCCGTTGCCAGAAAGGCCACGTCCCCGGCGGTGGCCCGATCGAGCGGCGCCACTGCGGTTATGCAGATGCTAGGGTCGCCGACGAGCCGGCCCCCGACGGCTTCCGCGATCTCGCCTGCCGTGAGGCCGCTCACGGCGTGGTCAGCCGACGGCGCGCCTCAGTAGCCAGGCGACTTGGGCCGCGTCACGCCGGAAGGGCTCTGAACGGGACCAGCAGTCGGCTTCTTCGGCGGCGTGGCCCCTCCGTTGGCCACCGCTGGCGCCGGAAGCGCCTTGACCCGCGTGATCACCTGGTCGGTCAGGTCCAGATTCTTGTCGGCTGCCACAATCCCTGAGCCCTGTGCCTGAGCGTCGAAGATCATCGAGTAGCCATCCTTGCTGCGAATGTCCTCTATGACCTTGTTGATCTGATCCATGATGGGCTGGATCAACTCAGTCTGGCGCTGCTGCAGATGCTGCTGCATCTCCTGGTCTCTCTTCTGCCAGTCCTGCTGATGGTCGCGGATCGCCTTCTGGCGTGCGTCCTTGTCGGCCTGGCCGAGCGTGTTCTCCTCCTTGCCGTAGGCCGCTATGAGCCCTTGCAGCGAGTCGCTCCAAGACTTCTCGGTTGCCTGCACGGTCTCGAGTTCCTTGTTGAACGTCGCCTGCGCGTCAGTCGCCCCGGGCGCAGCCGCGAGGATCTCGCGTGAGCGGATGAACGCGATCTTAGCGGGGGGCGGCGTTGTAGTCGCCTGCGCGCCCACGCCGCCAACCATGAGGGCGAGCATCACCGGAACCGCCGCCCCCAGTGCCGCTCGAGTGAACAAATTCATGAATTCTCCACGTAAGAGATCAGGACTAGAAAATTTGTCCAAGCTTGAAGTGCAGTTCCCAGCCCGGGTCCGGCATTCCTGCCGCATTCAACCGGTCGAACCCGTATGCGTAGTCGAGCCCGAGCGGCCCGAGCGGAGTAACGATCGCTATGCCGATGCCTGCTCCCCGAAAAAGCCGAGTGGGGTCGAACTGGCGTGGCGTCGAGTACAAATTGCCCGCATCGAAAAAGGTATCAGTATAGATCGACCCGTTGAAGCGGACGCCAAGCTCCGCGGTATTGGTTATGAAAGCGTTGCCAAATGAGTTTCGTGTCGCGTTATAAGTGCTTGTCCCAGTTATGTAACCCTGGGGGCCGATCGAGAACTCCTTGTACCCTCGCAGCTGTTCCCCGTACTGCGTGCCTCCGAGCGCAAATGATTGCGATACGAAGAACGGACCCGCCGTGCCAAACAGCATGCCCGCACGCGACTTGAGGCCAGCAATCAGCTTGATGGGCTGAGACCCCAGCCCGCTATTGCCGAACTGGGCCAGTGTCATGTACCCCCGAAGCTCCGTGATGAGCCGCTGGTAGTTGGCCTTGCCCCCAAGGGGGCCGCCGTCAAGGTCCGCCGAGAACACTTGGAGGCCGCCAGACGACGCGAACGGCAGGTCCACGCGTGTGTCGTGCTGGTAGGATAGCCCGACGGCCGAGCGGATGCACCCACTGCATCGGTTCGCGAAGCTGCCAAGGAGCGACGTGGTGTCACCGTTGTAAGTGACGCCCTCGAGTCCGTAGGACACGAATAGTCGCGAATAGTACGACCACGGCACCGGGAAGCCCAGCTGTACGCTGCCGCCGATGTTGGTGCTCTGCCCAAGGTTGCCGATGGTGTACTGCGACTGGCTGCGGTAAGCGGTCACGGTACCCTGCACGCGTGGTCCCAGCCAGCTCACCGACGGATCGGTGTACGACAGCGTGAGGTTGTTGATGTAGCGGCCGAACTGCCACTGTATCGAACCGCGCTTGCACTCGCCGAACAAGTTCGGCTGGTCGAACCCGATGAACCCGCCGATCCCTGTGCCCTGACCGGTTGAAGCCCCGAAGTTCACGTTACCGGTATGCTTTTCCTTCACGTGAAAGACGAGATCGATATCGCCAGAGTCGCCGGCCGGGCGAGTGTCCGGCGGCGGAATGGGAGTCTCGAAGAATCCTAGATTGGAGATGTTCTGGTAGCTGCGGATCAGCAGCTCTTGGCTGAACACGCCGCCGGGCGGAATCAAGATGGCATCGCGAATGCAGTTTTCGGTGGTGTAATCGTTTCCCGTGATCTCGATGCGGTTCACGATGGCGGGCGATTTCTCTACGATCTCCCACCGCAGATTTACCACGGGTTGCGAGTCGGGCCCAACGCTTCGTTCCGCCACGGGCTGCACGTTGGCGTAGATGTAGCCCTCGTTGCCGTATGCCGTGCGCAGCTTGGTCGTCGCGTCGTCCCACTTCTGGCGATCGAACACGCCGGGCGGAATCGTCTTCTTGCGCAGCAGGAATCGCGCGACTTTCGTGGCTACCGTCGGCGACGACCTGCTGAACGGGTAGAATGTGGCGATCTGCTCGGTCGTGAAGTGGTGGTTACCGAGCACATCGAAGGTGCCCACCCTGTACTGTTTTCCCTCGGAGACCGTGAGGTCGATGAGCGCCTTGCCGAGTGCGCGGTCTACGATGAGGGTGTCGTGAACCAGCTGAAAATCGATATATCCCTGTTTCGCGTACAGATCGGGAATTCGTTCCGCCAGGTCCGTCGCAAAGTTGTCTTCGTCAAACTCGCCGTTTTTCCACCACCAAAAACCCTCGGGCTTGGTCTTCATGGCGCTGACGATCTCTTTGGCCGGCAGGCGCTTGTTGCCGTGCACGGTAACGCCCGACACGGCGAGGCGGTGTCCTTCGTCGATGCGAAAGGTGAGGTCCGTGCGGCCAGCGACCGTCGTTGTCTCGGGAACGACCTTGGCGAGATAGTACCCGGCGTTCTGGTACAGCGAGTCGATTTTCGTGAGGGCGCGAGCGACGTCGCCCGGTTGTATGGGGCGTCCCGCCGTGAGGTCGATGTGTTCGCGAATGGCCTTTTCGCTGATACGCTTTGCGCCGACGACGTTGACGGCCCCGAGCACCGGGCGCTCCTTGACCTGTACGACGAGCGTTGTGTGTCCTTGCGAATCGACGCTACAGAGCACCTGCACATCGTCGAATTGCCCGGTCGCGAACAGCGCCTTGACGCCATCCTGCACGGACCGGGTGTTGAGCTGAGAGCCAGCGACCACCCCAAAATCGGAGCGAATCGATGCCTCCGGCACGCGGACGCTTCCGTTAACGCCAATTGAATCGGGTTTGGCGCAGCGTCCGACAGCAGTAGTATCCTGGGCCACTGCACGCGCGCCCCAAGCCGCGCTCGCGGCGCCGAGCGCGATGCTCAGCACCCTGCGCGGTAAGCGTCGCATCGGCGCAAATATACACCGCAACCACGCTGGCGATTTGCGGGTAGCCCAGAGCGAAAGGGCCCGGATCGACGGGACTTGCCGATCCGGGCCCTACGCTCGTCCGCCCGCTACGCGGCTAGTCGCGGAGCTAGGCTAAGGATTGACCGGCGTCGCGACTCGAAATTCGAGTTTCGATCCGTCCGCCGACACGTCGACCTCGATCTCATCGCCCTTTTGAAACTCTGTGAGAAGGATCTTCTCCGAGAGGGGGTCCTCGATGTAGCGCTGAATGGCTCGCTTGAAAGGACGCGCGCCATAGCTCTCGTCGTAGCCGTTCTTCACGAGGAAATCGGCGCCCGCCTCAGTGAGCTTGATGGTCAGCTCCTCGTCAGACAGACGCTTCTGCACGTCCTTGAGCAGGATCCCGACGATCTGCCTGATGTGGTCCTTCGAGAGGGGATGGAAGATCAACACGTCGTCCAACCGGTTGAGGAACTCCGGGTTGAAGACATGCGTCATCTCCTCCTTCACCTTCTCGGAGATCCGCTCGAACGTCCCACGCGAATCCGCCGCGGCGAACCCGAGGTTCTTGCCTTTGGTAATGTCCTTGGCGCCAACGTTCGACGTCATGATCACTACCGTGTTCTTGAAGTCGATCACGCGGCCGTAGTTGTCGGTCAGATGGCCCTCATCCAGCACCTGCAGCAGGATGTTGAATACATCCGGGTGGGCCTTCTCGATCTCATCGAGCAGAACCACGCTGTACGGCTTCCGCCGCACCGCCTTGGTCAGTGTTCCTGAGTCTTCGTAGCCGACGTATCCCGGCGGCGCGCCTATTAGGCGCGACACCGAGAACTTCTCCATGTACTCCGACATGTCCACGCGGATCAGCGCTTGCGCGTCGGCGAAGAGAAAACGCGCCAAGGCCCGCGCGAGCTCGGTCTTCCCCACGCCGGTGGGACCGGCAAAGATGAAGCTGCCTATCGGGCGGTTGGGATCTTTCAGCCCTGCTCGGCTCCGTCGAATCGACCGCGAAAGGGCGGCAATGGCTTCGTTCTGCCCGACGACGGTAACGTGCAGCTCCTCTTCCATTCGGAGCAGCCGAGCCGTCTCGGCCTCTTGCAAGCGCGTCACGGGAATCCCCGTCCACCTGCTGACGATGAAGGAGATCTCTTCCTCACCCAGAACCGGTCGGTACGATTGCCGGCGCTTTTCCCATTCCTCCTGCTTGCGTCGGATGTCGGCTTGGATCTCCCGCTCTTTGTCACGCAGCGACGCGGCCTTTTCGAAATTCTGGTCGCGCACCGCCGCTTCCTTTTCGGCGATGTTCGCGTCGAGCTTTACCTTGAGCTCTGCCACTTCGGGCGGCGGCACCTGGGCCGCGAGCCGGGCGCGCGCGCCAGCCTCGTCGATCACGTCGATCGCCTTGTCAGGCAGGAACCGGTCGGTGATGTAGCGCTCCGAGAGCTTCGACGCCATCACCAGTGTTGCGTCGGGTATCGTGACGCGATGGTGGTCCTCGTACTTCTTCCGCAAGCCTCTCAGAATCTCGACCGTCTCTTCCACGGTCGGCGGGTCTACGATGACCGTCTGGAACCGTCGCTCGAGCGCGCCGTCCTTCTCGATGTATTTCCTGTACTCGTTGAGCGTTGACGCACCGACGCACTGCAGCTCCCCGCGCGCGAGCGCTGGCTTGAGCATGTTGCTCGCGTCGATGGCGCCCTCGGCCGCGCCGGCGCCGACCAGCGTGTGCAGCTCGTCGATGAACAGGATGATGTTCTTGTTCTGGGCGATCTCGTTCATGACGGCCTTGAGCCGCTCCTCGAACTGGCCGCGGTACTTGGTGCCGGCGATTACCGCCGCCATGTCGAGCGACAGTACGCGGTTGTCGCGCAGCGACTCGGGGCATTCGCCGTTCGCGATGAGCTGCGCGAGCCCTTCGACTATGGCCGTCTTGCCGACACCGGGCTCGCCGATGAGGACAGGGTTGTTCTTCTTGCGGCGGGTGAGCACTTCCATCACCCGCTCGATCTCTTTCGCGCGACCGATTGTCGGATCGAGCTGACCTTCGCCCGCGAGCTGAGTCAGGTCACGGCAGAAATGGTCTAGTGCCGGCGTCTTGGACTTCTTCTCGCCCTTGGCCGAAGACTGTGACGTGCCGCCGCCGCTGCTCCCGCTTGTTCCCTGCTGCGCGGTCGCCGCGCCGCCCTGCGGCATCTCCGTCCCGAGCAGGCGCAGAGTTTCCGTGCGCGCTGCTTCCAGGTTCACGCCGGCGTCGGTGAGCACCTGCGCGGCGATCCCCTTTTCTTCGCGCAGGAGACCCAGGAGCAAGTGCTCCGTGCCCACGTAACTGTGGTTCAGCTCGCGCGCTTCGCTCATCGCGAGCTCCAGGACTTTCTTCGCGCGTGACGTGTACGGCAGATCGGGGCCGGTGGTTTGCGCCGCCTTCCCCTTCTTGACCGTCTCCTCGATTTTCTGCTGAACCTCGTCGAGGTCGACGCTCATGTTCTGCAGGACGGCAGCGGCGACGCCCTCCCCCTCGCGGATGAGGCCGAGGAGGATGTGCTCGGTACCGACGTACTCGTGATGGAGTCGCGCCGCTTCTTCACGCGCCATTGCGAGCACCTTGCGGACCCGCTCCGTGAAGTTGTAGCCGTTCATTCTGCCCCCGCCCCCGCGTGTCGGCGGCCCGCGCCTGTGTGAATCACGCCGCCTCGGCTTCGTTGGCGAGCGCCTGGCGCACATACCGCGCACGCACGACGTTCGCCTCACCCTCTGCCAGCGCGCGTCCCTCGGCATGCGAGAGGTGCGCCAGCTGACTGAATATCAAGAGCTTGTTGAGGGTGTATACACTGAGGCCGGAGATCAGTTTCAATCCTACAGCCAGTCTGACGCCGCTGAGATAGTTCATTGCCTCTTCGAACGTCAGGCTTCGGGCATAGCGCAGCGTGCCATACGCACGCCACACCTTGTCTTCAATAATATATCCGGCGTCGCGCAGCAAGATGCGCCGTGCGTCTTCTTCGCTTGCAATAACTTTCTTGACGACGGTCATCAGCTGCTGCAACAACTCGTCTTCGCTCTTCCCCAGCGTGGTCTGGTTGGAAATCTGAAAGAAATTGCCGACGACGTCGCTGCCTTCGCCGTACAGTCCGCGATACGTTAGCCCCATCTGCTGCAACCCGGCTAGCACCTTGCCCATCTCCTTGGTGAGTACCAAGCCCGGCAGATGTATCAATACGGAAGCGCGCATGCCGGTTCCAACGTTGGTCGGGCATGCGGTCAGGAACCCGAACTCCGAGTGGTACGCGTACGGAACCTGCGATCCTAACTCCTGGTCGAGCTGCTGCACGGCCTCGTACGCGGGGCCAAGCCCGAAGCCAGAGCGGAGCGCCTGCAGGCGCAGATGATCTTCCTCGTTGACCATGACGCCGACATCGGGACCCAGAAAAACCGCGGCCCCGCTTCGTACGGGGTGTTGCGCGTCCAAGCCCGCGAGCTCCTTGCTCACGAGGTGCCGCTCGTGAAGCAGCAGTCGATCGGCGGACGGTAGCTCATCCACTCGAAGCAGAACGCTGTGGGCGAGGCTCGGTACCTGACGCACGGCGTCGCGCACTTGTGTCAGAACCCGCAGCCGCTCGCCATCGCGCGCTCGGGCGGTAAAGGCATATCCCTCGACGTTTCGCGCGAGACGGATGCGAGTGGACAGCACGATGTCGGCGTGCTCGCCGGAGGCGTCCATCCAGCTGATCCCTCCATCCGGAACCAACGAGAGATCCAGCGCCATTATTCCAGCACTCGGATGCGGTCGCGAATGTCCGCGGCGAGCTCGAACTGCTCTGAATCCACGGCCCGCTTGAGCCGATCGCGGAGCTCGCCGAGTGTGACGGAGCGCTCGATCTCGTCCGGCTTCGGCGGGTCGTACTTCCGTCCGTTATGCCGAGCATTGCCGTGCACGCGACGCAGCAGCTCGCGGAGGCTCGTCTCGAACGCGCCGTAGCAGTGCGCGCATCCAAGGCGCCCGGTGGACCTGAAGTCGCCGAGGGTTGCGGAGCAGAACGTGCAGCGCGCGGCGTCGCGCGTATTCGTCCCGGTGGTAGCGCCGAGCGCGCCGGCGACGGCTAGACTGCCGCCGCCCGCCATCAGCTGCTGCTGCACCTTTTGAAGCAGCTCGCCCAACTGCGGCGGCGTAACCGACACCGTCGTCTCGACGCCCTTCTCGGCGGCGCACTTCTCACAGAGGCGCAGCTCGCGCGGAGCTCCGTCGATGATCTGCACGAGCTTGACGACGCTGTCCCGCTCCTTGCAGTTGTCGCACCGCATCAGATAGCTCCCCGCATCATGCCACCCCTTCCCGCGCATCAACTTGCTGCAGCCGCCCATCCTCCAACAGCAGCGTACGGTTCGCCCGTGCGGCCAGCGACCGGTTGTGAGTCACGACGACCATGCCGATCTCGAGGTCGCGCGAAAGCTCGCCGAACAACTCGTGGAGTCGGTCGGCGTTCGCGTGGTCGAGGTTCCCCGAGGGCTCATCGGCTAATAATACAGCGGGATCCACCGCAAGTGCGCGGGCCACCGCGGTTCGCTGCTGCTCACCGCCCGACAGTTCGGACGGCCGGTGGTCCATTCTTCCGCTGAGCCCGACTCGGGCAAGGAGTTCCTCGGCACGTCCTCGCGCGGCGCGATCATCGGCTCCTCCGATTCGTAGCGGCATCATCACGTTCTCGAGCGCCGAGAACTCGCGCAAGAGGTGATGAAACTGGAATACGAAGCCGACCTTCTGATTGCGGAGCGCCGCGAGCTGATCGTCGTCGCGTCCGCTCACGGGCTGACCGGCAATCACGACGTAGCCCCTGGTCGGCTGCTCGAGCGCGCCAAGCACATGCAACAACGTGCTCTTGCCCGCGCCGCTCGCCCCGACGACCGCGACCATCTCTCCGCGCGCGACTTCGAACGACACGCCGCACAACACCGGCAGCACGCCGCCGTCGCCGCCGCGAAACGACTTCCACACGTCGCGGGCTTCGATCACCGGATTCACTGGCGACCTCACGCCCTAGGGGAACGGGGAATTTCTTGCATCCGCGGGGACTTCGCCCCCGCATCCCCGAGTGCTGGAACAACTCGTCCCGTCGAGAGCGAACGCGGATGTCTTGCTATCTTCAACCGCCCCGGTTGCGTTCCGCGCAACAGTTGGGCGATCCGCTCCTTCATACGCGAACCATGAATGGCTCCCGCGTTGCTTGCGGGGGGCACCGGGGCGGAGCCCCCATAAGGAGAAGCCATTCCCCCTTCCCTCCCAGAGGGAGGCGAGGTGGTTAGGGGGAGAGGAGGCGCACTCTCACTCATGCCGAATCGCCTCGATCGGATACAGCCGAGCAGCTTGGAGCGACGGATACAGCGTCGCGACCGCCGCTATGGCTAAGCTCACCAGGGTCGTGAGCATCACGTCGACAGGCTGCGTCTGTACCGGCAGGTGGTCGATGAAATACACCTGCGGGTCGAGCGCGATGAACTTGTAGTGGCCGAGCAGCGCCGAGAGGCCTAAGCCGACAACGAGCCCGAGAACGGTGCCCACTAGGCCGATCACCAGGCCTTGGGCGAAAAAGATTCGCCGAATGGAACGCGCGGGCATGCCCATCGCCTTCAGGATTCCGATCTCGCGGGTCTTGTCGGTCACTACCATCGTCAGCGTGCTCACGATGTTGAACGCCGCGACCACGATGATGAGGAAAAGAATCACGCCCATCGCGAGCTTCTCGAGCTTAAGCGCCTGAAACAGTGAGCGATTCTGCTCTTGCCAGTCGACCGTGCGGTACGGAAAGCCCAGCGCAGCCTCCAGCGCACCGGCGAGCTTGGTTGCGTGCCAGCGGTCTGCGGAGCGGACCTCGATGCCCGTCACCGCCGGCCCGAGGCCGGCGAATTCCTGTGCGACGGGCAACGCCATGTAGATGTACGAGTTGTCGTACTCGTACATGCCTGTCTCGAAAATTCCGGTTACCTCGAACGCGTAGTACCGAGGCGCGAACGTCCCCAGCACGGCACTGATCTTTCCGCCCGGCGGCGGCGCTATCAGGCGCACCGAGTCACCGGGCAAGACGTTGAGCCGCTGCGCGATCAGCCTGCCGAGCACGACGCCTCGCGTCCGCCCGTCCGCGCTTGCGAATCGGAAGTCGCCGGCGCCTTTCAGCGCGTGCTCGCGAATGGCCGTGACTTCCGGCGCGTGCGGCCGCTGCGGCTCGATACCCATGACCTGGGCGCCTTCGACATAGTTGTGACCCGCGCTCACGAGCCCTTGCGTCAAAACGAAGGGCGAAGCTGCCACAACACCTGGAAACCGCTGCACCTTACCCAGCACCGTTTGCCAGTCGGTGATCTTGAGATCGTCCCCGTAACTCAGCACGCGGAGGTCGGGGCTACCGACCAGGATCTTCTCCTTCAAGTCGCTCTGCAACCCATTCATCACGCCCATGATGAGAATGAGCGCCCCGACGCCGACGACGACTCCCCCGATTGCCACAACGCTGATAAACGACAGCAGGCGCGAGCCTTTCCGGCTGCGCAGGTAGCGCCAGGCGATGGACCACTCGAGGGCACGCACGTTTACAAGGCCTACGTCTCGGGCCGCATGGCCGGAAAGAGGATCACGTCGCGGATGTGATGTGTGTTCGTGAGATACATCAGTAGACGATCGATACCGATGCCCAGACCGCCAGCCGGTGGCATGCCATACTCCAGGGCGCGCAGATAGTCTTCGTCTATCCGCTGGGCTTCCTCATCGCCGGCCGCGAACAGCGCCGCCTGGGCTTCGAATCGCCGGCGCTGATCTATCGGGTCGTTGAGCTCGCTGAACGCATTCGCCAACTCTTTACCGCGGGCGAACAGCTCGAACCGCTCGGTCAGCGCAGGATTGCCGCGCTTGGGCTTCGCGAGTGGCGAGAGCTCGAGAGGGTAGTCGAGCACAAAGGTTGGCTCGTCGATGGATTGCTCCACCAGCACTTGGAACATCTCGTCTAGAATCTTGGGCCGGCTCATAGTGTCTACGTCCGGAACACCTACGCGGCGGCCTGAGTTCCGGAGTTCCGTCATGTCCAGTTTGAGTGCATCGATTGGACCGCCGCCAAGAGAGGCGTTGAGGGCCGCATTTAACGCTGTCGTCCAGTCGGTACGCGGAAATGGGGGGGCTAGTTGTGGCGCTGCAGCCACAAACTCTGGCACCGATCGCACGGCTTCGGCGGCCGCCACCATTAGGGCTTCGACGAGCTGCATGATCGCGGTGTAGTCCACGAAGGCCTCGTACGACTCCAGCATCGTGAACTCCGGATTGTGCGTGCGATCTATTCCTTCGTTTCGGAAGTCGTGCCCGATTTCATATACCTTGCCGAATCCGCCGACGAGAAGCCGCTTGAGGTACAGCTCATCCGCGATTCGCAAGTAAAGCGGCGTGTCGAGCGCGCGGTGATGCGTGGTAAACGGGCGTGCGGCCGCGCCGCCGTAGATGGGTTGTAGAATCGGCGTCTCGACTTCCAGATAACCGCGGTCGTCGAGCACGCGTCGGAGCGCGGACACGAGCCGAGCGCGGGCCACGAACATCGCGCGCGTCTCGGGATGGACGGCCAGGTCGGCGTAGCGCTGTCGATACCGCTGCTCCGGATCCGCAAATCCCGAGTGTCGCACGGTGCGTCCATCGACGATTTCTTCTTTCCCGAATGGCAGCGGGCGAAGCGATTTGGCCAGTAGCGTCCAGGATTCAACGCGAATCGTGGGCTCTCCGGTCTTGGTGCGGAAAACGGGTCCTTCTACGCCCAAGACATCGCCAATGTCGACCAGTTGCAGCTGGTCGAAGCTGTCACCCAATTGGTCGCGTCGCGCGTACAGCTGCACGCGTCCGCTCTCGTCAGCCAAGTGTGCGAACGCTGTCTTGCCGTGCGCGCGCCAGGACGCGACGCGGCCGGCGATCCGCACTGTTGGTCCTTCGGCGGCATCGCCCAGGAGCGCGATGGCACCGGAGGCGGTGTGCGTCCGCTCGTAGCTGTACGCGTATGGCTCGATGCCCGCCGAGCGCAGCGCGTCCAGCTTTTCTCTGCGGGCCTGTTGGACGAAGTTCAGCTCATCGGTCAATGCCCTACCCCCTAACCCCCTCCCCTAAAGGGGAGGGGGAATTTTTTGTCTTCAAGCTTCGCTTGGATGACGAGGGGGCTTCGCCCCCTCGACCCCCACCGACACACCCGCAAGCTTCGCCAAATGGTTGGGGGGATTTTTTTGTCTCCAGGCTTCGCTTGGATGACGAGGGGGCTTCGCCCCCTCGACCCCCACCGACACACCTGCAAGCTTCGCCAAATGGTTGGGGGGATTTTTTTGTCTCCAGGCTTCGCTTGGATGACGAAGTGGGCTTCGCCCACTCGACCTCCGCCGACTCGCGTCACGGTTGAGAAGATACGAATCCCGGGCTGAGGGGTTTGGGGGCGAAGCCCCCACTAAAAAAG
>Ga0102924_1004869_pt1 | contig 13254 bp, 9 predicted proteins | sample PaiPotPPM11metaG_FD_80116 | JGI IMG/M metagenome (GOLD analysis project Ga0102924, IMG submission 80116) | Iron sulfur acid spring bacterial and archeal communities from Banff, Canada, to study Microbial Dark Matter (Phase II) - Paint Pots PPM... ... | reverse complement strand
CGGCGCCTACCAGCCCGATTCGGCGTCCGTGCGGCATCAGCCGGCTGTCGGCATTGTCAATGCGCAGGTGCAGCCGGAACTCCGCTCGCGAGGTGAACATGCGGTAGGGTTCATCGGCGCCGCGCGCGATGAGGTCGTCCACCAGGATGCCGGTGTAAGCCTCGGTGCGGCTCAGCACCAGCGGCGGCTCCTGCTTGACGCGCAGCGCGGCGTTGATACCCCCCATCAGCCCCTGGCAGGCCGCCTCCTCGTAGCCCGAGGTGCCGTTGATCTGGCCGGCAAGAAAGAGGCCGGCGATCTGCTTGGTCTCGAGCGTCGGCCGCAGTTCGGTGGGCTGCACGAAGTCGTACTCAATGGCGTAGCCGGGGCGCAGCATGGCGGCCCGCTCCAGGCCGGGAATGCTGGCGATCACCGCCGCCTGCACGTCCACCGGCATCGAGGTGGACATGCCGTTGACATAAACCTCGTGCGTGTCGAGTCCCTCCGGCTCGAGAAAGATCTGGTGGCGCTCCTTCTCCGGAAACTTGACCACCTTGTCTTCCAGGCTGGGACAGTAGCGCGGGCCCACGCCGCTGATCTGCCCGGAGTAGAGTGGGCTGCGCCCGAGGTTGTCGCGGATGGCGGCGTGCGTGGCGTCGTTGGTGTAGGCGATGTGACACGAGATCTGCGGCCGCGTGATGCGCCGCGTCTGGAAGGAGAAGGGCGTCGGCTCACTGTCGCCGGGCTGTTCCTCGAACCGGCTCCAGTCGATGGTGCGACCGTCGAGACGTGGCGGCGTGCCGGTCTTGAGCCGGCCGCAGGCGAAGCCGAGCAGCTTCAGCGCCTCGCCCAGCAGGTGGGCGGCGGGCTCGCCGCTGCGACCCGCCGGGTAGGTGGTCTCCCCGACGTGGATCAGGCCGTTGAGAAAGGTGCCAGTGGTGATGACCACAGCGCTCGCGCTCACCACTCCACCGTCGCGCAACTTGATGCCGGTGACCATGCGCGGGGCTTCCCCGGCCGCCGCCGGTTGCGGCTCGACCACCAGGTCCACCACCTCGGCCTGGCGAATGCGCCAGTTGGGCTCGCCCTCGAGCACCTGGCGCATATGCTGGCGGTAGAGCTTTTTGTCCGCCTGGGCACGCGGCGACCAGACCGCCGGGCCGCGGCTGCTGTTGAGCAGGCGGAACTGGATGCCGGTCGCGTCGGTGACCAGGCCCATGACGCCGCCCAGCGCGTCCACCTCGCGCACAATGTGGCCCTTGGCGATGCCGCCGATGGCGGGATTGCAGGACATCTGCGCGATCAGGTCGAGGTTGAGCGAGAAGAGCGCGGTGCGCAGTCCCAGCCGTGCCGCCGCCATGGCAGCCTCACAACCGGCGTGGCCGCCGCCAATCACTACCACGTCGTAACGTTCGCTGGACTGCATGGAACTGCTTCAAGTCTAACGTGGGGGACGCTGGCGGTGTCTCGACGAGCGGAAAGTGGAAAGGCGCGCGGTGCATTACGACGGCGGGTGCTGGGGGCCCGCCGGGGCGCGGGATGTCCGCATCCGCATCAGTACCAGGACGTAAAACAGGAGACCGCCGCCCATCAGCCAGGCAAAGGCGCTCATGCGCAGCATGAGGTAAAGCGCGGTGATTGAACTCGGCCTCACCTGCCCGGAGCAGCTCCATACCACTCGCCCTGCCGTCACGGCGTTGAACCGACAACCGACAGCTGAGAACGGTCACAGCACCGGCTTATCCCAGCCCTCCAGCCGGTCGCGCAGGAAGGCCATGAACTGCTCGGCGGTGGCGCCGTCGATCACGCGGTGGTCGAAGCTCAGCGTCAGGTGACAGATGGAGCGGATGGCGATGGCGTCATTGATCACCACGGGCGTCTTGTGGATGCCGCCCACGCCGAGGATCGCCACCTGTGGCTGGTTGATGATCGGGCAGGCCAGCAGCCCGCCGTAGATGCCGTAGTTGGAGATGGTGAAGGTGCCGTCCTGCACCTCGTCGGGGAGAGCTTCTTGCTGCGGGCACGCTCCGCCAGGTCGTTGACGCCGCGTTGCAGGCCAAGAAAATTCTTTTCCTCGGCGTGCTTGATGACCGGCACGATCAGGCCCCAGTCGAGCGAGACGGCAATGCCGAGGTTGATGTCCTTCTTGTAGACGACCGAGGTCTCCTGCAGCGAGGAGTTGAGGATGGGGAACTGCCGCAGGCTCTCGACCGTGGCCTGCGAGACGAACGACATGAAGGTCAGGCGCGTGCCGGTGCGGGCCTCGAACTCTTTCTTGTACTGCTCGCGCAGCTGCGTGACCTTGGTAACGTCCACGGCGAAGATGGTGTAGACGTGCGGGGAGGTGCGTTTGCTCGCCACCATGTGCTCGGCGATGCGCTGCCGCATGATGGACATGGGTACGATTTCGACCGCGCCCGAGGCGCCCGCCGAACGCGGGGATAGGGCGGCAGGAGCACTGGTCGGGGCCGGCGCGGCCGCGGCCGTGCTGCGCGTCTCCAAGTACTGCACCAGGTCGCGCTTCGACACCCGTCCACCCTCGCCTGTTGCCGCAACGGCGGCGAGATCAACTTTGTTCTCTTCCGCCAGGCGTCGCACCAGGGGCGACGAGCGGACCGTCTCTGCGGATTCTGCCTTAGGCGCAGCCGACGGGGCGGCTGGCGTCGGTGCGGCCGGGGTGGGCGCGGGCGCGGGTTGGGGTGCGACCGCGGCGGGGGCCGGCGCCACCGCCGCTGGGGCAGCCGGGGCAGCCGGGGCTGGGGCGGGCACCGCCTTGGCTGGAGCCGCTGCGGCCGCGCCTTCCGCCTCAAGCGTGGCGACGACGGTATTGATCGCCACCGTCTGGCCTTCCTGGACCTTGATCTCTTTCAGGATGCCTGTGGCGGGCGAGGGAATCTCAGCGTCCACCTTGTCGGTCGAGATCTCAAACAGCGGCTCGTCGCGCTGCACACTGTCGCCGGGTTTCTTGAGCCACTTGGTGACGGTTCCCTCGACAATTGACTCGCCCATCTGGGGCATCACAATGTCCACGGCCATGGCGCATCCTCGCTTTTCTTCATCTGGCGCCCGGGCCGTGATGGCCTGGGAGCCTGCAAACTCTTAATGCTCCCATGAAAGCGCGCCGTAGCGCCAGCTTGTCCGCGCGGTTACTCGACGAACAACGTCCGGCGATCAACGGCGACTACCGTCGCCGGGGGTCAAGCCGCCCTCCGGATTCCCGGCCACATCGCATACCGGAACGCCCGCAGGTCGCGGTCCCGGGACATGGTCCGGCTCGCCGGGCAGGCTAGAATTAACAGTTCATGCCTTCCCTGGTCGAAGTTGCCCATGTCAGCAAGGTCTACCACGTCGGCGAAGTGGACGTGGACGCGCTGCGGGACGTCTCGCTCGAGGTTGCCGCCGGCGAGTTCGTTTCCATCGTGGGAGCGTCGGGTAGCGGCAAGAGCACGCTGCTGCATATCATCGGCGGTCTGACCACGGCGACCTCGGGTCGCGTGTCGATTGAGGGGCAGGAGTACGGCTCGCTCTCCGACGCGGCGCGCACCCGGCTGCGGCGCAAGGCCATCGGCTTCGTCTTCCAGAAGTTCAACCTGCTGCCGACGCTCAGCGCCGCCGACAACATTGAGATCGCGCGCTACATCGCGGGCGATGCCGCGCATACCCCGGAGTACCGCGACCGCATCATCCGCCTGCTGGGTATCGAGCAGCGACTCCACCACCGCCCGGCGCAACTCTCGGGCGGCGAACAGCAGCGGGTGGCCATCGCGCGGGCGCTGATCAACCAGCCGCGCATCCTGCTGGCCGACGAGCCGACCGGCAACCTGGACTCGAAAAACTCCACCGCTGTGCTGCACCTGCTCGCGGAGCTCAACCGCGAGCTGGGACAGACCATCCTGATGATCACCCACAACCCGGAGGCCGCCGCGGTGGGCCACCGCACGGTTCACATGAGCGACGGGCAGGTGGTGAACGGTTAGTCGGTGGTGAACGGTTAATGGTTGGCGGTTCGCGGTTGCCGGCTGCAGACGCGGCCGCTTGAGCCTGGCGGGACTGGACGTCGCCCCTCAGACCTCGGGGTACTCCCACGGTCCGCGGTACTCGCGCTGCAGCAGCCGGTTGGCTTCCGGGTCGCCGACGATCTGTTCGCGGTCGCCGTCCCAGACCACGCTGCGGCCGACTTTCATGGAGAGCATGGCGAGCAGGCTCATATTGGTCGAGCGGTGGCCGCTCTCGATGTCATTGACCGGGCGCTGCCCGGAGCGGATGCAGTCGAGGAAGTTGGCGAACAGCTCGCGGATGTTCTGGTCGTCGGGCTTGTGGAGTTGCGCGTCCATGTGCTGGATGGGCTGGCTCTTGTTCCACGGGTAGAAGGTCCAGCCGTCCAACCAGCCCATGTGAAACGTGCCCTCGGTGCCGTAGAAATAGGCCCCGAGGTTGGTTTTCTCCGCCTCGTTGCCGGCGTACAGGCGGTGTTCCCACTGGGCGGTGAAGCTCTCGAACTCGAACGTCGCCACCTGCGTGTCGGGGGCGTCGGTGTTGTCGTTGAGGATATAGCGGTGTCCGCTGGAGAAGATCTTGCGCGGGAACTTCTCCTCAGTCCACCACAGGATCTGGTCCATCCAGTGCACGCCCCAGTCGCCGATCTGCCCGTTGGCGTAATCGAGGAAGAGCCGGAAACCCTTGGGATGGATTTTCTTGTTGTAGGGCCGCAGCGGCGCCGGACCACACCACATGTTCCAGTCCAAGCCGGCGGGCGCCTCGGAATCCGGCACCACTTGGCCGGCGCCCCCGGGGTAATGCACGAAGGCGCGCACCATGCCGATCTTTCCCAACTTGCCCGCTTTGAGAAAGGCCATGCCGGAGATGTTGTGCGGCGAGACGCGGCGGTGCAGACCCACCTGCACGATGCGATCGTTGGCGCGCGCCGCCTTCACCATCGCCCGTCCTTCGTTGATGGTGTGGCTGATCGGTTTCTCGACGTAGACATGGGCGCCCGCATTGACGGCCGCAATGGTGATCAACGGATGCCAGTGGTCCGGGGTGGCGACGATGACGATCTCGGGCTTTTCGCGGTGCAGCAACTCGCGGAAGTCCCGGTACTTCTTCGGCTGATCGCCGGTGAGCTGCGTGACGTTCGCGACCGCGGGGTCGAGTTGGGCGGTGTCCACGTCGCACATCGCCACGACCTTGCAGGCGCCCGAGGCGATGGCTTCGTGCAGGATGTTCATCCCCCACCACCCGGTGCCGACCAAGGCGGTGCGGTACTTGCGGTTGGTCTGGGTCAGCACCAACGGTGCCGAGGAGAGGGCCAGTCCGGTGGCCATCGAGCCCCGAACGAAGTCGCGCCGGTTCACTGACATGCAACGCCTCACGCCTCGCAGTGGCGAGCGCGCCTAGGATGGCACAGAGGAGGCTGGCGCGTCTGCCAGGCGGGAAACACACCCCCGGGGACGCTTCCGTTCGCGGCCCGCCCCCAGATGGGGGAATCGCCATTCCCTCCGTCCTCACCTACATAAGGAATCGTATAGTGAGGCCGAGGGGCGCTCATGCAGACCCAGCCGGCACGACGGAAACTCACGCTCGATGACTACAACCGCAGTCCGGACGACGGGCTGCGGCACGAGATTCTGGACGGGGTGGAGTTCGTGTCGCCTTCCCCACGCATTCGTCATCAGGATATCGCCGGCGAGCTGTACTACCAGCTTCGGAGTTTCCTCGCGCAAAGCCCGGTGGGGAAGGTCTACATCGCCCCCACGGACGTGATTCTCTCCCACTTCGACGTGGTGGTTCCCGACTTCGTCTTCGTCACAGCGGAGCGCACGACCCTGATCAACGAGAAAAACATCGCCGGTGCGCCTGATTTGATCATTGAGATCCTCTCGCCCTCGTCGCGGCGCGTGGACGAGGAGATCAAGCGGCAACGCTACGCGCATTTCGGGGTGCGGGAGTACTGGATCGTGGACCCCAAGGCCGAGCACCTGCGCTGCTATCGTCGCGGGTCGGGGGGCGTCGCCGCGCCCGAACAACTGAGCGGCGAGGCGGTGTTGGAGACGCCGCTCCTGCCCGGATTCAGGCTGGCGCTAGCGACGCTCTTTCCGCATTAGCGTCGGCGCGCCGGAGCGCTCCCTGTTACGCCCTGGGCTATACTCAAAGAGCGTTGCGCGGTCGTCATGGCCGGCGCGAGTCAACTCATTCACTGCCGGGTCGTTCAATGGTAGGACAGCAGACTCTGGATCTGCCTATCGGGGTTCGAGTCCCTGCCCGGCAGCCATTCCATTCAAACCGGAAGCCCGAGCATCGGGTGCGGCGACCAACGGGAGCACCCCTGGCCGTGTTGCGGGTCACCTGAAGGAGGCGCACGTTTGCGCGCGGCTTTCCCGGGACTCCGCTTCACCGCGCCGCGATTCAGCTGCCTACCGGACGGCGCGCGGTTCGCCCTGCGGGCTCCGGATGCGTGATCGCTATCCATCCTCGAGTCACTTCCCATCGGCCGACGTCAATCTGTCTGCGCCTTGAACCAGGCTTCGAGTCTCCGCGTAATGGATTCCGGCGACTCGCCGGCGAATTGCAGCGGCTGTCCGAAACGGACACGAGCGGTGCCACGACGGATGCCAGTCGCGCCGGTGGGGAGCAGCTTGTAGACGTCCTCGAGGACGACCGGAACCACTGGCAGCCCCAGCTCGCGGACAAAAATGCCGATGCCGGGCCGGAAGGGCAGGAGGCGCCCATCGCGGCTGCGTTCACCCTCGGGAAAGATCAGGGGGCAATAGCCCTGATTCGCCAGCTGGCCGGTGTAGCGCAGCGCGCGTTGCACGCCGGTCTCTTCGCTCAGCAGGTAGGCGCCGAAGAAGGCGCGGGCTTCAACGAGCTGACGCCGCGCCTGGCGTCGCGCCGCCCGGGAGGAGTGGGGACGCAGCAGAGCGGCAAAGTGCCCCACCCCCATGGCGGGCGCCAGCCAGGGTCGGAAGCGCCGGGGAAGAGCGCGCACCAGAACTGGCACGTCCAGGATGCTCTGGTGATTGGCGACAAACAGCACCGGGCGGCCGAGTCCTGCCAGGTCTTCGCGACCGCTGACGCGTACTCGCACGAAGAGGCGCAGCGCGGGCAACACCGCCAGGTAGAGGACCAGGTTGCGCAGCCGCCGCACGGGAGCGCGGTGGGGCCACGCGACCTCGGCCTGCAAGGTCGCCCGCGGTGTCGGCACGGCAGCGAGCGGTTTTTGGAGCGCCACCGGCGCGCGCGAGGACTGTACGGCTTCGAGCCAGATGTCCAGCTCGGCCGCGGTCGTGATTTGGTTGAACTCCGCCTCATCGGCCGGGACTCCCGCGTGGGTCTCGATCCAGGACAGCAGTTCGACCCGGTCCAGCGACGAGAGGGCGAGATCTTCCGTCAGCCGCATCTCCGGCGTGATGCGTTCCACGCCCCAGCCACGTTTGACGGCCACGAACTGTTTCCAGTTGGATTCGTCCTGGCTGGAGGCGGTGCGGGTAGCGGCGTTGCCGTTCACCCACGCCGCGATGGCCACCCGTTGCAGCTTCTGGGTCGACGCCGTGCGCGGCAGGCGCGCATCTGGCCAGGCGGCAATGCCGCGCACGCGCTGATGGGGTTCGAGCTGTTGGTTGGCGCGCGCAACCGCTGCTTCCAGCGCGTCTGCATCGGCGTGTCCGGCGGCGATGAGAACGGCGAAGACGCTCTCCTGGCCGCCGCGGCGATCGGCGACCACGGCGCTCTCGACGATGTCCGGCTGGGCGTCCAAGACGCGTTCGACGTCTTGCGGGAACACGTTGAGTCCCTCGGCGGTGACGATGACTTCTTTCTCTCGGCCGAGAAAGAACAGATCTCCGCGTTCGTCCAGACGGCCGAGATCGCCGGTATGCAGCCAGCCCTCGGAGTAGGCGCTCTGGTTGGCGGGCACATCCCCGAAGTAACCCGGGGAGACGTTGGGCCCACGCACCAGGATCTCGCCATCGGGAGCGATCCGGATCTCCATGCCCGCCAACTTGCGGCCTACTGCACCGCGCCGCACTTTGAAGGGGTGGGTAATGGCAACCGCGGGCGCCGTTTCGGTCAGGCCATAGCCCTGAATGACGGCATAACCCAAGGCGCTCCAGAACTCCTCTTCCTCGGCAGGAAGCGCGGCGGCGCCGACCACGAAAGCCCACATCTTCCAGCCCAGCCGGCGGTGCACGCGTCGCCACTGCCACCAGCGGCGCAGCACTCCCCGGCCGGCGCTCGCCGTCATGACCTGTTCGCGCGTCAGGCGCAGTTCAGCCAAGACCCAGGCGCGCAACAGTTGCAGTTGGCGCGGCACGCAGACCAGCACCGAAGCGCGCTGGCGACGAATGGTGGCGGCGAGAAAGGACGGGGTCTGGGCGGAGGGATACACCACCGCACCGTCGAGCAAGGGAGGGATGAAAACGCCGAGCGTCTGTCCGAACAGATGGCTGAGCGGAATCAGGTGTACGAACCGCAGCGGTAGAAACGGCCGCGCCCAGCCACGGTAGCGCTGTACCTCGCGCGCGATGGGCCGCAGGTTGGCGAGCAGGTTGCCGTGCGTGATCATCACGCCCTTGGGGTCGGCGGTGGCGCCGGACGTGTAAACGATCTCGAGCAACGCCTCCGGCGCGGCCGCCATCACCGTCTGCGGACCGCCACAAACGGGGAGCTGCAAGACGTCCTCCAGCGGATAGGTCGCCACGCCGGGTACCGCGCTCCCGCGTTCGCGGGGACAGCACAGCAGGCGGGCCGCGGTTTGCGCCTGGATGCGCGCGACGTACTCGGGAGAAAAAGCGGCGTCGAGGGGGACCACGACCACGCCAGCCAGCACGCATCCGTAAAAGGCGCTGACCCAGGCCGCGCCCGGCTCCCCCCAGAGCAGCAGGCGCTCGCCGGCACCGATGTAGTTGCGCCAGAGCTCGTCTCGAAACGCGAAGGCGCGGCCCACCACCTCGGCGTAACTGTGAGTCGTGGTGCGGTAGACGCCGGTCTCGACGACGGCCGGCAACCGTCCCAAGTTGGCCAGGTCGGTGACGTACTGGGCCAAGGTTGCGAGTTGAGTCGCCATCCGCAGGCTAGCTTAGCCTGCGCCGCAACCGGCGACAGCAGGAAACAGGAACGACGAGCGAAAGCCGAAGGGCGGGGCCGAAGGCTGCGGGCGCCCCCGGCCTTCGCCCCACCCCCTCCGTCCGTTATCATTTCCGAGCTGATGCCCCACCTCGTTTTATGTCACCGGAAGTTGGCCCGCGTCTTGCTCCTGGTTGTGTTGTCGGGCATCGTCGCCGCAGGACAGACGCCGTTTGAGGCGTGGAACTACCTTGACGCCCAGCATCGCGTCGGCGAGCGCACCTGGCTGCACGCCACGGCCAAACTGAAGTGGCACAACAACGGCACCCCCGCCTGGTTTTACTATGGCGGCGAGGACGGCATCCAGCGCGAGCTGCTGCCCCGGTTGCGGGGCGGGGTGAATTACATCCTGTTGCGCGACACCAAGGGCACGCGCTTCTACCGCGATCAGCGCGTGGACTTCGATGGCGAGGCGCTCCTGCCACGCGGGCTTCGCGACCGTGTGCGCTACGAGTACCGCTGGTTCCGCCCCGGCAACAGCGGTGTCTGGCGTGACCGGCTGCTGTGGATGTGCCCCGACGTTCGCCGGGCAGTGCGGCCCGAGGCGTCCTTTGAGTTCTACTACGACCCCGGGCTCAGTCGCCCGACCGACCAGCGTTATACCCTGGGCTTTACCCTGACGCGCCTGCGTTTTCCCCGCGAAGTAGGGTACGCCTACGACCGCTTTTTTATAGGGGGTGGCTGGCTGCACCGCAACCTGCTACTGACCTACCTGCACCTGACACGCTAGAAGCCACCGCCTCATTTCCGCTACAATGCCTCGCGTAAGCGGTTCCACTGTCGCCTTGGAAGGATTCCCTGATGGTTTCACGCAAGCTCCTCTTTCCCCTCCTGGCCGCCCTCTTGGCCGTTACCAGCCTGCAGGCCAAGAAAACCCGCCACATTCTTTACGTCATCGAGAACGGTCCCAACCATACCGGCCAGGGTCTGGGCTTCCATCACGCCGTCACCGACCACTCGGCGGACGTGATGAAGGACCTGGGGCAAGACAGCAAGGCGTTCACGGTGGACGTCACCAAGGACTCCAAGAGCGCGCTGACCGCCGCCAACCTGAAGAAATACGACGCCGTGGTTTTCTACACCACCGGCGAGCTGCCCCTCAGCGAACAGCAGAAGTCCGACTTCATGAAATGGGTGAAGGCCGGTCACGGCGTCGTCGGCATCCACTGCGCCACCGACACCAATTACAACTGGCCGGAGTGGGGCGAGATGATGGGCGCCTACTTCGACGGCCACCCCTGGACGGCGGGCTCCGTGCTCACGCTGCGCAATGAGGACCCCAAGTTCCCATCCCAGGTGCAATGGCCGAAGGAGTTCCAGTGGACCGATGAGTTCTACCAGTTCCGCAACTGGGACCGGAACAAGGTGCACGTATTGTTGAGCGCCGACCCGGACAAGTTGGACATGACTCGGAAAGGCGTCAAGCGCACCGACCGCGACTTCGCCAACGCCTGGGTGAAGTACTGGGGCAAGGGCCGCGTCTTCTATACCGCGCTCGGCCACGACGAGCACTCCTGGGACAGCCCTGATTTCCGCAAGCACCTCACCGCCGGCATCCGCTGGGCGGACGGCGAAACCCGCTACAAGGTGCACATTCCGTAAAGACTGGCTGGCTGGTGGCGACGGGTATCGGTACTTGAGAGAACCCTATTTCCCGACGGTTCGGCGACAAGCCACGAGCCACCGGCCCATCAACATTTTTTGACGAGCTGGTTAACATCCACGTCAATGTAGTCGGTGGGGTACTGGCCGGTGTAGCAGGCGGCGCAGTAGCGGTCGTCGTTGTCTTCGACTGCTTGGCGCAGATTTTCCAAGGAGAGATAGGTCAGCGTGTCGGCGCCGATGTATTGCCGGATTTCCTCGACGCTCTTGTTGGCGGCGATCAGCTCGCGCCGCGAGGGCGTGTCCACGCCGTAGTAGCAGGGCGATCTGGTCGGCGGGCAGGAGATGCGCATGTGCACCTGGCTGGCGCCCGCGTCGCGGATCATGCGCACGATCTTGCGGCTGGTCGTGCCGCGCACGATGGAGTCGTCCACCAGCACGATGCGCTTCCCCTCGAGCAGACTGCGCACCGGGTTCAACTTCAGCTTCACCCCGAAATCCCGGATCTGCTGCGAGGGCTCGATAAAGGTGCGCCCGACGTAGTGATTGCGGATCAGCCCGAAGCGGAAGGGAATGCCGGACTCGGGGGCGTAACCGAGCGCCGCTGCCACGCCGGAGTCGGGGACTGGAACCACAAGATCGGCGTCGACCGGGTCCTGCCGATACAGCAGGCGGCCCATCAGCTCGCGGCTTTGCTGCACGCTGCGTCCGAACACCAGGCTGTCGGGGCGAGAGAAGTAGACGTGCTCGAAGACGCACTGACGTTGCTGCCGACGCGGCGCAAACCGATGGCGTTCAATGCCCTCGGCGGTGACCCGCACCCACTCGCCGGGCTCGACATCCTGCAGGTATTGCGCTCCGATCAAATCGAAGGCGCACGTCTCGCTGGCAAACGTGACCCCGCCGCCGCCCGGAATGCCGGGAAGCGAGGAGCCCAGCGGCGAGGGCAGCAGTCCCATGGCCAGCGGCCGGAAACCGTGCGGATCGCGGATGGCAAACAGGCCATCGCGCGTCAAGAGCACAAACGAATAGGCACCCTCGACCTGGTTCAGGGCATCGTCCAGCGCCTCCGGGAGCGAGGCGGCGCGCGAGCGGGCGATCAGGTGCAGCACCACCTCGGTATCGCTGGTGGTCTGAAAGATGGAACCCTGTGCTTCCAGGCGGCTCCGGATCTCGGCGGCGTTGACCAGGTTGCCGTTGTGGGCGATGGCCAGCTTGCCACGGTTGCAGTCCACCATGAAGGGCTGCGCGTTGATGACGTTGCTGGAACCGGCGGTGGAGTAGCGCGTATGCCCGATCGCCACCTGCCCGGGGAGGGCGGCGATGACCGGGTTGGTGAAAATCTCCGCCACGGCGCCCATGGCGCGATGGACGTAGACCTCCTCGCCATCGGTGGCGGCGATGCCCGCCGATTCCTGCCCGCGATGTTGCAGCGCATAGAGCGAGAGGTAGGCCAGCTTGGCGGCTTCGGGGTGACCGAAGATACCTACCACGCCGCACTCCTCCCGAAATTTATCGAAGATCTCCTCGTCCGCCGTGGCTGCGCCGCGAGCAACGGAAGAGGCCGGAGATACTGCCGCGGTCGCGTCGTGGCTCATACGGGAACGCCTTCCAGTTGCTGTTCGAGTGCGGGACTCCAAGCGGCGTCTAGCGCGGTGAGGGACAAATCGAGCGCCGTCGCGCCGTTGACGCGCACGGTCAACCGCTCCCCGCCCGTCTCGCCCAGGCGCATCACCTCAAGATTGTATTGTCGCCCAAGCGCGGAAAGCGCGGCAACCTGTTCCGGCAGGCAGCTCAGCACCACGCGGCTGGCGGTTTCGTCAAAGAGCGTGACAGCCGGTCCTTGCGCCACCTCAATCTGAGCGCCGAAGGCGGGATCGTCTGCCGCTTGGATGGCCCGACTGAGGGCACACTCCACCAGGCAGACGGCGAGGCCGCCCTCCGAAACATCGTGCGCCGATTCGAGCCAGCCCTGAGCGACGGCGGCGGCGAGAAACTGGTGCAGGGCCTTTTCGCGCGCCAGATCAAGCGCGGGTGGCAATCCCCAGCACTGCCCGAGCATGGTGGTGGCAAACTCGCTGCTGCCGAAGCGCTGCGCGGCCTCCTCCAGAGACAACTGCGGGGCGCCGCTGACCAGCAAGATGGGGCGACCTGCCGCTTTCCAGCGCGAACTGACGACAGGCACGCCGGGCGCGAGTTCGAGAATGCCGACCACGCCCAGCACCGGGGTCGGGTCAATTCCCTGACCCAGGGTCTCGTTGTAGAGGCTGACGTTGCCGCCGGTGATGGGCGTCTCGAGCACGGTGCAGGCTTCGCGGATGCCGGCGATGGCCGCCACAAGTTGGGCCATGATCTCCGGTTTTTCAGGGTTGCCGAAGTTCAGACAGTTGGTGGCGGCAGCCGGCACCGCGCCCACGCAGGCCACGTTGCGCGCCGCTTCGGCCACGGCCAGGCGCGCACCCTCGCGCGGTTCGAGGCGGCAGTAGCGTCCGTTGCCGTCCAAGGCCATGGCGAGGGCCTTGTTGGTTCCCTTGATGCGCACCACGCCGG
>Ga0102924_1004867_pt1 | contig 13259 bp, 15 predicted proteins | sample PaiPotPPM11metaG_FD_80116 | JGI IMG/M metagenome (GOLD analysis project Ga0102924, IMG submission 80116) | Iron sulfur acid spring bacterial and archeal communities from Banff, Canada, to study Microbial Dark Matter (Phase II) - Paint Pots PPM... ... | reverse complement strand
TTCTATCACACGGGTGTTCTGCGCGACCGCAATCTTGCCTTCCCGCTTGATCGCTTGCGTGAGCTACGTGACGGTGGCGAAATTGGCTCCATTGCACCGCGACATTATTCGTTCATGGGATCAATCGCCGCGCCGCGCAAGCTTATAAACGAGTCCGCGCCGGAAGTTGCGCGGCGATTGGCCGCCGCTGGCGTCAATGTTGTTTTGCTCACACCTGTTTGACCCATGTGCAATCAGTCCGTGGGGCTGATCCAGCGCGCCATCGAATACGCGGGCATTACGACGGTCTCGCTCTCACTCCTGCGTGAGCTTACGGAGAAGATTCGCCCGCCGCGCGCGCTTTTTGTGCCATTCCCGTTGGGCTATCCATTGGGCGAACCCAATAATCCGCCTCTGCAACTCCGTGTGATGCGCGCGGCCTTCGCGCTGCTCACACGCAACGACGCGCCGGTATTTGAGGATTGCGTGTAAACATGGCCTTTCGTGAGATCTATGGGAACATTTGGCGTCCTTTTATCGTCTCCTTGTTGTAGCGGCGCAATTGATTGCGCCAGAATCGGCATGAGCGCAATCAATTGCGCCGCCACACTGCTGATCCATCACATTTAAATGCAATGTTCACGAGGAGAGAGTACATCAATGTTTCACATAGTGCGCAAAAAGCAGCCATTCGCCTTTATGCTGATTGGCCTTGCTCTGGTTGCAGTCGTTCTCGTCGGTTGCGGCGGCTCTGGAGCATCTATGAGTAGCGGCAACGCATCTATTCCGGCAGCTATGCCAGCGCAACATTCCGCGCAGTCTTCAACAACCCAGAAAAGCGCGAATACTTCATCGTCACCCGCCAGCCAGCAATACCTGATCAAGTCCTTGAATATCAGCATGGAAGTCAACGATACGCAAAAGGTGGCAATGGACCTGCAAAACTGGATCACCACCACCGATACTGAGGCGGTAGCCAATAACATCAATTATGAGCAAACCGGCGCTAACCTCTACAACGTCTCGATGACTTTCTCCGTGCAGGCTTCTCTCTTCCCGCGTATTGAAAGCTACCTCGACAGCTATCCCGCGTTGAATCATGGGCATCTGTTGAATACCACGCTGAACACGCAAGACGTGTCGAACGACTACATTGATACGCAGTCGCGCCTGACCAATCTCAAGGGAGAGCAACAGCGCCTGCTCACGCTGATGAGCAACGCGCAAAACCTGGGAGACATCCTGACCATCGATCAGCGTCTCACCGATGTTGAGGGTCAGATCGAACAGATCGAAGCGCATCTCAACGATCTGAAAGGTCAGACAACCTTCTACACGGTCGCTATCAGTTTGCAGCCCATTGAAACGGCAGCGCCCGCGAAACAGCCTGCCGCGTGGAGTCCGCTCGCTGTCTGGGAGGGAGCCGCGTCCGCCTTCGTCGCTGTCGGCCAGGTGTTGCTGACGATGTTCATCTGGCTGCTCATGTTCAGCGTCTACATCATCCCGTTCGTGATCATCGCCTGGCTTGTGCGGCGCTGGCGGCATATCCACGCGCTGCGCGTCGCGCCGAAAGTCGCCGCGCCGAGCATTCCGCCGCAGTCAGTGACATAGTAGGAAGATGGTCCAGAGTAGCCATTGCTAGCATCCGCGGATACCAGCAATGGCTACTCACGATTTACTCCTCATAATAGTGCCTGCTGCATTGCTTCAATCGCTTGAGCATTGTCTCCCACTTTCCAATCATCCCAGTGTCAGGTGTGATTTCTAGCACCCCGCCAATATCGAAAACTACTGCGCGGATAGCCGTAGTTGTTTTTCTCCTGTAGAGGCAAGATCATCCCTGCTGCCGGGCAATCAAATTTGCCCGGCAGCAGGGATGTCACGGAGTTATATCTGGGCTGGCTCTTTCTCAAGCGCAACCCTCACGACGATTGCCGTGATATTGTCTGGCCCGCCATTCTCGTTGGCACGCTCTACCAGGCGCTGCACGCTCTCTTCTGGTCGATACTGCTGTACAGTTGCTCGCAATTCGTCATCAGTTACCAGTCCCGAAAGGCCATCGGTGCATAGCACCAGTAGATCGCCGTCCTGCACCTGCTCCGTGAACAGGTCCACCTCAACATTCTTGTCTTCTCCCAGGCAGCGATAGATGATGTTTCTTTTTGGGTGGTCGCGCGCCTCTTCCGGCGTCAAGTTGCCCGCGCTAATCTGCTGCGCAACCCAGGAATGATCTTCCGTAATCTGGCGGATAGTGTTGCCGCGCACAATATAGACGCGGCTATCGCCGACGTTTGCCGCGTAGACGGTATCATCGCGCAAGACTGCCGCGACTACTGTCGTTCCCATGCCGCTCCAGGCTTCGTTCTGAGCAGCTCGAGTGACAATGGCGCTATTGGCCTGTTTGATGGCGCGCTGCAAGGAGGCCGCTCTATCGTTGTCGGCATCCTGATAGTACGAGTCTCTTGTCACCTGCGCTGCCATTTCGCTGGCGACTTCTCCCAAAGCATGGCCGCCGAGGCCATCTGAGACGACAAACAACGCGCCTTTGCGAGACAATTCCCGCGGGTCATCTGGCACAAAAGACAGCATACTGTCTTCATTACTCTGCCGTGTGCGTCCGATATCCGTTTGTTGTGCGATTGTCAGATTGAACATGAGCAAACTCCCTTCTGCTGCGATACTACTTGCCGATGTGATACCAAAAAGCTGTTTTACCGATGTCATAAGCGTTCTCACACGTTCCGCGGTCGCCGTGGCGGCAAGATCGTAAAGCGTTAGACTCCACAGGCGCGCCAGCCCCTGGTCGCCATGCTCAACGATGGCTTGTCGGCTACAATCCCGAAACGTCTGCGTCATTTCTTGCGCGAAGACCTCGCGGAATGCTGGTGGATAGGAGAGCAACAACATACGGTAGCAGCGAACAGATGCTGAAAGCATCCATATAGAGCGGCCCGGTTTCATTACATGCCTCCGATCATTCCTGGCTTGTGCAGTACATGCTTGCTCTGAGCAATGTGTACCACCTGCTCCAGGCGTCGCGCCTCGGCGGTCAGGACACGCCGCCCTCTATCTGTCAGCCGGTAGTAGCGACGGCGCTCGTCGTCCAGCGCGGGATCAGGCCGCTCTTCTGATGGCTCGATCAGGTCGTCCGCCAGCATACGCTTGATCGAGCCATACAATGTTCCTGGCCCCATACGCACGCTGCCGCCGGTGCGCGCCGCGATCTCCTGCATGATGCCGTAACCGTGGCGCTCGCTGTCCGCTAGCGCCAACAAAATGTGGAATACGGCTGGCGTTAGAGGAAGCAGCGATTCCGGTTCGCGATTGCTGTTTTTCATTGATCGTTCCCTATCATTACGGACATATATACATCGCGTACAGATATAGCGTTAACGGATATATCTGCTGCGGATATAATAACATGGAAATGGCAACATGTCAAGAGGTTGGCGACTGAATTTCAGGGTCTATGTATTCTCATGGATATGAATTGGAAACTCAAGCGTATGGTATACTATTCTCACGAGGGGCCGGTTGCCACTCGCGTCTTACCAAAGCAGAGGAGCTTTTCTTCATGTCGAACCCCACAGAGCAGTATGATGCCATCATTGTTGGCGCTGGACACAATGGGCTGGTCGCGGCAGGGTATTTAGCCCGCGCAGGCAAGAAAGTCCTGGTATTAGAGCAACGAGATCGAGTTGGAGGCGCGTGTACGCTAGAGGAGCCATTCCCCGGCTTTACCATGTCGCCGTGCGCCTATGTGGTGAGCTTACTTCGTCCAGAGATCATTCGCGATTTAGAATTGCACCGCTATGGTTTTGATGCCTATGTAAAAGATCCGCAGATGTTCGTGCCGTTTCTCGACGGCAATTATCTGTTCTTCCGCGCCAGCACTGAAAAAACCATAGAGGGTATTCGCCGCCTGTCTCCCCATGATGCCGAAGCTTATCCCCGTTTTCTGCACTTCTTTGAGCGCGCCTCGGAAATCCTGAACCCTATTTTGCTACAAGAGCCGCCAACGGCGGCAGAGTTGGCTGCGCGTTTCCAGGGCAAAGATGAATATATCTATCGCTGGCTCATGTTTGGCAGCCTGTACGATTTGCTGGCCGAGTATTTCGAGTCCGATTACCTGCGCGCGGCCTTCGCCGGGCAGGGCGTTATCGGCTCGTTCATCGGCTCCAAAACGCCCGGCTCGGTTTATGTGATGTGGCACCATATGTTTGGAGAAGTGAACGGCGAAAAGGGCATGTGGGGCTACGTGCGCGGCGGCATGGGACGTATTAGCTTCGCTATGGCCGCCTCCGCCGAAGCTCACGGCGCGGAGATTCGCCTCAACGCTCCCATTGCGAAAATCCTGGTGCATAATGGCCGCGCCGAGGGTGTGCGCCTGGAAAATGGCGAAGAGTTCCGCGCCAAAGCTGTCCTCTCGAATGCTGATCCCAAACGCACCTTTTTGCGCTTCTGCGCCGATGCCGGGCTGGACAAAGATTTTCTTAATCGCATTGCCCATTTCAAAACGGAAAGCGGGGTCATCAAGCTCAACATCGCGCTGAAAGAACTGCCCAGTTTCAAGTGTCTCCCCGGCACGACGCCGAGTTTACAGCACTTCGGTTCGCTTGATCTCACGCCGACGCCTGAATGGGTGCAGGAAGCTTATGAAGACGCGGCGCGTGGCGAACTGTCGAAGAAACCGTATATCGAGGCGTATATGCAGTCATCCACTGACCCGACGGTCGCGCCGCAGGGCTACCACACGATCTCGATGTTCTGTCAATACGCGCCGTATCACCTCAAGGGGCGCGAGTGGTCAGATGAGGTCAAAGACGAGATGGCGGATCGCATCATCGCCACGCTGACGGAGTTCGCGCCGAACTTTGCCGACGCGGTTGTCCACCGGCAAGTTCTCAGCCCTCTTGATATCGAGCAGCGCTACGGAATGCCCAACGGCAACATCTTCCACGGCGAGATCACGCCCGATCAGCTCTTTTCGTTCCGCCCGACGCCGGAATGCGCGCGATACCGCACTCCTATTGACGGGCTGTATCTCTGCGGCTCCGGCGTGCATCCCGGCGGTGGTGTGATGGGCGCGCCCGGACACAACGCGGCGAAGGCGCTGCTGAGCCATTGGGCGTAATGAAGCAGGCGCATCACAATGATGCTATCATCGCCTGAATGGAGCGTATCTCATCAAGGTTGACCGTGTGGCCCATGCCGCGATAGAGACGGGTGGTCACATGACCGTTCAGCCGCTGCAATACGTCGGCTGTATATTCCACTCGCTCTTTTGGGATGTGGGGATCAACATCACTGCATCCCAGAAAGACAGGTGTATCTGCCAGTGATCCAGGGTAGTCGCGAGGTGTCCCTTCTGGCCCGATCAAGCCGCCGCTCAGGCCAACTACGCCGCCATAGCGCCTGGCATGGCGCGCGACGAACTCCAGCATCAGACACGCTCCCTGGGAAAAGCCAAGCAGCATAGTGCGCTCCGGCGGGATACCAGCTTCACTCAATTGCGCAAGCAGCGCGGTGATAACGGCCAGCGCGGATGAAAGTCCCGGCTCGTTGCTGGCGATAGGCTCGAGGAAGCTGTTCGGATACCACGCGTTGTTGGCGGCTTGCGGCGCGAGATATGCGAAGTCCGCCTTTTTGAACTGGTCCACGAGTTCAAGGATATTCTCTGCCGCCGCGCCGCGCCCATGGATCATGATCATGGCGGCGCGCGCCTGCTCTAACGGTACACCTGCTGTTAGCGTCGGCTGGCCCTGATGCGGGCCTGTCATATGATCGGATTGTTCGCTCATATAGCTTTCTCCTTTGTTGTTTCGCTTTTATAGTATACGTGATAGCCTGGATCATTTCATCTCATGCAGGTTGTCGTCGGCCAGAGATGTACCATTGTATCGGCGCCCCCGGTAGCGAGACGCCCGCCATTGGGCGACCATGCCACCGCAAATGTCCCATCTGCATATGTTGTTCCTGACGCCACTGGAAAGCTGGTAAAGGTGTGTCCGGTTGTTGCATTCCATATCTGCACTGTTTCCATGTGCCGCTCAAAACTGGTATTGCCGGTCGCTGAAGCGATGCACGCGCCGTTCGCTGACCAGGCAACCGCCCAGACGGGGCGTGTATCACCTCGATATATCAAGAAAGGATGCCCGGTTGTTGCGTCCCATACCTGGACCGTGCCATCCTGGCTTGCTGAGGCAATGCGTTTGCTATCGGGCGACCAGACTATCTGTCTTATGCCCGCCGTATGTCCACTATAGGTCAGAAGGCGATGCCCGGTTGTTGCATTCCATACTTGAACTGTGCTGTCATTGCCAGCCGAGGCGATGCGCGTTCCATCAGGCGACCATGCTATACCGAACACCGCGCCGAGCTGGCCGGTGTAGGTCAGAAGGCGCTGTCCAGTTTTCGCGTTCCATATCTGAACCGTGTTGTCATTGCCCCCTGAAGCAATGCGCGTCCCATCGGGTGACCATACCACCTGTCTCACTCCTGCCGTATGACCCGTGTAGGTCAGAAGAAGATGTCCGTTTGCCGCGTTCCATACTTGAACCGTGCCATCATCACTTCCCGAAGCGATGCGTGTCCCATCAGGCGACCACGCCACGGCATAGACTGTGCCAGTATGACCCGTGTACCTCACAAGCAGGTGACCAGTTTTCGCATCCCACACTTGTACGGTACTATCATCACCCCCCGAAGCAATACGTATCCCATCAGGTGACCACGCCACGGCATAAACTGTGCCAGTATGACCCGTATAGGTGGTGATTTGCCCTACCCGCGCCTGTTTTGTTGCAGGAGGAGCGGTGGAAACAGCAGTGCAGGCTGTTCCGAGCAGGGAGACGCCGATGGTCATCCAGCATAGGAGGAGCCATTGTAGTGTATAAGTGATATGAGGCGTTGCTCTCTTCATCATTGATAATCCGAGACTTTGCATGAGTTCTCTTCATCATCCCGTTGTATCAAGCATGGCGCGGATAAAACCTACCGCGATGGATAGCCAATCGAAGGATTGTGTCCACTCGATCCACTTTTGCTGCGTCGGCCAGGCCGGTTTATAGCGTGGGATCAATTCTTTCGGCATTATGATGGCCCACTTGCTGCCTTCGCCCAGGCCACCGGGGGTGATTCGCACTGCTATGTTAAAGACGTTTTCGCCGGGAAGGAGCTGTTTCCAGTCTGGCATGGTTTGCATGAGAAGATCGCGTCTCCAGGCGGTAAAGAGTGCTGGATCTTCGGGCGCGCCGCTGGCAGAGCGTTGCAAGGTGATTACCTGACCAATAACAGCAGAACGTTGCCATTCCGGGAAACGCAGCCAGACGGAATAGCGGTATTCATCAAGTCCCATCGCGGTAACAAACGCGCGATAGCCTTCGCGCTCAATGCGCCGCTGTGTGTCGCTTTGCCACAGCGCTACCATTGCGTCGAGGCGTTTTTTCTTCTCGGCTTCGCTCTGTCCGGCGAATGGGCCAGTGTCAGGCGGGTAAGCTGCTATCGGCATGGATCACCTCTAAGGCTGCTGGGAAATAAGATGCTAGCCAGGATACCAGATCGTCGGCAAGCGGGGCGACGAAGCTATATAGCGCATTGTCAGGATAGCGGCGCAGCGTCAGGCTGTGAGCGTGTAAGAATTGTCGCCGCAACATTGTTGCTGGCGTGCCGGGTTCGGCTGGAGGCGCATAGCCCTGGTCGCCGATAAGTGTATAGCCCAATGCCGCGAGATGCGCGCGAATCTGGTGCGTGCGCCCGGTGATGGGCCGCGCCTCAAGCGCCATAAACTCGCTGTTCTCTGTACTGGTGAGGGCGCGCAATATGGTTGTTGCTGCCTGCCCTTCCGGGCCGACAATGCAGCGGCGGCGATCATCCGGGTCGCGTTGTATCGTTCCTTCTATGAGCAATTCCTGGCCTGTGAGCAAAGCCAGATTGACGTTCTGTAAGGCAATCTCCCTACCGTTTGCACGTTCTTTCACACTCAATGGCGCGCGCGGAAATGACCAACCATAGGCTCTCTGCTGCACGACAGCCAGATAACGTTTGATGATGGTGTGATCGTGGAATTGGCGGATGATATGACGACGCGAATTTTCGCTGCGTGCCAGCGCCACGACGCCGGACGTATCTTTATCGATGCGATGCAATAGTGATGGACGGGGCAGCAGCCCTTCTTCTTTCCAGAGTCGTTGCCTGCGCCGCTCGCGCAACATAATCTGAATATCGGGAGGCGCGCCAGCCCATTGCGGCTCATCGGGTAGTTCCGGCGGCAGCCAATCGTCGCTGCCCTGCTGCTCCAGGTAGGCCAGCAGCATATCCCACATAGTGTCATTGGCATGCTTATATGTAGGATGAATCACCAATCCGGCGGGCTTGTTGACGATCAACAGGTGATGATCCTGGTAGATGATAGGGACTGGCAGGCTGTGTGTTGTCATGGTTGGAGTATAGTGTTGCTAGTTTATGATGTCAATAGTCTATGGCTATAAGAAATCCCTGCACTCCCCCTGTTCGGTAACGATCACTGAAGTTCCACCTTCCAATGGTTACACGACCTTCATCCTGTTCTTTTCGCGTGAAAACCAGGGAACAAATGGTGAAACACGCCGCTGATACTCCCCGTAGGTAGAATGTCCTGCAAGCAGGTGGCGTTCCATCAAGGGGATGCTGACGCCCAGAAAAAGCAACAAGATGGCGACAGGACCCGCAATAGCCCACCAGAAGCCTGGATACGCCAGCGGAACAAAGAGATACAATCCCCACCAGAAGAGGACTTCGCCAAAGTAGTTCGGATGGCGCGAAACGGACCACAATCCCGGCGGAATCGTCTGCCTTGCCGATCCTGGCTGGCTCCGAAACCGTCGCATCTGGAAATCCGCTGTCCCTTCGATGATCACGGCAGTTAATATTACCAGCGCGGCCACGCCATCCAGCCAGGTCAGGTGGGTATTATGGTCGCTCAAGGTAGGCCAGAGCGCCAGGCTTCCCAAAAAGACCAGGATAGTGGGCATCAGGTGAATTCCCAGAAAGCTCACCGGCCAATACCAGATGCCTGTCTGTTTCTGGATATCCTGATAGCGCCAATCTTCGTGGCCCAACCCACGCCACCGATCAGCCCAGTTAGCTGTCAGGCGGATCGCCCATACGCAGAGGAGCGCGAAGATGAGAACATGGCGCGGATTAGCGAACCCATTAGAACCTGGCTGAAACAGCCAGAAAAGCGCGATGGGGACTGGCGCTACGCTCCAGTAGGGATCATAGATGCTGGAATTCTTCGTAATCATGCTGAAGATAAAGACCACGATAGTTGCCGCCAGATCAGCCAATCCCACTATGACGATTGGTTGTTGGGTGCGGAACAAGATTCCCGTGCCTATCGCCGCTGCGCCTGCCAGCACATACGCTGCGATCACGATCAGAAACGCTCTGGTCATACTCATGCTCCATCCCGCTTGCTAGCACGTTGATGAAGACATTATAGCAGATACACCGACCGCATCTTTCCTGGTAGGAAATCGATTCACTCTTGCGCTAGAGCTTACAAGAAATCGCGCTTTTGTCCAGTTTGATTTTACGTGGTAGGATGGAACAACATACAATTATCAAGGAGTTCGCTATGTCAACCACCAATCCTGCCACTCTTCTCTTACTTGAATACGACACTGAACGAGCGGGAACATTCGCGCCTCTGCGTTTTGTACCGAGAGACAAAATTGTTGTGTTGGGCTTGATTACCACCAAAACCGGGCGCATAGAGACCATCGATGAACTCACACGGCGTATTGAGGAAGCCGCTCGCTACATTTCCGTCGATCAGCTTGCCCTTAGCCCGCAATGTGGCTTTGCCTCGGAAATCGGCGGCAACTTGTTGAGCGAGGACGAGCAGTGGCGCAAGCTGGATGTGATGCTCGCGACAGCCGCTCGCGTCTGGAGTTAAGCCATCCTTCCTATAATAGAAATGCTTTTGCCATCCGCTACCTGCTGATCTCTACCTCAGCTTCAATCTCGACCGGGATACCGAACGGCAGTTCCGCCATGCCCACCGCCGAGCGGGCATGTTGACCGATTTCGTTGCCATAAAGTTCCAGGATCAAGTCGGAGAAGCCATTGATGACCGCCGGTTGCCGGTTAAATCCTGGCGCGGAGTTCACCATGCCAAAGACTCGTAACCAGGCTGTCACCCTATCCAGATCACCCAGTTCGCGCTTGAGGCTGCCTAGCATGGCGAGAGCAACCAGTCGCGCGGACTGGTACGCCTCTTCCGGCGAGACTTCCGCGCCTACTTTGCCCAATGGCATTGCCAGCGATCCATCTGGATTCTGCGGGCCATGCCCGGAGATATGGGCATGGTTTCCCCATATCCTGACCCACATGAAAGGCAATCTCACCTGCGGCATATTCATAGGAGCAGGCAGCACAAGCCCCAGCGCCTTGAGCTTTTCTTCGATCTGCATTGACTTCTCCTTGTTTCTAACTACAGTAAAAATCTCATTGCTTCAGTATACATCGGGCAAATTCCTGGCTTCTTCCATTTCTGCCAATAGCGCCATATAACAAATGTCATATGGCGCTGTTGGCTATTTTCGCCGCAGTCTATCCTGATAGAATCATTCAGATTGATTGGGGCGTAACGCGACCAGGTCGGGGTCAGTACGCGCAAATTCTCTGCTAGGAGGATAAAGCTTGAATGCTTGTTGCAGGGCTGGCGCCGCTTGCTCTAGCCGGGAATGCGTGGCATAAAAGCAGGCCAGATTATAGAAAATGTAGCCTTTTAAGGGTTCCGGCACCTCAGCCTCAATAACTCTACTCGCCCAAACTTCATATGTGTCTATCGCGCGTTCGAGATTGTTGCGGTCGAGAGAGTACTGCGCCAGATGCTGCTGGGTATGCTCGTAGCAATAGCCCATGAGGGCAGTGTACAGCGGCGCGCCATCGTGAGTCCAGTCGAAGCGATTGAAGGCCGTCAAATCTTCTTCTGTCAGTTGATCAGAGAGTGAGATAAGCTCAGCATATGCTTGATCAGATTCAGTGAGAATCTCTAACCAGGGGCGATAGCGTTGCTCCTCGAAGATGACAGGGTTGAGTTGCTCGAAGTTTTCAGATTGCGGCTGTGTCTCCTGACGAATGAGAGCTTGCAACCTGAATACGAGGCGCTGACGCCAGAAAGTCATGTGAGCCACATGGTCTTTGGCAGACCAATATTCTGGTGTGCCTATGGTAGCCAGTTCGGCAGGGGTTAACTCCTGGAAGAAGGCATTTTGGCTGATCTGAGCTTGCCGCAAGAGATCAAGTAAGATGGGTTTAAAAGCACGTTGGGTCATGGATTTTCCTCACTTCTTGTGAAACATGGAATGCACAGGGCATAAACAGCTCTGCAAGTGAATATACGGAAATGGAATAGGTGGAGGCAATGCACCTGGAAGACCTGCTATGTATCCAAAGACCAACACGATTACAGGCATTTGCGAATCAGCGGAAGACGCCTCTAGCGCGTGAGGTGCAGAGCCTCATTGAAGAAATGAGCATGTTGTTCATAAGATCGCACCTCCTTTCAGTTCTGAAAACGCTATTCAATATGCTCAGCATACCAGAAGACGCAGTGTTTTACAAGAGGCATGTTATCGCGGGGTGTCCCTCAGATTTTTGCAAACACCTTTGGAGCGCAAGCGGGCGTTTTTTTCCAGGGATGATGCGGAGAAGGACGAGAGGAACCCGGCAGCGTGGCCGCCGGCTCAGGTGGCAAGAGCGGAGGAGAAGGTGGGAGGGGGGCAGGAGCAGGGGTTTCTTCAGGCAAGAGAGTCACCGAAGCAACCAGAGCTGGGAGGCGAGACTGGGCGCGAGCGGTGCGAGCGGTTTGCCGTTGGCAGCGCTGGTGGGCGAGCGCGGTGCGCCAGGTCTCCTGCCAACGCTGGTTGCAGATGCCGTTGCGCAAGGCGAGCAGGGGATTGACGTTTTTGCGCTGCCAATGCATGCCAGCTCCTTTGAGCCGCGCCTCGACCACCAGTTTGTTGGCGCTCTCTACCATCCCTGACCCAAGCGGCCAGCCGTCGCGGCGAAACTGGGGATACTGCATCAGGGGTTCGCGCTTGCGCAGATAGCCCACATGCTCGCGCACTCCCTCCCGCTCGGCCAGTTCTGGCGGCAAGCGAGAGAGCATCCGCAGCAGAGGAGCCGGGCCACGATGTTTGAGGAGATGCAAACAGCGCGCCAGTGTGTCAGCGGCCACGACGAGTCCCGCTTGTGCCAGCGTCTGGAGCAGGGCCGCCCCATGCTCGGCGGCGTGAGGGAAATCCAAGATGCGCACGGCATCCGCACGGTGCAAATCCACTAACCCTTGTAACCAGTCCGCTCCATCGGTGACCGCGGCGACCACTGTGGCCTGGACCACCTGCCGACGGCGCATCTCCACCTCCACCAAGTTGGCAAACGTCTCGGCATCCGTCAAGCGCGAAAAATACGACACCTGCCTGACATGAACCTCGGAGGGGGTCTCAGCCGGACGCGGCTCTTCCACTTCCCCAATCGCGATGGTGCGCACTTCGGCCCACTCGCCACCCCGCAGTGGCACCATCGCCCCATCGGCGCTCAGCACGAGCCGCCGCGGCGAAACCGCCGCGGACACCTCTTCCTGCCACGGCTCCTGCGCTTGCTCCGTTTGTACCGCTTCCACCTGCGCTCCGGTGCGTTCGGTCAGGCGACGCACCGTCTCCTCCCCCACCTGGACACCCAGCAAGCGTGAGAGCATCTCAGCCGTGCGCCCAAACGGCATCCAGCCCGCCAGATGCACCAGGTGTTCCTGTTGGCGCGGAGCCAAGTTTCCTGGCAGTAAGGCGAGTTCCTCATCCAGAGGGAAAAAAACTCTCCCCACACTTCGGGCAGGTTCCATACGTTCGACTGAGGCTCACGTTCTGTCCGCCATTGCCTTGCAGGGTCCGCTTCTGCTTTCCTCGCGCTTGGAGCGACACGCCACACTTCGGACACTGCGGCGCTTCCTGGTTCGACCCCCTTCCCCACTCTCGGCTCAGACTGGCTTGCGCCGCATCTTGCAGCACCTGCGCCTCCAGTTCCAGCATGCCCCGATGCACCTCGTCTTCGATCTCCACGAAGGTTGCCTTCGGGTGGGCCTGTCTCCACTCCTTGATGTCGCTCAAAATCTCTTCGCTCTTCTTGATCCAGTTCTGCTGATCCATCTCGTGTTTCTCCCTCTCCTTGGTGATGCACGCATCTTACCAGCTTTCTTTTTCCTTGTACACCTTCTTGCAAAAAATTAGGGGACACCC
>Ga0102924_1004864_pt1 | contig 13260 bp, 11 predicted proteins | sample PaiPotPPM11metaG_FD_80116 | JGI IMG/M metagenome (GOLD analysis project Ga0102924, IMG submission 80116) | Iron sulfur acid spring bacterial and archeal communities from Banff, Canada, to study Microbial Dark Matter (Phase II) - Paint Pots PPM... ... | reverse complement strand
TCGTGTTCCTCGCGCTCGGGCTGGTGCTCGCCGCGATGAACTCGCTGTTCTACCTCGCGATCGCCCGCGTCCCGCTGGCGACGGTCGGGGCCATCGAGTTCCTCGGCACGGTCATTCTGGCCGCCGCCGGGGCGCGGACCCGCCGCAACGTGCTCGCCCTGGTGCTGGCCGTCGGCGGGGTCGCGGTGCTGACCTCGGTAAGCCTGGCCGGGCAGCCGCTCGGGCTCGCGTTCGCCTTCGCGAACTGCGCCGGGTTCATGATCTACGTCGTGCTCGGGCACCGCATCGCCAACTCCACCGGCGACGCCAGCCGGCCGCTCAGCGGCATTGACCAGCTCGGCCTCGCGATGCTCATCGCCGCCGTGGCCGCCACTCCGCTCGGCATCGTCCCCGCCGCCCGGGCGTTCACCCACCCGGCGTGGCTGTGCTGGGGAATCGGCGTCGGCGTGTCCTCCTCCGTCATCCCCTACGTCACCGACCAGCTCGCCATGGCGCGGCTGCCGCGCGCCACCTTCTCGCTCATGCTCGCGCTGCTGCCCGCCGCCGCCACCGTCATCGGCCTGCTCGTGCTCCGCCAGGTCCCGACCCTCCGCGACCTGGCGGGCATCGCCCTGGTCATCCTCGGTGTCGCGGTGCACCGTGACACTCGCTCCGGTACCGCGGCCCCGTCAGCGACGGCGCTACCGTATTCCGGTGAGCGATGACATCTGGGCCAGCCTGGTCGATCTGTTCGCCGACGAGGCTTACGCCTCGGTGAAGGGGTACGTGCGCACCTACGTGATGCACCAGCACCTGCTTGAGCACCTGCCGCCGCCCCCGGCGTCCGTGCTCGACGTCGGCGGCGGCGCCGGGCACCAGTCGTTTCCGCTGGCCCAGGCCGGCTACGACGTGACCCTGCTCGACTCGTCGCCCGCGATGCTCGACAAGGCCAGGCAGCGGCTCGGGCGGCTGTCCGCCGAGGCGCGCGGGCGGGTGACGTTCCTGCAGGCCGACGGCAGGAACGCCGCCGCGGCGGTGAACGGCCGGCGCTTCTCCGCCGTGCTGTGCCATGGCGTGCTCGGGTACCTGGACGATCCCGAGCCGGTGGTCAGCCAGCTGTGCGAGTGCGCGGACGCCGGCGGCGTCGTCTCGATCATGACCGGCAACGCCAACGCGGGCGCGGTGCGCCCCGCCATGGAGCAGCGCTGGGACGACGCCCTGGCGTCGTTCGACGCCAGAACCGAGATCGGGGTGCTCGGCGTGACCGGCCGGGCCGACACGGTCGAGGAACTCAGCGAGCTCATCGCCGGCCGCGGCGTCGACCCGGTGCGCTGGTACGGCGTGTGGCTGTTCGTCGACTGGCTCGAGTTCGGCGGGACCAAGCTTGACCCGAACGACGCGAAGCAGGTGGCGGCCACGGCCGCGGTCGAGCTGGAAGCGAGCAGGAGGGACCCCTACCGCCAGCTCAGCCGCGTCTTCCACCTCGTGGGACGCAAGGGGCAAGGCTAGGGGGCAGGGACCTGCACGATGCCCGGCCGCGGCGAGGCGTTGGGAGTGGCGTCCAGGCCGCCGTAGTGCGCCGCGCCGAGCGAGACGACCAGGGCCAGGCCGGCGCCGGCGAGCGCCGGGATCCGGAGCGCCGCCCGCAGCTGCGCCCAGCTGCGAACCAGCGAAGCGGTGCCCCTGGGCACGACGCGGGATACTTTGGGCCCCCAGAGGGGCGCTTTGTATCCCGCATCATTGGCTGCGGGTGGCCGCTTGAAGGACCGCGCGCCCCAGAAGGCGGCCGCCAGGAGAAACAGCGGCGTGCAGCTGATGATGAAGAAGTCCGCGACGTTGTAGTAGTGGCCGCCGAGGTGGATGAAGTCGACCACGCCGCGGACGCTGCCCGGGGCGGTCCAGTAGTGGATTCCGAGCCGGTCGAGCAGGTTACTGCCCCAGCCGCCGGTCATCAGGGCGCCGGGTACGGTGACGGCGGCGGGCACGCGGTAGCGTGCCAGGAGCGTTACGGCGGCGCTCAGCAGCCCGAAGTCCAGCAGGTCGAGCAGGGCGCCGGACACCGGGCCCGCGTACCAGCCGCCGATCGTGGTCCCGACGAGCTCGTCACCGCCGAAGTTGATCTTGGCCCACGAAAGGTGCCGCCAGGCCCACCACTTGGCGCCCTGATCCAGGAGCACGACGAGCACGATCAGCGCGAGCACCAGCGTTCTCTGCCTGGGTCTTTCCCCTTGTCCGGCGCCGCGCGGCTGGGCGGCGAGTTCGGCGGGCGTACGGGCAAGCGGGATAAGACGGCGGAGGTCAAGAGACACATCTCGGGACGATAACACATACATCACGGACAGATAACGCAGACCCTCTATTTGGCCGCACCGTTTGCTACCCGTTCGCCGTCGTTCGTCCATCCAGCCACAGGCTCCACGCCCATACCGTTTTGATGCGGAACACCTGGTGCTCCGTCCACGGGTCCGCCTCGAAGATCGACCGGACCGTGCCCTCGTCGGGTGCTTCGACGGCCAGCAGGGCGATGTCCTCGTCGTTGTCGCTGGCGACCGGGCCGCCGAGGATGATGACACCGCGGTCGACGAGCCCGTCGACGAACGCGGCGTGCTGCTCGAAGAAGGGCTGCTCTCTGATGCCGCGGGCGGGGTCCCAGTTCACGCCCCTGGCCGTAGTCACCGCGAACGCCGGCACCGCGTCCTCCGTCCTCCCGTGAACCGGTCACGGTGCCGCGCCAGGCAACGGCACCGTCGCAAGACATTCTGCCAGGCCCTCCGAGCCTCGCCTCGCGGGTGCCGGACGAGGACGGCGTATTATGCGCAGCCGGGACATACGGCGGCGGGTATCGGCGGTTATGAAGGACGTGAGCATGCAGGACAATCTTCCCGGTGCCCGCGTGATCGTGCACGGGGCGCGCAAGTGCGACGTCGACGGTGAGGCCGACGGCTTCTGGGTGGTCTTCGACGGTGACCGGATCGCCGCGACGGGCGCGGGCGGGGGCTGGGCGGAGCACGCCGCCAGCGGCGACCACGTGGTGGACGGGGCCGGCGGCCTGCTGACGCCCGGCTTCATCGACCTGCACGGCCACGGCGGCGGCGGCCGCAGCTTCGACGAGGCGGCATCCGGGGCCACTGCCGTTGACAGCGCGTCCGGCGGTGCGTTCGACACCGCCCTGGCGGTGCACCGCGCGCACGGGACGACCCGGTCGGTGATCAGCCTCGTCGCCAACCCGGTCGCGACGCTCGAGCGGTCACTGTCCGCGATCGCTGACCTGGCGCAGCATGACCCGCTCGTGCTCGGTTCCCACCTGGAAGGACCGTTCCTCGCCCCGGGCCGCCGGGGGGCGCACAACCCTGACTTCCTGATCCATCCGTCTTCTGCTCTCACCGAACGACTTGTGGCGGCTGCCCGGGGCACGCTGCGGCAGGTCACCATCGCACCGGAACTGCCGGGCGGACTCGACGCCGTCGCGGAATTCACCGAGGCCGGCGTGCTCGCCGCCGTGGGGCACACGGAGGCCGACGAGGACCAGGCCCGGGCCGCGTTCGACCGCGGCGCCCGGCTGCTCACCCACGCGTTCAACGCCATGCCGGGGATCGGGCACCGGCAGCCGGGCCCCGTCGTCGCGGCCATCAGGGACGAGCGGGTGACCGCGGAACTGATCCTCGACGGGGTCCACGTGCACCCGGACGTCGCCCGGCTGCTGCTTGACGCCGCGCCCGGCCGGGTCGCGCTCATTACGGACGCGATGGCGGCGGCGGGCGCCGCCGACGGGGCGTACCGGCTCGGTTCGCTGAACGCGGCCGTGGTGGACGGGGTGGCCCGGCTCGTCGGGCCAGACGGCGCCCCGGGTGCGATCGCGGGCTCGACGCTGACGCAGGACCAGGCCCTGCGCAACGCGGTACGGAGGTCGGGTCGCGACCTGCGCGCGGCGGTCACCGCGCTCACCTGGATCCCCGCGCGGGTGCTCGGGCTCGAGGGGCGGCTCGGCCGGCTCGCGCCCGGCTACGCGGCCGACGCGGTGCTGCTCGACGAGGCGTGCGCGGTGCGCGCGGTCTGGGGGGCGGGACGACGACTCGCCTAGGTGAACGGCCCGTTCGCCTCAGCGAACGGCCCGGCAACGCCACAACCAGCACATGTATATCTTTTTCCGAACTTTCGTCTTTGAGGTAAATTTAGAACATGCGGTCAGTAGCCTCTCCTCGCCTCGTCATCGCCGACCTTGCCGCCGCCTCGCGCCAGGCCGCGAGGCTGCTGGCCGACGAGCTCGCGAACCCGCGGCCGGTGCTCGGGCTCGCCACCGGCTCGAGCGTCGAGCTCGTCTACGCGGACCTGACCGCGCTGATCTCCGCCGACCCGGCGCTGCGGGCCGGCATCGAGCGGGCGCAGGGGTTCGCGCTCGATGAGTACGTCGGCCTGGCCCCCGGCGACCCCAACAGCTACCGCGCCACCCTGGAACGGGAGATGGCCGTGCCGACCGGGCTTCCGCTCGGCCGCCTGCACGTTCCCGCCACGGCGGCGGGGGTAGACCCGACCCGCTACGACGAGCAGATCGACGCCGCCGGCGGGGTGGGCGTGCAACTGCTCGGCATCGGCGGCAACGGCCACATCGGCTTCAACGAGCCCGGCTCGCCGCTTGACTCCGGCACCCGGCTGATCACCCTGGACGAGCGCACCCGGCGGGACAACGCGCGCTTCTTCGACAGCCCCGCGGAGGTCCCCACCCAGGCGGTCACCCAGGGCATCGGCACGATCCTGCGGGCGCGCAGGCTGGTGCTGCTCGCGTTCGGCGCGCGGAAGGCGAAGGCCCTGACCGCCGCGCTGACCGGCCCGGTAACGTCGCAGGTGCCGGCCTCGGCTGTGCAGCGGCACCCCGACGTCATCGTCCTCGCCGACCACGATGCGGCCAGCCTGCTGCCGGCTTAGGGCCAGATGGCGGCGAGGGCGCGGAGCACGTTCCCGCCGAGCACCTTCACGATGTCTTCGTCGCTCAGCCCGTCGCGGACGAGCCACGCCGCGATGTTGTGGAACGACTCGCTCGGGTTCTCCAGCCCGTCGACGTACTCCACGACGGGGTGCTCAGGGCCGGCCGCCGCCGGGTTCCCGAGCAGGCCCGCGAAGGTGCGGTGCAGGCCGACGTGGTCGCCGTACAGCGTGTCCGGCCCGAAGCCGACGTGGTCGAGTCCGACCAGGTCCACGCAGTAGCGGAAGTGGTCCATGACCGAGGCGATCGTGTGCGTGCGGTGCCCGGAGGAGATCGTGGTGTGCGGCGCCGCGGAGATGCCGATGACCCCGCCGGAGTCCGCGACGGCGCGCAGCACGTCGTCGCCCTTGAGCCGCGGGATGTCCCACAGCGCGCGGGCGCCTGCGTGCGTCATCAGCACCGGCGCGCGCGACGCCGCCGCCGCCTCGATCCCGGTGCGGTCGGAGGCGTGGGACAGGTCGACCGCCATGCCCAGGTCGTTCATCCGCCGCACGGCGCGGCGTCCGAACGCGGTCAGGCCGTAGTCGTCGGGCTCGTTCAGTCCCGCGCCGAGCGCGCTGGAGTCCGAGTAGGCGATCCCCGCCTGCCTGATGCCGAGCCCGAACAGGATGTCCAGCTTGTCGAGGTCGTTACCGATCGGCGTCGCCGACTCGAGGCCGAACACGATGCCGACGCGTCCCGATTCGTGCGCGAGCCGGATGTCCCGCAGCGAGCGGACGACCGTGACCAGGTCCTGGTGCGCGATGTCCGCCTGCCGCATGCCGAGGTCGGTCACCACGTCGTCCCACTGCCACGGCGTGTTGCCCGTGACGTAGGCGGTGCCGTCCATCATGTTGTCGAACACCACGGTCAGGCTGGAGGAGGCAAGGCCGGCGAATGCGGTGTGCTGGCGGCCGGTGCGGTTGTACTGCGGCGTGAGCGCCATGTCGGCGGGGAACCGGACCGGGTGGTCGTGCAGGCTGACCACGATGTTCCGCGCGAGCAGCCGTTCGGCGCGCTCGACGGTCGCCGCGTCGAAGCCGCCGTCGTAGGCGGGCACCCGGCCGGACTCCGGTGCGAGCGGGAACCGCGCGAACGCCCCCGGCTCGTCGCCGAGGTATCCGAACGAGGAGTAGCCGTCGCTCATGCTCCCGCCTCCGTTCCGGCCACCGCAGACTCGGGCAAGGCCACCGGGCCGAGCCGGTGCGGGCCGTCCGCCATCGATCTGAGCAGCGCGTCCCACGCGCGCATGCCCTCGTGGATGCGGCGCAGGCGGAGGAACTCGTTGGGCGCGTGCAGCTTCTCGTCGGCGGTGGAGAAGGAGAAGAACAGCGTCTTCGCGCCGAGGACCCGCTCGAACAGGGTGGTGGCCGGCAGCGTGCCGGCGATGACGGCGAGCAGCACTTCCTGGTCCTGGTAGACCGCGCGGAGCGCGTCGGTGGCGGCGGTGATCGCCGGGTGCGCCGGGTCGATGCGGTAGGCGGGGACCGCGCCGCCGTCCTGTTCGACGGCGACGCGCACGCCGCGCGTCCCGAGGCGGCCGACGTGGGCGGTGACCGCCGCGAGCACGCGCCCCGGATCCTGGTCGCCGACGAGGCGGCACGAGACGAATCCGCGCGCGACGTGCGGGATCACGGTGTAGCGGCCGCCGCCGGTCACCCCGTTGACCTCCAGGGTCGGGCGTTCCCACAGGCGCTGCAGGGTGGAGTAGCCCGCCTCGCCGTAGGTGTCCGCGACGCCGAGCTGCTCCGCGAACCGCTCTTCGTCGAAGGGCACGGCGTCCAGCTCCTTGAGCCGCTCCGCGCTCGGCGGGGTAACCCCGTCGTAGAATCCGGGGACGGCGACCGAGCCGTCTGGGTTGTGCAGGCTCGCCAGGATCGCGGCGAGCGCGTGCACCGGGTTGGCGACCGTGCCGCCGTAGCGGCCGGAGTGCAGGTCGTCGCGGGCGCCCTCGACGGTGACGGTGAACGAGACGAGGCCCTTGGACGCGACCGACAGCGACGGCTCGTCGGGGCGCCACTGGGCGCCGTCGGCCGAGATCACCAGGTCGCAGGCGAGCTCGCGCGCGTGGTCGCGGGTGTAGGCGGCCAGGTGCGGGCTGCCGATCTCCTCCTCGCCCTCGATGAGGAACTTCACATTCATCGGGAGCCGCCCGCGCTGCGCGATCGCGGCCTGCAGCATCGCGACGACGAGCAAGACCGGTCCCTTGTCGTCCGAGGCGCCGCGGCCGCGGGCGATATCGCCGACCCCGGTGTCGCCAACCACGGTGTCGCCGGCCACGGTGTCGCCAACCACGGTGAGCTGGAACGGCGGGGAGAGCCACTCGGCCTCATCCCCGGTCGGCTGCACGTCGTAGTGGCCGTAGACGAGGACGGTGGGGGCGCCGGGCACGCCGAGCCACTCGCCGCGGACGACCGGGTGACCGCCGGTCTCCTCGACTCGGCCCGCGGCGAAGTCGAGCTGGCCGGCGATCCAGCCGGCGGCCCGCCGCATCGTCTCCCCGTCGGCGTTGCGGCTGTCGCTCGGTATCGCCACGTACTCGCCGAGCCGGGCGAGCAGGTCGTCGAGCGCTGGAAGCTCCAGGTCCTTCACTGTTCAGACACGCGCATGTTGCGCCACCTCTCTCGCCCGCGCTACCGCGGCGGTGCGGGCCATCTCGTTGCCGACGATCATGAGTCCTTCGTCCACGCCCATGCCGGGCTTGGCCAGCACCTGGGTGGCCTGGCAGGCCATCGCCACGTGGGCGGTGACCTGCGCGGAGCGGTCCGTCTCGTTGCAGGTGCCGCCGCAGTAAGCCTCGAGCCCCGCGTCGCGGGCCAGCAGCAGCGCCTCCGCGCTGTTGCCGATGCTGCCCAGGTCGGGTGTCTTCACGTGGATGACGTCGGCCCCGCCCGCGGCGATGAAGGCGCGCACGTCGTCAAGGGTGTTGCACCATTCGTCCACCACGATGCGGACACCGGAGCCAAGCGCGGAGAGCCGGTCGCGGAGCCCGCGGAAGGCCGCGATCTGCGCCTCGCGCGACCCGGCGTCGACCGGGTGCTCGATCGCGAGGTCGTACGGTCCGGCGAGCCGGCCGAGCCCGGCGAGGTAGGCCGCGATCGCGTCGAGGTCGCCGCCGAACGCGAGCCCGGGGCAGCCGTACACGTCGAGGTGGAGCCGCGGGCGGTAGCCGGGATACGGTGCGAGGGCGCCGATCCGGCCGACCAGCCAGCGCACGTAGTCGGCGAGGATCTCGCCGGAGGGGCCGAATTTCTCCGCCACGTTGTTGATCAGCCCGTGGGGCAGCACGTCGACGCCCTTGAGGATCATCTTGTCCGCGCCGGCGAACCGGTCGTCGCCGCTCTGCGCGTACAAGGGGACGGGGACGAGCGGTGCCCCGGTGCGGTACTCGTCCCTGACGACCTCGGCCATGGTGAGCCGGCGGCAGCGCGCCACCGCGGCGAGCAGGGCCTGGGAGGCGCCGTAGCGCACGGCCGGGTGCAGCGGGCCGCCGTCCGGGCCGGCCAGCGCGTCGGCCCGGCCGGCCAGGGCCCGGAATCCCTCCGTCAGGTCGGCGCCGCGCAGCGACGGCGCGACGACCTGCGTCACTGCCGTGACCGCGTCCGGCCCGGTGAACAGCGGCTCGCGGCCGCCGGCCCCGCTGTACTGGACCGCCGCGCAGTCGCCGAACTCGATGCCGCCGTCGTCGAGGACGAGCAGCACGGAGACGGCCTCACCCGGCTGCCTGACCCGGCGGAAGCCGGGAATCCGCGGTTCCCCGGTGTAGTCGAAACCGTCGTGGCCGGCGCCGGCCCGGATGGCCAGCTGGTCGTCGAAGAAGAAGCCGGCCCGCACGGGAACGGCGAGCACGTCGATGACGCGCATCAGGCGGCCGGGAGCGCGGCGACGAACGCGGCAAGCTCGTCGAGGTTGGCGCGCTCGTTGACCCGTCTGCCCTCTTCGATGTCGTGGATGATCTCGGCGACCTTGTTGAAGATGGGACCGTTGACGTCCCGCAGCATCTCGTCGATCTCGGTCTTGCGCTTGCGTACCACGAGGTCGCGGTAGATGCCGCTGTACTTCTTGGCGCTGTTGCGGTTGAACTCGGCGAGCCGGTCGAGTGACCCGTCGAGGTCATCCGGGTCGAAGCCGTCGAAGCTCTCCACCTTGACCGGCGCCTGGTCGAGGACCTCCCGCGCGATGGCGGTCATGACCGGCCGGTAGCGCGGGTCCTCAAGGTGCTCGGCGATGGTCAGGTCGGAGACCGCGCCGGCCCACAGCATGGCGCCGTACGCCTCCTTGCCCCACAGGTAGCCGAGCACGTTCTCGGTGGCCTTCGCGTACGGTAGCGCCGCGGCGAGGTCAATCACGCGCGGGGTGATGCGGCCGCCGTCGAGCTCGCCGACGCGGAACGTCCCGACGTTGCCCTGCATGATGCGTCCGGGAGCCATGACGTCGGCCCCGAAGTTGACGAACGACGAGACGACCAGGTCGCGGCCCACCGCCTCCGCGAGAGTGTCGGCGGTGAGGCCGTTCTGCACGGTCAGCACGTAGCCGTCGGGGGCGAGCCGGCCGCGGAGCAGCCCGGCGGCGGCGCGGGTGTGCAGGCTCTTGACGGCGACGATGGCATGCTGGATACGGCCGGGGAGTTCCGCGGGGGTGATCGCGCGGGCGGCCACGGTGAACTCGTTGACCGGGCCCTCGATGGCCAGCCCGTGCGAGCGGATGGCGGCGACGTGCGCCTCGTCGGCGTCGCACAGCGTGACGTCGTGCCCGGCGCGGATCATGTGGGCGCCGATGGTGCCGCCGATGGCGCCCGAGCCGATGATGGTGATTTCCATGGGTGAGTTATCCGCTCTCGCTAGGCTGTCTTGGTGGCGGTTGCCTGCGTGGCGGTCCAGCGCCCGACCTCGTCGTCGAGCAGGGTGAGGGGGATGGCCCCGTTGCGCAGCACCGCGTGGTGGAACTTCCGCAGGTCGAATCGCGGCCCGAGATCCTGCCGCGCCCGCTCGCGCAGGCGCACGATCTCGCGCTTGCCCGTCACGTAGGCGAGCGCCTGGCCCGGCCAGGCGATGTACCGGTCAACCTCGTTCCGCACGTGCGCCCGCGTCGTCGCGGTGTGGTCGTACATGAAGTCGACCGCCTGCTGGCGGGACCACCCCAGGTAGTGCAGGCCCGTGTCCACGACGAGCCTGCAGGCGCGGAGCGACGCGAACGACAGCATCCCGAGCCGCGCGATCTCGCCGCTGTACAGGCCGATCTCGTCCGCGAGGCGCTCCGAGTACAGGCCCCAGCCCTCGTTGAACGCGCACAGCTCGGCGTCGATGTGGCGCCGGTACCGCGGGATGTCGAGCGTCTGCGCGGTCGCGAGCTGCAGGTGGTGACCTGGGACCGATTCGTGGAAGGCAAGCGCCTCGTACTCGTAGCGGTACCGCTCGTCCGGGTTGGTCGCCAGCAGGCAGAACGCGCCGGGGCGGCTGCCGTCGACGGCCGGCGGACGGTAGTAGGCCATCGCGGTGTTGTCCGCGTCGATCGGGTTGATCTCCTCGATGGCGCAGGCGGAGATGGCGTAGTGCTCGAAGTAGGTGCCGCGGGCCGCCTCCGCGCGGTCGAGGGCCTCCTGCGCGACCGCGACGATCTCCTCGCGGGTACGGAAACGCAGCGCCGGGTCGTCGCGCATCCGCGCGGCGATGGTGGCGAAGTCGCTCTCACCGAGCGCTTCCCGCCCGATCCGCGACCACAGCCCGGCGAGCTCGTCGAGTTCCGCGAGACCGATGGCGTGGATGTCCTGGGGCGAGAGCGCGGTGGTGGTGTGCCGCGCCACCGCGGCCAGGTAGCCGGCCTCGCCGCCGGGGATTTCGCGGATGCCGACCCGGTCGTCCGGCCGGGCGAGCGGCGCCAGTTCGCCCCGCAGGAGTTCGGCGAGCCGCCGCATGGCCGGCCTGATCGTCTCCCTGACGTGCGCGGCCGCGGCGTCGAGCACCGCGGGTTCCGCGTTCCGCACGGGCGTGAGCAGCGCGTCCTCCGCCACCGGCAGGGCCAGGTACCCCTCGAGCTGGCGGATGGAGTGGTCGACGCCGACGGCGGTGGGGATGCGCCCGTCCGCGGCTTCCTCCAGGTACCGCCGGCCGAGCGCGTCGAGTGTCGCGCCGATCTTCGACATCCTGCTCAGGTAGCGCGCGACCGCCTCGGGGCGGCCGACGGTCATCGCGGGTACCGCCTGGAAGATCAGGCCCTGCCTGCTGACATAGCTCTTCGCCGACGCGTTGGCGGCCCAGAGCGAGTGCTCCGCGTCGGCGCGTGCCCCTTCGACGAGGGCGGTAAGGACCCCGTGGTCGACGCGCTGCGCGCCGGTGAGGCCGGAGGCGTCGATCGCGCCGACCTGGCGGCCGATGTCGGCGAGCTCCCGCGCGGTGCGCTCGCTGGCCTCACGGCTAGGGTCGAAGGACAGCCCGTCGAACTCGTCCACCCCGAGCAGGGTGGCGTTGTAGGGGTCGTAGCTGTGCTGCGCGGCGAAATACGCCTCGCCGAGGCGGGTGAGCCCGGCCCCTGCCGTGGTCTCATTTCCGGTCATATCAGTCTTCCTTCTGTTGCCGATCCGGCGCCGTCGCGCCGCGGGCGGGCACGCTGGCCCGGAAGGCCCGGTAGATGTGCACCGACTGCTCCCAGTCGGCCATCCGCTCGATCGCCGCCTCGCCGACCCCGTGGAAGACGGCGTCCACGAGGCTTTCCGTCAGCACGAGCAGCGCCGCGAACGAGTCAAAGGGGACGCCGTCGACGGCGACGGGCAGCACGATGTTCGCTTCCTCCGCCGACGGGGACAGCGACTCGTCGGTGATCAGGATGACGGTGGCGCCGCAGTTTTTCGCCATCGAGACGACTTCCTTGGAGGCCAGCTCGTGCCTGCGCAGGTCAAAGACGATCGCGACCGAGTCACGCCCGGCGCGCAGGTACTTCCCGATGTCCGCGCCGAGCGGCTCGTCAGCGTAGTCGACATTCGGGATCAGCTGGTCAAGCTGCATCGCCAGCATGCGGGCGACCAGCCGCGAGAAGTACCCGCCGGAGATCACGACGTGCCGCGGGCGGCCGGCGAGCGCGGAGACGGCCCGCTCGATTTCCGCCGGCGGCACGGTGTCCCGCAGCCGCGTGATGAGGCTGGCGCGCAGGTCCACCGCGCGCAGGAAGACGCTGTCGTCGGACGGCACCGCCCGGCGGGCCTGCGCCCGGCTCAACGGGCTCGCGCTCATGGAGCGGGTGACCTCGGCGCGCAGCCGCTCCTGGAAGTCCGGGTAGCTGCCGAACCCGAGCCGGGCGAGCAGGCGCAGCACGGTCGGCTTGCTCGTCCCGGCCGCGGCCGCCAGCGCGGCCGTGCTCTCGAGGCCAGCGGCCGGGTAGCGGGCGAGCAGGGCGCGCGCCACCTTCCGCTCGGCGGGCGTCAGCTCGTCCATCCGCTGAAAGATCTCGTCGCGCAACGGCAGCTGTTCGGCGGGAAGGTCTGTCATGTGGTGAGTATCGGCTCTGGCCCGGTGCCACGGGCGGAGAACATCGCAGGCGAGTTGTGCGCCACGACGATGCCGCCGTCGCCGCCGACGGCGATGAGGCCGCCGCTGCCGCCGCGCCGGGCGAGTTCTTGCTCAAAGGTCTCGCGCACCGCACCGGCGAGGTCCGCGCCGGTGTAGCGGACCCTGGCGGCGACGTCGTAGGCCACGACACCGCGGATGAATGACTCGCCGTGCCCGGTACACGAGATCGCCGCGACGCCGTCGCGCGCGTACACGCCCGCGCCGACGATAGGGCTGTCGCCGACCCGCCCGTCAGCCTGGCCGACCATGCCGCCCGTGGACGTGGCGGCCGCGATCAGGCCTCCGGCGTCGCGCGCCGCCGCGCCCACCGTTCCGTGCCGGGCGGGGACGGCACGGCCGTCTAGCACGCGGTCCAGCTGCTGCCGGCGCGGCTCGGTGATGAAGTAGCCGGGCTCGACGACCTCGAGCCCGTAGCGCTCGAGGAACTCGGTGCCCGGGCCGACGATGAAGACGTGCTCGGTGCGTTCCATCACCGTGCGGGCGAGCAGGACCGGGTTCCTCGCGTGCCTGGAGGCAGCGACCGCGCCCGCCGACCCCGACCCAGTCATCACCGACGCGTCGAGTTCGGCGTGTCCCGTGGCGGTGAGCGCGGCGCCGCGACCCGCGTTGAACAACGGGTCGTTCTCGAGCACTTCCACGCTCGCGCAGACGGCGTCCAGCGCGCCCCCGCCCGTGGCGAGTACCTGCCATCCGGCCTGGTAGGCGGCCAGCAGCCCCTCCGCGTACGGCGCACGGCCCGCGTGGGTCAGTTCTTCCACC
>Ga0102924_1004863_pt1 | contig 13262 bp, 11 predicted proteins | sample PaiPotPPM11metaG_FD_80116 | JGI IMG/M metagenome (GOLD analysis project Ga0102924, IMG submission 80116) | Iron sulfur acid spring bacterial and archeal communities from Banff, Canada, to study Microbial Dark Matter (Phase II) - Paint Pots PPM... ... | reverse complement strand
GCCCGCTAGGAAGAAAAAGGATGGCGCACTCATGATCCGTTCCGCGCACGTCGACACCTTCGCGCGCGATCACCTGCCGCCGCCCAACCAATTGCCGGAGTTTCTGTTCGACCTGCCGGAACTCCGCTTCCCCGACCGCCTCAACTGTGTCGCCGCGTTCGTCGATGATTGGGTGGCCGCCGGCCACGGCAACGCCGATTGCCTGATCTCGCCGGCCGATCGGCTCTCCTACGCCGGGCTCGCCGAGCGGGTGAACCGCATCGCCAATGTGCTGACCCGCGATCTCGGCATAGTCCCCGGCAATCGGGTGCTGTTGCGCGGACCAAACAGCCTGATGATGGTCGCGGCCTATTTCGCCGTGATCAAAGCGGGCGGCATCGTCGTCGCGACCATGCCGCTCTTGCGCGCCAAGGAGATCGCCTTCCCGATCACAAAGGCGGAGATCCGGCTGGCGCTCTGCGACGTTCGGCTCGCCGACGAACTGGAGAAGGCGAGACCGCTCGCACCGCTCCTTGACCGCGTCGTCTATTGGGGCTCCGGCGCCGCCGGCAGCCTCGAAGCCTTGATGAACAAACCGGGCTACGAGCAATTCCCTGCCAGCGACACCGCAAGCGGCGATGTGTGCCTGATCGCCTTCACCTCGGGCACGACCGGCGTGCCCAAGGGCACCATGCATTTCCACCGCGACATGCTCGCGATCTGCGACACCTTCGGCAAGCATGTCTTGCGCCCGGCGTCCCACGATCGCTTCATCGGCTCGCCGCCGATCGCGTTCACGTTCGGGGTTGGCGGCCTGGTGCTGTTCCCGCTGCGCGTCGGTGCCGCGACGGTGCTCCTGGAGAAAGCCGCGCCGGACGATCTCATGCCGGCAATCGGGAAATTTCGCGCCTCGGTCTGCTTCACCGCACCGACGGCTTACCGCTACATGCTCGGCAAGATGGCCGACCACGACCTATCGTCGTTGCAGAAATGCGTTTCCGCCGGCGAAACGCTGCCCAAGGCGACCTTCGACGCGTGGCTCGAGGCGACCGGCATTCGCATCATCGACGGGCTCGGCTCCACCGAAATGCTGCACATCTTCATCGGCTCACCGCCGGAGGCGATGCGGGGCGGCGCCACCGGAACGCCGGTCCCTGGCTACGAAGCGCGCGTGATCGACGAAGCCGGCCGGGAAGTGGCCGCCGGCGTGCCCGGCCGCCTCGCCGTCAGGGGGCCGACCGGCTGCCGCTATCTGGGCGACGAGCGGCAGGCCGAATACGTCCAGAACGGCTGGAACGTCACCGGGGACACTTATGTGCGGCGCCCCGACGGCTATTTCGTCTATCAGGCCCGCTCTGATGACATGATCATATCGGCGGGCTACAACATTGCCGGGCCGGAGGTGGAAACGGTGCTGCTCACTCATCCGGCCGTTGCTGAATGCGGGGTGGTGGGGCAACCCGACCAGGACCGGGGACAGATCGTCAAGGCCTACGTGATCCTCAAGGACGGATTTACCGGAGACGCCGCACTCACCCGCGCGCTGCAGGAGCACGTCAAAACCACGGTGGCACCTTACAAATATCCGCGCGCGATCGAGTACGTGGCTGGCCTGCCCCGCACCGAGACCGGCAAACTGCGGCGCGTCGAATTGCGGCGCATCGCGGCGGCAACGGCTGCCAAGCTTGTAACGCAGGGAGAGTGAAGTTGTCCGAGGCCCGATCCGTTAATCTTCCAGATCAAGCACCTGTAACAGCGGACGCCCAGAGTAAGGACGATCTGCTTTCCGCCGCCCGCTTCATCGACAGCGACGTGCCCGCGATCAAGGTGTTCGCCAATGCGGTGACCGCCGGGGCAGACGAAGAGAAAGACAAGGTCCTGCGGCTCTATCGCGCGATCCGCGATGACATTGTCTACGACCCCTACGTCAACTTCTCCGATCCGTCGAACTTCCGGGCGAGCGGGGTGCTCGCGTCCGGCCGCGGCTTTTGTATCGGCAAGGCGGCGCTGCTTGCTGCGGCTACGCGCGCCATCGGCGTGCCGGCGCGGGTCGGTTACGCCGACGTGCGCAATCACCTGACCTCGCGGCGGCTCTACGAGCGCATCAAGACCGATATCTTCATCTGGCATTCCTATGCCGATCTCCATGTCTGCGGGCGATGGGTCAAGGCGACCCCGGCGTTCGACTTGGCGCTGTGCGAGCGCGTCGGGATCAAACCGCTCGAGTTCGATGGCGAGAACGATTCGCTGTTCCATCCGTTCGATCGCGAAGGCCGGCGCCACATGGAATATTTGCGCGATCGCGGGACCTTTGCCGATGTGCCGTTCGAGACCATCCAAGAGGCTTTCAGCCATGCCTATCCGAGCCTCATGACCGGCACTGTGCTGCGAGGCGATTTCCGCTCGGAAGCGGTGGCTGCGGTTGCCGATGAGCAAGCGCCTGCTTGAGAGCATTGAAGGCGCCGATCAAAGACCTATGTCTGTCGCGGGTTTGCGTCTGCACTTCACCTGTGGCGGTGTCGCGCCCGCAGGGGCTTGAGCACGCGCAATGCGAATTGAAAGGAGCCGCTCCGCGTTTGGCGAGGCGTAGCGGAACTGCCGAGAGGACACAGCATGAAATTCGCTATCGGGCAGCCGGTGCGGCGTCACGAAGATCTGCGTCTCATTACCGGGCAGGGCCGCTACACCGACGACATCGATCTGCCGCACGCGGCGCAGGCGTTCGTGCTGCGCGCGCCTGTGGCCCACGCGAACATCAAGCGTATCGACGCCGCCCCGGCGCGGCGCATCCCCGGCGTGTTGCTCGTGGCGACCGGCGAGGACACGCACGCCGACGGTCTCGGCGACATCGGCTGTCTGGTGCCACTCGTTAATCGCGACGGCACGCCGCGCCACGAGACGCCCCGTCCGGTGCTGGCGCAGGGCAAAGTGCGACACGTCGGTCAGGCGGTCGCCTTTATCGTGGCCGAGACCATGACCGCCGCGCGCGACGCCGCTGAGGTCATCGAGATCGAGTACGATGTGCTGCCGGCGGTGACCGATGCCGCGGACGCGCTCGCTTCGGATGCACCGCAGCTGTTCGATCACATTCCAGGCAACCTGGTGTTCGACTGGGACAACGACCTCGGCGACGCCAAGGCGACCGACGCCGCCTTCGCCAAGGCCGCGCACGTCACCACGCTCGATCTCGTCAACAACCGCGTCGTGGCGAACTCGATGGAGCCGCGCAACGCCGTTGCCGACTTTGACGCGGCCAGCGGCCGCTCGACCCTGTACACGGCGACCCAGGGTCCGCACTTCGTGCGCGACCCGCTGGCCGAAATGGTGCTCAAAATCCCCAAGGAGTCGCTGCGGCTGATCACGCCCAATGTTGGCGGCGCATTCGGCATGAAGGCCTTCGTCTATCCGGAGCAGGCGCTCGTCGTCTGGGCGAGCCGCAAGCTCAAGCGGCCGGTGAAATGGCAGGAGGACCGCTCCGAGGGGTTCGTCTCCGACAATCAGGGCCGCGATCACGCGACGCGCGCCGAACTCGCGCTCGACGAGGAGGGCCGCTTCCTTGGTTTGCGCGTATCAATCCTCGCCAATATGGGCGCCTACCTTTCGCCGTTCGGCTGCTTCATTCCGACGCGCTCGACCGATCTCGTCTCCGGCATCTACTCGATCGGCGCGATCCACGTGAACGTCAAAGGCGTGTGCACCAACACGGTGCCGGTCTGCGCCTATCGCGGCGCCGGACGGCCGGAGGCCGCCTACCTTCTCGAGCGCCTCGTCGATGCGGCGGCGCGCGAGCTCAAGCTGAGCCCCGACGCCATCCGCCGCGTCAATTTCGTGCCGCCCTCGGCCATGCCCTATACGTCGGCGACCAAGCTCGTGTTCGATTCCGGCGAGTTCGAGAAGGTGATGGACCGCTGCATGGCGGCGGCGGAGTGGTCGTCCTTCCCGGAGCGGCGCGCGCGCAGCGAGCGCGACGGCACCCTGCGCGGCATCGGCATGGCGACGTATACCGAGCGCTGCGGCGGCGGCTTTCCCGAGACCGCGGCGATCGAATTCAAGGACGACGACCGCATCGAGCTGGTCATGGGCTGCCAGGAATACGGCACCGGTCTCATCACCGCGTACAAGCAGCTGGTATCAGACCAGCTCGGCGTCGACGCCGACCGCATCGACGTGATCATGGGCGACACCGACCGTACGCCGGCGGGGCTCACCGGCGGCTCGCGCGCCATTGCCGTCGGCGGCGCGGCGCTTCACGAGGCCGGGCGCGCGATCATCGAGAAGGGCACCCAGCTCGCCGCGCATCTTCTGGAAGCTTCGGCTCACGACGTCGTCTTCAATGATGGCGCGTTCGGCGTGCCCGGCACCGACCTGCGCGTCGATCTTTTCCAGGTCGCGAAGGCGGCGCGCGATCCGGCCAAATTGCCCACCGGCATGGAGCCCGGTCTCGACACCACGCATCACCGCGTGCCGCCGGCGCAGACGTTCCCGAACGGCTGCCACATCGTCGAGGTCGAGATCGATCCAGGCACGGGCCTGGTCAGCATCGAACGTTACACGATCGTCGACGACTTCGGCCGCACCATCAATCCGCTGCTGCTCGAGGGACAGGTGCATGGCGGGATCGTGCAGGGCATCGGGCAAGCGCTGCTCGAGCATGCGGTCTACGATTCCGAGGACGGCCAGCTCCTGGCGGGCTCGTTCATGGACTACGCCATGCCGCGCGCTGCCGACCTTCCGAGCTTCGCTTTCTCGACGCACAACGTGCCCTCGACCTCCAATCCGTTCGGCGTCAAGGGCGCCGGCGAGGCCGGCGCCGTCGGCGCGCCGCCGGCGGTGATCAATGCCGTCGTCGATGCGCTCTACCATCGCGCCGGACTGCGCCACATCGACATGCCCGCCACTCCGCGCCGGGTGTGGGAGATGCTCAACGGCAGGCACGCGGAAGCCCTCGCCCACTGAGCGGCGGACGCTGCCCGAGGGCGGAACCCCAAGTGCATTTGGCGCGCGCTCCGCGGTGTGATCGGCGCGCCCCGGGGGTAGCGAATGCGCGGCCAATTTGCCGAGATGTTTACGGAAATGTCCCGTTGCCGACTCAACGGCGTCACGGTGATGCCACACGGCCTAACTACGGTCACGGGCAAGAGGGCGGGGTGCAGGGAGGATAGTAATGACGCTGCACATCGAGACCGCAGAGCGTACCCGGCTGGTGACCTACAACAAGAATTCCTGCCCGCAATGCAGCGGCTGGCTGCTCGCTCCCGACTGGTCCGAACATCTCAGCGAGCGCTGCGTGCGCCACGCCTGGTCGTGTGAAGCCTGCGGTTACGAATTCGAGACGGCAGTCTTCTTTTCCACGCCCGCCGAAGCTTGATCGGAAAACAGCGGCGTGCCGAAAAGACTCCGCTCCGGCAGAGCGGCGTGAGCGTTCACTGAACCGTCTCGTCGGCGCCTGGTCGCGCGCATCGTGCCGAAACGCCGAACCATCGCATTCAACTCAATCTTATCCAAAGAAAACCATAGCGTCATCGCTTCAATTTGACGCGAAGCGATGCGCTCCGGTTGCGCACGTATTCCAGCAACGGCGGATCAGTCTAGTGCTCCGTGCCGGAGCGCCATCGGTCGCTGAACGAGTTTGTGTCGCGCGCGGGCGGCGCTTCGGCTGGTTTGGGAGCATTCGCCGCCGCGGGTGCCGGGGCCGGAGCGCGTTCGGCAGCAGGGGCTTCGGCTTGCGGCGGCGGCTTCGGCGCGAGGCGCGCGACCGGCGGTGCTGCCGGCCGCGCGGCGGGCGGCGATGCAGCGGCGGGCGGCGCCACGTTGGCATAGAGGCTGCGGGGAATGATCAGCGTGCGGCCGGGCTCGAGCGGGCGATCCGCATCGAGCTTGTTGATCTGCGCGATGGCCCAGGACGGCGCGCGATCGGTCGAGGCAATCGTTTCGAGCGTGTCCCCCGACTTCACCTTCACCTGAACCGCGTCATCCCACAACACGATCGGTGCGCTGCCCGGCACGGTGTATTTGAGCAGAAGCGGCCGTAGGCGCCGGCCGGGCGCCGCGGTGGCTCCTTCGGGTGTCGCGCCGCATAGGCGGCGACGGCAATGACCTTGTCGGCCACGGCATCCTGCACCGCCGGCGTCTTGTCGAGCGTGATGTGGACGATCTCTCGCGCAGATCGACGTCGATCAAGCGCCCGCGGAAATCGGGACCGGGCTGCACCTCGCCGCCACCGATGATGTTGGCGCCCTGGTAGAGATTGATGAACGGCTCGACATTGCCCGGCACCGCGTCGGCGATGCGGGTCGGATCGAAGCCGAAGGCCAGCGCCACCGGCACACCGGCCTCCTTCAGCCGTTCCGCGATGGCGATGGCGTAGTCGGCGCCGCTGGAGTGCCCGAGCAGCATGATCGGGCCGCGGTCCTCGCCGGCCTTGTATTTGCGGACGATGTCGTTCGCGATCGTGCCGGTCTCGGATAGGCTGTACACCGTCGCAGTCACGCCGCGATGATTGATTTTCGCAGCGAGCTGGTCGATTCCGAACGAATAGACGCTGGTCAGGCCGCGCACCAGATACATGTGCCCGGGGAGTTTGGGCCCCTCCGGGACGCTCGATTCCTCCGAATAGGCAAGCCAGGTGTGGACGACCTGATCATACCCGCAGCCGCCGAGGAGCCCGCCGATACCGAGCACGACCGCAAGGCCCAACAGTCCGGATCGTAGCTTTCCTCGATTCCCCATATCGGACGCCAATTGCGCTTTCGATCGGCGTGGCGGACAGCGCGCTCCCCAAGCCGCAGCCACCGGCGAAAAGCTAACATCGTGGATCGGGCACCGTCAAAACCAGTTCATGGAACCCGCAAGCGCATCGGCCCCCTAGGGCCGATAGCGGTGTCGCCGGCCGCGGAAATCCTCGATCTCCGCGCCGTTCCCGCTCACATAGTTCGGGCCGACCGGCGATTTGCCGTGGCCGCCAGGAATATCGAGCATGTAGGCCGGCTGGCAGAGGCCAGAATAGCGGCCGCGCAGCGCACGCATTAGCGCCTGCCCTTCGGCGATGGTGGTGCGCAGATGCGCCGTACCCGGTGCGAGGTCGGCGTGATGCAGATAGTAGGGCTTGATCCGGCACTCGACGAAGGCGCGCATCAGCGCGCCCAGCGTTTCGGCATCGTCGTTCACGCCGCGCAGCAGCACCGACTGCGAGAGCATCGGTATGCCGGCATCGACGAAGCGCGCACACGCCGCGCGCGCTTGTTCGGTCAGCTCACGCGGATGATTGGCGTGGAGGACGACGTAGGTCGCCTTCGGCGTACGCAGGGCCCGCACCAGCGCGGCCGTGATCCGTTCCGGCACCACCACCGGAACGCGCGTGTGCACGCGGATCACCTTCACGTGCGCGATGGCGGCGATCCGCGCGACCGCATCCTTGAGCCGGCGCGGCGACAGGACCAGCGGGTCGCCGCCGCTGAGAATGACCTCCCAGATCTGCGGGCGGCCGCGGATGTAGTCGAGCGCGGCGGCAAGAGCGCGCGCGGAGAGCCCTCCCCTGCCCGGCCCGACCATTTCGCGCCGAAAGCAAAAGCGGCAGTAGACCGCGCAGGCGTTGACGAGCTTGAGCAGGACGCGGTCGGGATAGCGGTGCACGACGCCCTCGACCGGGCTGAAAGCATCGTCGCCGATCGGATCGCCGCGCTCCTGGGGCCGCGCGGCAAGCTCGCGGGCGTCGGGTACGAATTGCTTGGCGAGGGGATCGTGCGGGTCGCTCGGGTCGATCAGGCCGGCCATCGCCGGCGTGATGGCGACCGCGTAGCGGGCGGCGACCTTGGCGAGCGCGGGCATCCTTTCACGCGGCACCAAAGCGTGATCGCAAAGCTCCTCGACGGTACGCAACGTCGTGCTGGTGGGCGGCTTCACAGCCTTCACGGGCTTCATGGCAGAGGATTCCATAGCACCTCGTCGAGGCGCGCGGCGCCCGTCGCCAGCATTACCAGGCGGTCGAGGCCGAGTGCGATGCCGCAGGCCGGCGGCATCACCGCCAAGGCGGCGAGAAAATCCTCGTCGAACGGATAGCGCTCGCCGTAGAGGCGCGCCTTCTCTGCCATTTCCCGCTCGAGCCGGCGGCGCTGCTCGGCGGCGTCGGTCAGCTCGGCGAAACCGTTGGCAAGCTCGACGCCGCAGGCATAAAGCTCGAAGCGCTCGGCGACGCGCGCATCGCGCGCCGGCCGCGCCAGCGCCGCCTGCCCGGCGGGATAGCCGTCGAGAATGGTGGCGCGGCCGATGCCGAGATGGCCCTCGATCTTCTCGACCAGCACGCGGCTGAAAATGTCGCCCCAGCGATCGTCCTCGGCAACGCGAATGCCGACAGCCCGCGCGGCATGGGCGAATGCGTCGCGATCCGGCTCGCCGTCCGGCTCTGCGGGCAATGTCGCAAGGAGATCAAGGCCGGCGAACCGTTCGAACGCCGCGGCGACCGTAAGCCGCTCCGGCTCGGCGAACGCATCGGCCGCGCGGCCGCGAAAGGTGAGATGCTTGGTCCCGGCAGCGGTCGCCGCCTGCGCCAGGATGGCGGCGCAATCGGCCATCAGCGCCTCGTACGGCTCGCCGGCGCGATACCACTCGACGAGCGTGAATTCCGGATGATGCAGAGCGCCACGCTCGCGGTTGCGGAACGCCTTGGCGAATTCGACGATGCGGCGCTCGCCGGCCGCGAGCAGCTTCTTGCAGGCGAACTCCGGCGAGGTGCGCAGATAAAGCTGTGCCGAGGCGCCGTCGGGCCCTTCGAGCGCGGTGGCGAAGGCGTGCAGGTGAGTCTCGTTGCCCGGCGAGACCTGCAAGGCCCCGGTCTCGACCTCGACGAAATCATGCGCGGTAAACCAGGAGCGCAAGGCGGCAACAATACGGGCGCGCGCCATCAGCACCGGCCGCCGGTCGGCGTGAACCTGCGGGGCCCAGAAGGGCGAGGCGGCGGGCGCGAGTTCCGGCATGTCCTTGTGCGCGTAAAGGCGAGGAAATATGTGGCGATCGGGCTCAGGATCGCTATGTTGCGCCCGGATTTGAGCCAGAAACCTTGAGGAAACCGTGAGAGTCATCGCCAGCTCGCTGCGAAAAGGCAATATCGTCGAGATCGAAGGCAAGCTCGGCGTCATCGTGTCGGCCGAGAACATCCATCCCGGCAAGGGCACGCCGGTGACCCAGCTCGACGTACGCCGGATCGCCGACGGCGTGAAGGTCTCCCTGCGCTACAAGACCACCGACCAGGTCGAACGCGCCTTCGTCGAGGACCGCAAGCATCAGTACCTCTACCATGACGGCGACGGCTTCCATTTCATGAACATGGAAAGCTACGACCAGGTCGCGCTGCCGGCCGACATCATCGGCGAGCAGGTGGCCTACCTGCAGCCGGAGATGGAGGTGACGATCAGCCTGCACGACGGGGTACCGGTCGCGATCGAGCTGCCGCCGCGCGCCGTCCTCGAAGTGGTGGAGACCGAGCCCACAGTCAAAGGCCAGACCGCCGCCTCCTCCTACAAGCCCGCGCTCCTCTCCAACGGCGTGCGCACCATGGTGCCGCCGTTCGTCACCACCGGCACCAAGATCGTCGTGGCTACCGCGGACGGCACCTACGTCGAGCGGGCGAAGGAGTGACGCGCGGGCGCGCGCCTACGGCGCGCCCCGGAATGACGCCTCAGAAAAACGCCAGCGTGCGGATTTCGATGCTCTCACGCGGACGCGCACTGGGCGGCGAGGTCGGGTCATCGAAGGCGGTGTGCGCCGTCCAGCGGGCGCGGCCGTCCTTGAGCGCCTCGAAGACCTTGAACACGATCGCCTCCTCGCGCCGCATGCGCGGGAACCAGAACCATTTATGTTTCGGATTGTAGGTGATGGCGTAGGTCTGACCGACGCGGTTGGGATAGCGCCGCTCCGAGATGACGAGATCGTCGAACGAGACGCTGCGCGCGTCGCAGATCGCGAGCGGAAAGCTCTCGACCGGAAGGCGGATCGGCCGCCACACCTGGATGATGGCGAAGCGGCCGGCGAGCAGCGCGTCCGCTTCCTCGGGCAGGATATCCCGCACCCGCTGCGGCCCCGACCATTCGGTGTAGTCGTTGTGCACGCGCGGCACGACCTCGCGGATCTTGCGCTGTGCGCGCATTTCATCGTCGGCCGTGCGCAGCGTGTGGTCGAAGACGACGACGCGCGCGGCGCCGCTCTCGGCCTTCACCAGCGCTTCCATCTCCGGATAGTAGACGCGGCGCACCTCGTCCTCGTCGAAGAAGTCGGCAATCTTGGTGTCGTGGCGGACGAAGCGGAACCCATCACGCTCGAGTGCGAACTCCTGTACGTGTGGCCGGCCGTTGTGGATGACCACCTGCCGCGGATCGACCGTCCCGCCGCTGCGCCGGTCGAGGCCGCCGGGCCCGCCGGTCTCGGTGAACAGCTTTTCGCCATCGTTGACGATGTAGTTGAGCGTCGCCTCGATCGTCTCGACCGCCTCGGGTGCGGAGTGCCTTTCGAGGACTTGATCCATTGCCAACTCCTTCGCAAAGAGCGGGCGATTGAACGCCGGCTCGCTCATAAGATAGGCTGCTGGCCGAAGCCGAAAAAGAGGGCACGCGGGCCGACCCGAACCGATCGAGCCGCCGGTGCATGGTCATGCGGCCTCAATTGCGGCTCGGCGCCTGGCGAACATCCACCATGCAAACATCCCGGGTCCCCCATCGTCCCGCTCGCGTCGCAAAGCCGAGCCGCCGCGAGTCGCTCGGGCTGGCGTTCGCCGCGGCAGCGGCGCTCATGGCTCGCGCGACCGCGGCGCCGGCCGCCGGCGACTTCGCGCAATGGGTTGCGCGCTTCCGCGCCAAGGCCCTTGCCCGCGGCATCAGCGGGGAGACCTACGACCGCGCCATGGACGGGCTGCGCCCCGACACCACCGGCCTTGCGGCGATCCGCACTCAGCCCGAGTTCAACGAGCAGATCTGGCAATATCTCAATCGCCGCGCGTCCGACTGGCGCGTCATTGCCGGCAGGGAGAAGGCCAATGAGTACGCAGCGCTGTTCTCCCGCATCGAGAAGGATTTCGGCGTCGAGCGCTCGGTCATGCTCGGGGTCTGGGGCGTCGAGTCGGCGTACGGCGATCCTGTCGTGCAGCAGCACCATATGCGGCCGGTCATCCCTTCGCTGGCGACGCTCGCCTGGGCCGAGCCGCGCCGCCGCGACTATTGGGAGAAGGAGCTGATCAACGCGCTGACGATCGTCCAGCGCGGTTGGAGCACGCCGGCGGAAATGATCGGCTCGTGGGCGGGTGCGATGGGCCACACCCAGTGGATGCCGGAGGTGTGGCTGCATGTCGGCATCGACTATGACCACGACGGCAAGATCTCGCCGTTCGGCCCGCCCGACGATGCGCTCGCATCGACGGCGCGCTATTTCATCGAGCGCGGCAAATACCGCCGCGGCGAGCATTGGGGCTACGAGGTGCGCATGCCGGCGAAAATGAAAAGCGGCGGCTCACGCACCTATGCCGCCTGGCAGGCGCTCGGCGTGACCCGTGCCGACGGCGAAGCCTTTCCGCAGCCGAAGGCGACCGCACGGCCGTGGGTGCCGGTGCCGGGCGGGCCGGCCTTCCTGCTCGGGCCGAATTTCTTCGCCGTGCGCAGCTACAATCCGTCGATGAACTACACGCTTTCGCTCGTCCATCTCGGCGACCGCTGCGTCGGCGGCGAGCCGTTCGTGCAGGCATTTCCGGGAGCCGAGCGCACGCCGACGCTCGCCGAAGTGCAGGAGATTCAACGCCGCCTCACGGCCCTTGGCTTCGATACCGGCGGGGCCGATGGCCGCGCCGGCAGCGACACGATGGTCGCGGTGCAAAAATTTCAGCGCAAGGTCGGCATGGAGCCGGCCGACGGCTACCCCGGCATCAAGCTGCTCGCCCGCCTGCGCCAGGGTTTGTGACCCTGGTCGAAGATTTCGCATAAACCTTCCCTCGCCCCTTGCGGGAGAGGGTCGCAAGCATCGAGCAACGCGAGAGTGCGAGCCGGGCGAGGGGTAAAATCGTCGCGCAGCGAAGCAATCCTCTGCGGCCCGCCGATCCGTCAGACGTCCAGCGATTCCTCGTCCGCGAACTCGGCGCGCTCCTGGATGAAGGCGAAACGCGCCTCGGCCTTCGTGCCCATCAGCCGCTCCACCGAGTTCGCCGTGTCCTGGCGATCATCGGCGAGGAGGACGACGCGAAGGAGCATGCGCTTCTTCGGGTCCATGGTGGTCTCCTTGAGCTGCGGCGCCATCATCTCGCCGAGCCCCTTGAAGCGGCTGATCTCGACCTTGGCGCTGGCATGAAACTCCCTGCGCAGGAGTTCATCCCGATGGGCTTCGTTGCGGGCATAGAAAATCTTGCCGCCATGGCTCAGCCGATAGAGCGGCGGCACTGCGAGATAGAGGTGACCCTTGTCGATGAGCTGCGGCATCTGCCGGTAGAAGAAGGTGATGAGCAACGAGGCGATGTGGGCGCCGTCGACATCGGCGTCGGTCATGATCACTACCCTGCCGTAGCGTAGATCCTCGTCGCGGTAGTGCGCGCCGGTGCCGCAGCCGAGCGCCTGCACGAGGTCGGCGAGCTGCTGATTCTGCGCGAGCTTCTCCTGCCCGGCGGAGGCGACGTTGAGAATCTTTCCGCGCAGCGGCAGCACTGCCTGGCTGGCGCGGTCGCGCGCCTGCTTCGCGGTGCCGCCGGCGGAATCGCCCTCGACGACGAAGAGCTCGGAACCTTCGGCGGCCGCGTTGGTGCAGTCGGCAAGTTTTCCCGGGAGGCGGAGTTTCTTTACGGCGGTCTTGCGCGCAATCTCCTTTTCCTGGCGGCGGCGGATGCGCTCTTCGGCGCGTTCGAGGACGAAGTCGAACAGCTTGTTCGCCTGCAGCGGATTGCCGGCGAGCCAATGGTCGAACGGGTCCTTGATCGCCTGCTCGACGATGCGTTGCGCCTCGGCGGTGGCGAGGCGGTCCTTGGTCTGGCCCTGGAATTCCGGTTCGCGGATGAAGACCGAGAGCATGGCCGCGGCGCCGACCATCACGTCCTCGCTGGTGATCGCGGCCGCGCGCTTGCCCTGGCCGACGCGTTCGGCGTGGTCCTTGAGGCCACGCAGCAACGCCGCGCGCACGCCCGATTCATGCGTGCCGCCGTCAGGGGTCGGGATGGTGTTGCAGTACGAGTTGAGGAAGCCGTCGGCGTCGGCTGACCACGCCACGGCCCATTGCACGCCGCCATGCGCGCCGGTTTTGCCCGCGCTGCCGGTGAATATATC
>Ga0102924_1004862_pt1 | contig 13262 bp, 8 predicted proteins | sample PaiPotPPM11metaG_FD_80116 | JGI IMG/M metagenome (GOLD analysis project Ga0102924, IMG submission 80116) | Iron sulfur acid spring bacterial and archeal communities from Banff, Canada, to study Microbial Dark Matter (Phase II) - Paint Pots PPM... ... | reverse complement strand
GTTTGGAACTGCCATTCGAAATTTTTGTTTTTTTGAGTCGGGCTCTATCCAAATCGGCTTTTGCCCCCATTCACCAGTCCTCGGACGTTTGCGCTTCTCGACCGGAAAACCAACGAACGGGATACCGAAAGCATCGACGGTTTCTTCACCCCCATCTGGCCTTTCAGTCAACGGCTGATTTAGAACATCGTAGTTTGTGCGACGAAGCCCCCGACCAATGATCTGCTCTGTGAGGAGCGGCGAACCGAACGCGCGCAGGCCCAAGATGTGAGTCACGCTCTTCACATCCCAACCTTCAGACAACATGTTCACGCTCACAATGCCGCGCACGAACTCACCAGACAGACCAACAGAGCCAACGGTGTTAACCATCTCGCGTAGCACGGCCTCACTGCCCTTTGCAGCATCGAACACTCTTGAGTCGATCGGGATAGTCACCCAGCGCCGTCGATCGTCATCGTCTGGATTACGGAGAAGCTCGTACTCTCGAGTTAAGTGCTCGAATAGCCAGGCTGCGCGTTGTGCGTTATCCGTAACACACAGTATTACGGGGCTCGGCCCGGTGCGTGCGAACTCAAAGGTTGCGCTCCACTCATCGTAGTCTTTCCTCCAAGAAGAATAGATGCTCGCGATAGCCCCTTTACAACCGCGCAGATATTCATCCTTATTCCTAGCACCCTTCACTTGGTCCCAGAGGTCAAGGTAGACGCGCCCATGCTCGTCCGGATCGGGAAGCCTAACAACCTTTACCAGCCCGGACTCGAACGCGTCGTACACTGAGAAATCGGACACCAGCCACTCGTATAGGGTCCCCTCAGGTTTGGGCGACCCAGAACCATACCATGGTGTCGCCGACAGGTCGAGAACGAGGCTAATCCGCGCTACTTCCGAGATACGCCCAAGAATCTTGCTCCACTTGATGAAGTCCGGATCGTCACCCTTGCGCGTACGCTTTTCTCCGTAGACGTGATGAGCTTCGTCGTTAATGATAATAAGATCACGCCAACCTTTAAGGAGCCGCCGAATCGATATGTTGGGATCCTGGCGAGCCCGCCGTTGCATTGCGCGGAGCACCGACTGTGGAATGAAGCGCCCGTCCTGTACGATCTCTTCCCCAACCCAATCCGCTCGTTTAGCATCAAGCGGAATACCCTGCCAGTTGCGCACTAGGACATTTGGAAAAAAGTCTTGACGATATTCGGGTGGCACCATATCGAAAGCGTCATATAGGTTGTGATCGCCTGATGGATCAAGCCCATCACCACGCGGATCGCCACTCACACGGTCACGCACTGTAAGATTTGGAACGAGCACCAAGAAGTTTGCGGAAAGGGATGACCCGCTCACCTTGCGCCTGTGGAGGGTCGACCAAGTAACGAAAAGCGCCATGACGACGGTCTTCCCGGTGCCCGTTGCGAGCTTCAAAGCATATCGTAGTAGATCGTCGGTTTCGGGCATTTTACGGCGCGATTGAACTTCGTAGAGGTAAATGACGGTCTCAACAGCTTCTTGTTGGCAGAAAAAGAGCCGCTGCGCAGTTGCTTTGCGCTCTTCATCGCGTTCGAACCACCACTCGAGGAGCCGTCGGGTTACCACCGCAGTGCCTGGATACCCGGCCTCACGCCAAGTACGTACTTCGTCTCGGAGCTGGTTTACAAAATGGTTGCGCTCCTCTGGATTGGCAAGCAAGTCCTCGAAGAGCCCGGCTTCTTTACCAACTACACCAGCGATACCGCCCTTTACGTCCTTAGCTGACGCTAAGAAGCGCATCGACGGACGGCGGCCCATCACTAGCTTCGATCGGCCAGCAGAGAGAAGTTGATAGTGTTGAGTTGGTTCTACGAACGCGTCGCAGATAACGACACGATCGACAACGTAAGCCATCTGCTGTATTACTTAAAGTAGGTCGCGCACTATGGTTGACTCGTTGCCATAGATGTCTACGACCCTTACGGCTATACGCTTGTATCCTCGAATAGGAAACGCGCCGGATTTAAGGTTCAAGGTGAATTCCTTTGGATCGACGTCCACCTTTAGCGCCGTCTTGAAGTTCGGAACTTTCTTGAAGTCGAAAAACATCTGACAGTCAACGAAGCAGTCTCCGTCATAGTCTTCATCAAGATACCAAGCGGAAACGTAACCTGAGTCTGCCCGTTTATATTCTGTCGCTCTGCTCTTGCGGTCGAAGAGAGCGACTCCATTGAGCGTGACCTCCACCATTTGCTCTTCCCTGCCGTTCTTATGAAGACGCACATCGATTTCGGGAAGTGAGAGCGGCGAGAAGAGTGTCCCCGGTTGAGTTGCCTTCAGCCCTTCCGCAAGTGTGTCCGGTCTTATCATTACCAGTACGACTTTGACCTTGCCGCGTTTCTCGAGTTGCGCCTTGACCTCGCCTACGTTAGCCTCAAACGCCCATCCTAGAACGTGCACCTCGAGGATACCTGAAGCGAGAGCATCCTGCACAGCGTCGTTGATCTGTTTTCCAGTAACACGACCAGACAGTGGCCCGACCGAGATTGCAATCTTCTCCTTCTCGGTCTCCGCAACTGCGTGCACTAGTCCGGCGGCACCCTGTATCGCGGCGTCTCGCCGATAGAGTCGGCAAATAACTTCAATATAGTTCTCGAGTTTGGCGGGTTCAGCCCCACCATCACGTACTATGTAGCCCTTCCAGTCTTCGACGGAATATCGTCCGATTGACATAACTTCAAACGGACCACAGACGCGTATGGCACTTGGGTCGGGTTCTGGGTCGTCAAATAGTTCAACGGCCTCCGGTTCTAGATCGTAGGCAAGACTTCGGAGAGTGACACGCTTGACTTCCTTGAACACGAAACCACTCGACACAGTTCCGTTTCTCGTCTTGAAGTGGTCGAATGTTGCTGACATCAGCCGTTTTCGCGTGACGTTAACTGCAACACGCGAGTTATCGCATGTTATCCAGCGTCGGCCCATCTGCTCTGCGACAAATGCTGTCGTACCCCCGCCGCAGGTGGGGTCTAGAACAAGGTCTCCAGGCAGCGTACACATTGCTACGCACCGCTGAACCACTTTGGGAGGTGTTTGAACAACATAGTGTATATCGTGGGACCGCATGAAACCACTTACAACAGTGTCATCCCAGATGTTCCATAGAGTTCGCAGGCCAAAATCATCGGTATACCTGATAAAGAAGATGTTTTTACCTTTTTGTCCTATGCGGCCAAGCTGGATTAACCGTGCCATGCCTTCGGGTGTAGTGCTCCAATGGCGACCGGCCCGAGGTTTGAAATTCTGGTCATGAAAAACGACCTTATAAGAGCCAGTTTCACTCTCCCCTTGGCTCGTAAGATCCATAAACATGAATCGCCGGCCTGACGGGATGTTCTCGATGCCCTCGAGTTGATCGTCTGTTAATTGAATATACTCTCCGTCCTCAGTTTCTAGAAAGTTGAAGTCCGATAACTCATCCTTTGTGCGCTCGCGATAAAGCCGATTGGCTTGAAATTTGTCAACAGATTTACAATACCAAAGTAGCACGTCGTACACGTCATCAATCGCTCTTGAACTTCGGCCAGCTGCACGTATGAAGGCAATTTGCGATACGAAAGAATCACGCCCAAAGACCTCGTCCAGAAGTGCGCGCACAAGATGAACATTTTCATTTCCGATCTGAACGATCACGGATCCGGAATCAGATAACAGATCGCGACAAAGATAAAGGCGCTCTTGCAAAGACGACAGATATGAATGCACGCCCAGAGTCCATGTATCCCTAAACGCCTTGATAGTCAGCACATCGTCAGCAGGGTCAGTCTCATCGTTCTTAATTGAGTCTACACGCTGCTGAAAGTTTGAATCGTATTTGATCCCGTATGGGGGGTCAATATAAATCATCTGAACCTTGCCACGCAGGTTCTCGTAGTGAAGCAACGACTCCATAGCCTGGACTGAATCCCCACAGATGAGTTTGTTCTTCCACCCCTCCTCATGCGTGTAGAACTCAACACGCTTGCTACGGTCCTTTTCACGAAGCTCTTTCTCGAGATCAGCAAAAAGGTGGCCTTGCCGCGCAATACCTGAAGTCTCTGCCGCCGCTCTGCGAGCTCGATCGATGATCTGGGAAATCCGAGACTCTGAGACAATCTCATTACGCTGCAGCGGAAGTACCGGGATCTCACGTCGGTTACGCTTACCTGACCAAAACAGCACCGGATCCACAGCAGGATCCATATCCATCACGATAGGACGCTCGTCATCCGTAGGAAGTTTCCCGACGCTAATCGCCTTACTCCAGCCGTTATCCATCGGGAGAGTTACGAGTTGCTCATCCCCAGGCAATAGAGAGGTGTGGCCGGTTTCTGGTGTACGAGGCTCCCTAACTTCGTCGTAAGTGTATCGGGTGACAGTCTTGTCAGATTTCGCATTCTTTGGTGAGCGAGCCATGACGATTCTTACTCCTCGCCGGTTCGTGACGCGGTAGCCCGGCCGGCCGTGCACATACCTAAGTAGTCGCAAGCGGCGCACTTCTTTACAGTAGGCACTGTAGGTAGATTGGCGCGGCGCAAAGCCTCCGCCGCTCTCAGCACATGTACCTTCACTTCGTTGAGGAAGTCGTCATCTACTGAGCGCAATTTCCGCTTGCCTTCATCAAGCTCGTAGATCTCCACGTAGTCAGGACGTCGACCGGTGAGTTCTTGGTAACCAAGCGCGTAGATGTGCAACTGTGTTTCGGTCACTTGCTCTGGTTGCGCGCGATCAGTGGACTTAAGATCAACGATTGTTGTTTCGCCCGTGTCGATCCGGCGGACAAGATCGATGCGTCCGTTTACAGTCACACCGTCGCCGAGACTTATTTCAATCTGTTTTTCGGAGAACTCGAGCTTATCAAAAAGCGCACTGTTTGCCAGGATGTAGTTGTGGAGCACTTTCTCAGCGGACGCCTCCAGCAGTTTACGCAATTTCGGATAAGCATAAGGCGTGTGAAGGTGTCGTTTTACAAGCTGCGACACCTCTGCTGCATCCGCCACGTCACCTCTTATTGCTCGGGCGTGCACTTCTGCGAGCGCATCGTGTAGCGATTTTCCATAGCCCAGCGCCTCGTCAATTGGTAGATTGAAGCCGTACAGTATGCGCAGTTTAAACTGATACGGGCACTCGAAGAAATACTTGAGGTCCGAGAATGATAGCGCAACATTCGCTACGCTTTTGCGGGGTGCCGGCTGGAGTCGCTTCCGAGTGGAATAGTCCGTCATGCGGCGCTTAACCCACTTTGATGCAAGAATGTCGTCAAAGAACTCTGATGATTTCTGGAAAAGTTGGTTTCCGACTACTGGAGCCCAGCTTAGGTGTAGGAACTTCTGACTACGTGTCATCGCTACATAGAACAGTCGTCGCTCATCTTCGATGGTTCCCTCGAAACGTGCTTGTCCAACGATCCCTGCGCGAGGCAACAAATGCCAAACGCTTCTACCGCCGGACTTTTTAGCGGGAAAACGATTTTTGAGCAGCGCTGGGAGAAAAACCACTGGCCATTGCATCCCCTTTGCCTGATGAACGGTCATGATCTGGACTGCGTCCGGATTGGCGTACTGGTTATCTTGCCAACCCTCCGGGTAGTAACTTTCAGCGCGATACTGGAGGAAGTCCGCGAACGATCTGTATTTCTCCGATGGTTTGGAATGAAAGTGGATCGATTCGAAGTCCGAGATGAGCTGGCTGAACTTCCCGAGATTATAAAACACGATTTCGCCACGTCCACCAGCGATGCGTTCTTCGCGGATGCCGGCGTCTTCGAGAAACCTGAGAAAGAGGCGTTGGATTGTGTAAAGACCCCAACGCTCCTGGTCATTTGACGATAACGACTCGCGGCTATTGGCCGCGTTCTCAATCGCACTGCGGAGATAATCTGCTTCCAGGCTCAAGGCTGCGTCCTGCCATGCTTGTCTAAGGCTGACATCGCTAACGCCTGCGCGGGAAGCCATGAAATAAAAGAGCTGTCGCGCCGCTTCAGCCTCTGGGGTACTGAAGAGATCCGTCATCCCTACTACAACGTATGGAATCTTAGCCGCGTCGAAGGCTCGAGTTATAGGTTCGCCGTTCCCCTTAACGCTGCGCAAGAGTACGGCCATATCCGACCAGGAGACGCCTCTGTCAACGCCTTCTTCTTGGATCGCGACGCCGCGCAACGCCCGAGCAGTAGCTACGATTTGGCGCGCTTCTTCATCAGCAGAATCAAAAGGTAGCGCGATAATGTCACCCGCCTCGTAGGTTTGAATACCTCTGGGTTTCATCTCTTTGGGCAAACGGGTCGCGTTCTGCGCGATAAATACGCGAGCGGTTTCAACGATACCATCGCTCGAACGAAAGTTTTCCTCAAGTGCGATCCGCTTGACGTCTCGATAGCGTGTAGCGAATGTTAGAATGTTTTCAACATCGCTGCCGCGCCACTGGTAGATCGTTTGGTCATCGTCACCCACAACACAAATCGTCGCTCCAAGTTCATGAAGCGACCAGATGATTGCTTCCTGAATGGGATTTACGTCTTGGTATTCATCTACTATGACGTAGCGGACGCGCGCGCTTAGACGAGTGCGAAGATCCTCGTTGTTCGTTAATGTATCGATCGCGGATTCAAGGATCGCCGAGTAGTCAAGATAACTGCGGTCGTCCAGCAAAGCCGAGTACGATTCTAAACCGCCGATCAAGGAGTTCCCAGCTAGTGCATCGTCGTCTCTGTCAGCTTCGCGTAATATATCGACTGCAGTTATGTAACGCTGTGTATCCTTGTAACGCTGAAGTGGCGTCCCTTGTAAGTCTTTGCAATTCGTAAGCCCGCTGCGCTTGCTGTGACGATCGACAAAGAGGCTCTGCTGGACCTCGCTAAGCACCTCAAACCTAAGGTATTTTGGAACCTCGGATTTCAATAAATCCAGAGCAAACGCATGAATCGTACCAACAAACATTTCCGCTAGGCCAGGAACGTCACCGAGCGACTCGCGCGTCCTACGAACGATCCTATCTTTGAGTTCAGCGGCAGCCTTATCTGTAAAAGTAAATGCGACGATGTTTCGGGGCACGAAGCCGCTACCTTCTGACCTTAGAAGATGGGCTACGCGGCGCGCAACAACCTCGGTCTTGCCCGACCCAGCACAGGCAATCAGTTGAAGGTTCTTACCCTCATACTCAATTGCTGCTCGCTGCGAGGCTGTGAATTTCATAGATCCGCTGAGTTCTTAAAGCTCATGCGCACAACCAAAATCATCATAGTCGCTTGTTAAGAGTTGCGAATCTTAGTAAGGTTCAGGAGTGGAGCTAAATCGCCCTACGCTGATTTGCAGGTCTGCCCTCATTTAGAACCAATACGGAAATCCTACCATTAGTTAGGGCGACGATGGGGAACGGACGCCTCAGGGGACATACTTAAATTGAGGTGGGCTTCGATGAGTAACAGGTCTTCGATTGAATGGACCAACGCGACCTGGAACCCAGTGACAGGCTGCAACAAGGTAAGCCCGGGATGCAAACATTGCTATGCTAAAACTTTCGCCGAAAGATGGCGAGGCATCCCCGGGCATCCATATGAGCAAGGTTTTGACTTAAAACTCTGGCCCACGCGCCTCCGATTGCCCCTCCAATGGAAAAAGCCGATGATGATCTTTGTAAACAGTATGAGCGATCTGTTCCACAAAGATGTGCCGGTAGAATTCATTCAAGAAGCGTTTAGCACTATGAGTCGAGCGTATTGGCACACATTCCAAATCCTCACGAAGCGCGCTGACAGACTCGCTGATTTGGCCCCAAAGTTAGAATGGGCACCAAATGTTTGGATTGGGGTGTCGGTAGAAACGTCAAGCTACCTTTGGAGGGTTGATTGCTTGCGTTTGGTCCCATCGGCCGTAAGATTTCTCTCAATCGAGCCGTTGCTCGGGTTAATAGAGACCCTTGATCTCACTGACATTCATTGGGTCATAGTCGGAGGTGAGAGCGGGCCTGGCGCGAGACCAATGAATCCAAACTGGGTGAGAGCGATTCGCGACCTTTGCATCAGTCAAAGGGTCCCATTCTTTTTCAAGCAGTGGGGCGGTGTGCAGAAGTCCAGAGCTGGTAGAGTTTTGGACGGTCGATGTTGGGACGAGTTTCCTTGCGGCATAATGCGAAAGCGCAGCGCCTAGAAAGGTTAATGTTTAGGTCGCGTGTCGAAAACAAAAGCCAACAATTCTGGCCTCCATCGCGACGAACTTCGTCCGGTGGAAGAGCATCAACAAACGGCGCACAAACTCGAGGCGATTCGTCGCTACTGGGGCCAGTGGTGTGCGATTATTGCTGAAACGGGCAGACGTAGGCAGATGTTCGACTACAGGCATATGTGGCTCGTAGATACGTGCGCTGGGGCAGGACTGCATCGGAGCGAGGAGCATCCTGCTGGCGCAATTCCAGGGTCTGGACTAAATGCTTGCTTTGCCGCGCAGCGTATACAGCGCAAGTACGCCGAGTGTGAGGTTCACGTTCGGCTCATTGACATAGACCACGGCTATTGCGAACGCTTACGATCGCATACTCGAATGTTCACTGAGCCGCCCAACCATCCTGAAAAGGTTGATGTTCAAGTCTTGGAAGCGGATTTTGCTCGCTGCGTACTGCCAGTCCTCGAGCAGACCGAACCCCGTGGACGGCAATATCGCAGTCTATGGTTTGTTGATCCCGATGGCGTGAAAGAGATACCGCATACGGCGCTTGATCCGCTTCGCCGGCCACGCTTTGGACCGGAGCTTATAGTGAATCTAGATGTTGGTGGGCTTTTGCGCATCCGAGGAGCCGCTGAATCCCTCTCAAGCGCCGAGCTTGTGGCGCAGGCGGACCAGCGACGATTGTCACTGACATACGCTGGCGACAGTTGGCGGCAGGGATTAAGGTTATACACACGCCGGCAGGGCTTCGATAACCTCGCGGGGGCGTACGCAGACACCTTCCCCGAATTTGAGTTTAGAGATGCGTATCGGCTAATGTCTTCGATGAACCAAGTACGCTACATGATTCACCTCGCACATGCGGAGCGCGCTATCTCGGCTTTCCGTTCGGCGCTTGAAACTTCAATGAGGGTGGGCTTCCTAACGGCAGGCGTGCTATCGCAGGCTCAACGTGGAAAAGCCGCCCATCGGTTGTGGGTAGCGTTACGCGGTAGAACCGTTAGCTTTGAGGATATGTTCGAAGCGCAAATAGAATCGCTAAATCGGCAGCAGTTGCGATCTGTCGTCGTTACCGCGGTTGATGAGAACTATGGGCGTTATGATGAGCCCACAAAGGAAATGACTTGGTTTGAGGACCAGGGTTCCGCCCTGCGCCTGGGCATTTAGCCTCAAACACCGCGGCCACAGCACCGTTAGTCATACTTCCCCACTCCAGAGGGCCCATGCCTCACGTCCCGAGGGATCCGTCACTTCGAATGTTGGCGGCCGCTGTCATGATCAAGATGTCGCCTTCCTGAGACCCTTGCTTGCGAACATTGCAGAGTTTAACTTCACCGCAAGGAATACCACCACGGCCAAAACTATAAGGCCGACGATCCAAATCATAAATCTTTGTGTGGACATGCTAGAACGGTTCGACCGTGGCCCCGCAGAGTTTAGCGATGTGCATGAAGGCGTTAACAACACGCTGCGGGCCAACGTTATCCGCTACGGTGAATTTTATTTGTACCCTGTTCTTGCCAGCGCTGCCCATAGCAAACTTGCCCCCAGTGGTATCAGTAGTATCCGGAAGTGTTTTTGTCTGAATGCTCGTAAGGCTGACGTTGCGAAAATCTACAGTAACGATGTCCCCTGCCCACTGTGGCACCGTTTTGATTGGCTCCAGCGAGTACTTGTTACCCATGGGTGACGGGTGTGCTCTTTGGAAGGCATTGCGCTCCTCCACGCTCATATCCCGAGACACAAAATGCAGTCCGGGCTGTGGTTTAAGGTAGAGTAGTGTTGCAGAGTAGCCATCAACGGCGGGGTCATGAGCCAGTGCGTAGAGCCACCGACCCTCTTTGACTGTCATCGTACAGCCGTCGAAAGAATACCGAACGTCACGGTCGATAACGTAATCGGAAACACCACTGTCCAATTCCGACGCATCCCCGGTAGGCAACACGTTCTTCAGCCAATGCTCCGAGATCGCAAGATCGCGTTCATTGGCTGCGGCTTTGTCGGCTGCGGCTTTGCTGGTGACAGAGCGTTCAAGGCCCCTACCTAGGAAAATACCGCCAACAAAAACCGCGACCACTACCAAGAGGCCGACGACCCAAGGCACAAACCTGCGAGACATATCTGCCACCGCCTATGAGAAGTCGTTAGGTGCCGCTGTCACATGACCCTGCGACGATTCACTTTGAGGAGTGGACGGCTTGATGAGGGAACCCGCAGCACATGGCAAACGGTGATAAAGCGATAGTCTTTATAAGCTGCGGCCAATCTAGCGATGACGAAATTGCACTCGGTCACGCGATGGCAAGTGCTGTCAGTTCACTCACCGAACATCAAGGTTATTTCGCTGAGCAGGTTAGCTCATTGGACGGCCTCTCGAACAATATTCTGCGGGAGCTAAACCAGTGCGTTGCATTCGTAGCTGTTATGCACCATCGGGGAAACGTCGAGACTCGCAAAGGCAAACACATTCGAGGCTCCGTTTGGATTGAACAGGAGATTGCCGTTGCCGCATTCATTACACAGGCTCTTCAGCGAAGTTTGCCAGTGCGTCTATACGTGCAAGATGGGATCAAGCGCGAGGGCATTCGGGACCAGCTCCAACTCAATCCGGTTTTCTTCTCAACTAATGATGGCGTCATTAGCGACTTTAACACCTGGCTTGGTTCAGGTGTGCTAAGGAACGCGAGGGCACTAGTCACGGCCGACGCAAACATTCGACCTAATCTGCAAGCCGACCTGACCACGGAGTTTAACCAACAGAACCAAACTGTCTGGCTTAGCGGCAAGATTAGAAACGTTGGAAAAGGCGTGGCAAGTGAAGTCAGGCTGTTCCTTGCGGGCATCGAAGGCCGAAAGACTTACCCAGCTATTGTGACAGGTGACCCAGCAAAATCGTTTGACTTTCAGCTTGACACGCAACAGGCATTCATGCATCCACCCCAGTTCGCAGCTTTAGTTGTTCAATACTTAGATGACGACGGCATCAAGTACGAACAAAAAGGCACAATCGACTTTTCAGGCCCCGACGCCAGTGGTCGATATAGATACACCTTGTCGGGCTTGGGGCGTCCTGTCCAAATACAAAAATTCACCATGCGCTTCCATCCGCTTGAGGCTGAGTGATGAACCCAACCCGTCTACTCGTGGTGCTGCTATTAGTGTTTGTAGTCCTTAGCGGCTTGAATTATTTTTACTACTACGAACGAACCGAAACCCTCAACGCTCGATCCCGCGAAGCCATGCATAGCGTTGTATTCACGAACCCGCTGGGCGTGATCGTGACATCGGAGGTTATCCTCGAACAAAGGCGGCGTGAATATCACGGCATGCTATATCGGGAGGTTGTGCTTGTGGTGTTGGGGATCGTTGGGATAGTTTTGCTGGCGAGGCGAAGGTAAGTTTCTTACTCACCCCGCTTGCCCACAATCGAGTTTTCGAGTTTGATCCCGTCTTTAATTTCAGTCAGGCGCAAATTGCAATTCCGCTGCCACTAGCCTGGGGAACTCGCTTTCAACAAGGTTGCAAACGGAATTGAAAAGTGGCATGTATTGATCGCCGCGCTTCTGTGAGTTCAAAGAATACCACGATGAAGGCCTATAGCGTACTATCATTCCGCAAAAATACGCTGCGATAAACATCAAGCCTAATTGCGCGATGTCACCGATCCCAGACAGGGGCTCTATAACGAAGTTCAGCATGCCCTGCGCTTCATCGGAGAACCCTTCGACTAACATGGGTGGTTGCAAATTGGCTGGGCCCACATTTTTTCTGACAAGATAGTAAGGTTGAGCGCCAAAGAAGTTGTGTTGATTAGTCAACGTGACGGGTTCCGCCGCAGCGATTTTCCATAAACGACGTACTACCTCTTCGGTGGGCATACTATTATATACAAACATGTCGATGTCAGTTTGGTTGTCCAGACAAAAAACAAACGATTTATAATTGTCCGGTTGCCGCTGAGTAAGCTTCGTATAATCGTCTCGCAGAAAAGGTAGACGTGAGAGAACATCATTAAAGGTCACTCGTCCCTCTATCGTGATTGCGTACATATATGAAGCCTTAATCGGGTTACTTGGAAAAGGTGCGGGGTTTATGACGAAACGACTCTTATTTCGAATGGCTTGGATCAGTTCTGGAAAAGCTCCATGGTGCAATAGTGAACAGCGCATGGCTGGTAAGTTGATGTTGACCCGATCCGTGCTTTCATCAAGGGCAAAGTCCTCTATCTCTAGGCCGTGACTAGGGGTAAGGCCGCTTTCTAACTTAGATGTGAGGCACAAGATCAGCCCACGGCTAAGTGCCAGCACACCATAGTAGATTAAGAGAGGCCTTACTAGATTCGACGCCAACTTTGCACTCTTGAAAAAATCCGCCCCTTGGCGAATATTCGAGATGATTGAAACTGCTTTCTTTGCTGACAGTTCGGCATCGTGCCACCGCTTGTATTCGGCAGAAACATAGTCCCGCGACTCGTATAATGCGAGTTCTTCCCACGGGTTCTCATGTCGTTCAAGCTTCATTCACGTAATCTGCAACGTGAATTTCCACAGCGTCCTCAACCTGTCCCCGTAACGCCACATACAGCTACTCGCGTTGCCCAAAACGTGGCCCCATAGAGTTGGATTATCCCTGATTTTGGCGGACGTCGGCGGACCCCAAGAAAGACGCCCAATTCTTTACGGAGTGGGCGTTTGCCTTATTTCATGTGGCCTAGCTCGTTTTTCGAAATCAGCCCTGATTCGCGTGACAGGCAGGCGCTCGGCTTCGATTCTTCCAGCGTCACCGTTGAGGTTGACCGTCTATCTGACCTTTGTCTAGCATGTAGCCAGTTTCTGGAGTCCAACCTCGTACGCGCGCTATCTCTTGCAACCGGCGTCCGGCCGGCACTCGCACTATCCAAGCGATCAAGTTGATAGCTTCCGCAATAAGGCGAGGTTGGGGCGGGACGTTAGCTTCTTGGATTAGCTGTTCGATACGAACGAGACCTGCTGCGCAGTTGTTCGCATGGATTGTGGCAATGCCACCTGGATGGCCGGTATTCCATGCCTTCAATAGCGCCAAGGCTTCTCCGCCGCGCACCTCGCCTACGATGAT
>Ga0102924_1004861_pt1 | contig 13270 bp, 14 predicted proteins | sample PaiPotPPM11metaG_FD_80116 | JGI IMG/M metagenome (GOLD analysis project Ga0102924, IMG submission 80116) | Iron sulfur acid spring bacterial and archeal communities from Banff, Canada, to study Microbial Dark Matter (Phase II) - Paint Pots PPM... ... | reverse complement strand
GCTGTCTCGGTGGACAAACGCAACTCATGCTCCACGCTCTGAATGACTGTTTGACCAAGCGGTCCTCACCCGAATGGTATGCGATGACAACCATACGGCCACCAGGTAGCAAGCGCCCGCGTAACAACGGCAGCGCGGCCGCCAGAGCATCGAGCTCCCCGTTCACGGCTATGCGGACAGCCTGGAACAGTCGAGCGAAATGCGGCGGACCCGTGCGCGGCCCGAGGGCGCCGCGGATCGCGCCGACCAGGTCGTCGCTCGTGGCGAAGGGTGCTCGCGCTCGCCGGCGCACGATCTCGCGCGCGAGCCGCGCGGCGTGCGGCTCGTCGCCGTAGTCTCGAAGGGCCGCGGCGATGTTGTGCACGGACTGCGAATTCAGCCAATCCGCCGCGCTCGGCGAAGTCGCCCCCGCGTCCATCCGCATGTCCAGAAGCACACCTTCGCGAAACGAGAAGCCGCGACTGAGATCGTCCACCTGCCGAGACGATATCCCGAGATCGAGCAGCACCCCGCCGTAACGAACTCCCGTGAGGGCTGCCACGTCGTCGACTTGGTCGAAATTGCCGACGAAAGCTCGCAGCCGGCCGCGCTGAACCTGCTCAGCGAGGCGCACCCTCGCCACCTCGACGGCTTCCGGATCTCGATCAATGGCGTCAACGAGGATGCCCTGCGCCAGGAGAGCGGCGGCGTGGCCGCCTCCGCCAAGGGTGCCATCCAGCAGGCGCTCGGCGCCGCGCAGGTATTCGACGACCCTATCCGCTAGAACCGGAACATGGTACGTGCTGCCCCACTCGCCGGTGACCGAGCCTGCGCCGCCGACGGGCCCGACGTCCAAATCCCGGCGCGACTGCGTGCCAGCTGACGTCGTCGGGTCCTGGCCGCCGGCTCGGGTTACGCGGTTACTTGCAAAACTGTTTGACCTGTCGATCGACGGCTGGTAAGTACTGGTTGAGGTATTGGAGATACTGGGCGGCGGCAGGGGGACTAACACTTCCGCCGTCATGCAGGTTGGTGCGCGCTTGCATCCAATATTGTTGTGCCTCGCGCGCCAACTGGCAGTTCTTTTCCTTTGGGGCTTGCTGCGCGTCGTTGGCGCCGACCAGAAATTGCGAGGCGCCGAGGAGAAACTTCGCCTCCGGGCGCGGCGTCAGTGAGTCCGCAAAGCTCAGATAGCGCATCGCGATCTGCAGCGTGTCGCGGTTTTTGTCTGCACTCCCTCGCTTGAAATACTTGTTACCCTGCACGAGCGCATATCGAGCAACCACGCTCGCGCTGTCGCCATTTGCTGCAGCCTGTCGCAGGACATCCAGCGCGCTATCAGGCTGGTTTGATGCCGAATAGGCATTGAAGAGCAAATGCCAGGCGTCCAGTTGCTTTGGGTTGTTCGCCAAGAACTTGCGCAGCTCGACCGCCGCCTGCTGCGTCTGACCGGCGGCAGACAAAGCCTCGGCGTCCATGAGCTCCAGAGTCGAATTATTCGGAAACTTCGCCAAGCCCTGCGCCGCGGTCTCGGCCGCTTTCTGCGGCTCGCTGTCGGCCATGTACGCCGTCGTCTGACGCTGATAGAACGACGTGTCCGCGAACGACGTGTCCGCTTTCGCGACCTGGTCTCCCACCGGGATTGCTTCTTTCCAGCGCTGGGAGCGGATCAGCAGCTTGTACTTGAGGCCAAGCAACTTGGGATCGTTCGGGTTTTGAGCGACCGCGGTGTCAATGATCGGCATCGCGGCCTCCGGACGGCCAGCGTTGACGATCTTGGCGACAACGTCGTCCACCAACCCCGTGTTGGATGGATCCGCGGCTAGCTCGGCACCCCAATACTTCGTCGCCGCGTCCAGATCCTTCTTGTCGTAAGCGGCTTGAGCCGCGAGACTGAGTGCGGTCCGGTTCTTGGGGTCCTGCGCCAGAATCTCGTTCGTGACCTTGAGTATCGAGTCCGGTGGCTGCTTCGTCGCCACGTAGATGTTCGCCAAGCACAGCCGCGCCAGCGTCGATGGCGGGTAGGCCGCGATCGCTTCCCGCGCCCCGGCCAAGGCTTCTTGATAGCGTCCTGCCCGTGCCGCATCGTAGCACTTCTGCTCTCCGGGAAGCTGCTTCAGGGCAGCTTGGAGGTCACGCGAGACTAGCTTCGCCGCCGCGGGCAGCTTAGGGGCCTCTTCGGGCGGGAGCGGTTGGACGAACGAGTTGTCTCGAGTGAGCACCAGCCTTGTTTCCAGACGAACGCCCGTGGGTGTATGCGAAGCCGCCCCATCGAGATACATGTCTCCGCGAAGCTGCGTCGCAAGCTGCTTGGCGTCGGCCGGTGATATCGGCTCGTGCGGGGGAAATCCGGAGGCCGTCAGCGTCTCGTCGATGTTCTGCTGCGGGACCACCCACAGCTGCTTCGGGTCCGCATCATCTTGAAGGCGCGAGCGGAGCTCCACAGCAGCCTGGTATCCCAACGTTTTGTCCGAGCTGGCCAGCGCGGGCACCACCAGCAGGTGTTTCGCGTCTTTGCCGGGTGCGCGAACCGCTTGCGCCCCAGCCGCGGCGCCGAGCGTGGCGATGGCCAGTGCGGCGGGCAGGAGTGACCTCAGCGGCATGGCGCCGCTGCAGCCGTACTGCGCGCCGGAGCTTATGCATTTGTGTACCGTTACCTGTTCAACTTCCACGCGGTGGACCTCCGAAGCGTGTGAGGGCGTGCCACGCGATAGACCCCAGATACCCAAATACACCTATAGCACATGGGCGAAGAGGGACTCGAACCCCCGACTTCCTGCGTGTAAGGCAGGCGCTCTAACCAACTGAGCTATTCGCCCCGTTATCGCAAAATCGCGATTGGAACTAACACGCAGTAGCCGATGATAAGAAGGATAGGCGCCAGAGTTGCGCCGCCACGTGCCAGGTCGGCGTACCCCAGGGCGATGACCGCAAAAGCAGCCACCCACCACGCGAGCGGCCGCTTTACAAAAGGCAGTCGCGGAGTGGTCTTTTCCTTATCCGGCACCGGTTTAGAGTAGGCGCCGCCCAAAAACGTGTCAAGCGAAGGGCTTTACGCGGCGACGGCTATGGCGCGAGGAGGCTCGCCGCCGGTGGCGACCGTTTCGAGGACTTCCGCGCAGCGCTTGCCCCATGGGTTGAGTCGGTTTGCCGACTGGCCGCCGCGCCATGCAGCGATCGCGCCGTCCCGATTTCCCGCGAACCAGCGCGCGCGACCAAGCTCATAGTGTGCCTCTATGAGGTTGGGCCCGAGGGCGAGAGTCTTTTGAAAGAATGTCTCGGCGTCTTCGTACATCTCGCGCTCCAGGTACACGAGGCCAAGATAGAAATGAGCGTACAACGTCGCCTTGCGGTCGTTACCTAGGCGAATTGCCTTGGACAGGTGCTCGATCGCCTCGCCGAAAATGCCTTTCTTGAGGCAGATGTACCCGACGTTGATGCGGGCAAGCGCGTTGGCGGGTTGTCGCATGAGGACACGCTGAAAGTTGAGCAACGCGTCGTCGTACTTCTCTTGGAGCATCTGCGCCCACCCGAGCAGGCTCTCGGACTGGGGATCATTGGGCGACAACTCCAATGCCTTGGCCAAGGCGGCCTCTGCGGCCTCGTAGTCGCCAAGCGAAATGTGGCTCCATCCTCTTTCAATGAAGGTGGAGGCTCCGATATGATCGGCGCGCACGACTGGCTTGTCGGCGCCAAAGTCGGGAACCGCCGATGGCGCCGCTGACTGCTGGGCGGCTTTCCATTTGTCTACCAGCGGCTTGACGCTGTCTTTGAGCTTGGACAGCTCCGCCACTTCCTGCTCGATCGTCCTGTACAGCGCCACGATCTCTTTCTTGAGTGCCTCGCGCGCCTGCGGGCTCGCGACGCCGGCATCCAGACGAGTCTCGATGTCGGCATGGCGAGCCTGCAGCTCGCCCAGGCGGGACTCAGGCAATGCCCGCCACCTCTACTTCCGCTTCGACAATTGCCTGGGAGAGAGAGATGCGCTCGGTGGCCGACAGCAACCTATCAATGTCGAGTACGATTACCAGGCGGCCATCGCGGCGGGCGATTCCGTAGATGAACTCGCCCGCGAGACCGCGAAAGAGCGGCGGAGGCGGTGCAAGCGCGGCAGATCCCAGCGCGGCAACGTCGAGAACTGCGTCGACGACACCTGCGACCCAGTGGCCGTCAACGTTGAACACGAGCACGCGCGTTTCGCCCGTTACCGGGTGCTCGTCGAGGTCAAATCTCGCACGAAAATCAACTACTGGAATGACCCGCCTCTGATACTCGATTACGCCCGCGATCCAGTCTGGCACGTTGGGCACCGGCGTAGGTGCGGCATATCGCAGTACCCGCTCCACGCCGCTGATCGCCGCGCCAAACAGGTCACTGCCTAGACGAAACGTGACTATCTGCGTGACGTCGGCCGCGCTCGCGTCCGTCGCGCTGGCGTCCGGCACACGCGAATGTGTTATGCTCACGCTACGCCTCCCACGCATGAGGCGGCGAGCTTCCGCGCATCGATCAGAGCCAGGAGGCCGCCGTCTCGCATCGCAATACCGAGCACCATCCCGTCACCGCCAAACAACCCTACCGTGGCGGACTGCCATTCGGTCACGCCCTCCGCCGCACACACCGCGATGCCGAGCCGCCGACCCGCGACGCGCATGACGACTGCGGCCGCCGGCGCAGCCAGCGGCACCTTCAGTGCGTGAGCGGGCGAATACACGGGAAGCAGCGCGCCGCGGAGCTCGCACACGCCGAGCATCGAAGGCGACATCGCCGGCACAGGGCTGATCGCGGGCAGCTCAATGATCTCATCGACCGTAGTCACGTCGATCGCGAACCGCTCCTCGCCGACGCGAAACGTGAGCACTTCGGTGATGGCTGCCGCCCGTTTGGCGCCGCCCGTTGGCTCCCGAGGCAGGTCGTCCAGCACGGTAGTCATGCCGCGACCTCGTCGGACATCGAGGCAACCATGTCGACAATCGCGCGCGCGATACCCGGCAGTGGAACGACGCGGTCCGCGCCGGCAGCCACCAGGGCCGCGTGCGGCATGCCGTAGATGATGGAGGTCATCTCATCTTGGACGACGGCCCGGCCTCCGGCGTCTCGCACGGCCCGCAGACCTTCAGCCCCGTCCCGCCCCATCCCGGTTAGGACGACCCCTACCACGCCCGAACCGAGGTGCTCGGCGGCCGACCGAAACAACGGGTCGGCCGCGGGACGGACGCCCCAAATAGTCGGCCCTTCGTTCAGCGCCGAGACCAGGACCCCGTCGCGCAATGCAAGGCGCAGGTGGAGCCCGCCCCGAGCGACATAAACCCGGTCGTGCACGATAGGCGAGTCTGGGCTCACTTCGACCACGGGCAATTTGCTCGCGACCGCCAGCCGCTCGGCCAGGCTCTTCGTGAAGCCGCTCGGCATGTGCTGCACGACGACTACTGCCGCGCCCAAAGGCTCCGGCAAATTGGGAATGACCTCAGCCAACGCGCGCGGACCGCCCGTCGAAGCCGCGATGACCACGGCGCGGGTGACGCCGTTTCTCCGTCCATGCCGCCGCGCGATGCCGGACGGCTGCGAACGGCTCAAAGCATTCACGCCTCTCATGTTGACGCACGCCGCCGCGCGGAGCGCGGCTATCAGTCGCTCGCGGACCGACGCGAGATCGAGACTCACGGGGCCGCTTGGCTTGCGCACGAAATCGATCGCCCCGAGCTCAAGCGCTCGGAGCGTGACATCCTCGGCACCGTCGGCCGCGGCGCTCAAGATCACCACCGGGCGAGGCGTCTCCGACATTATGTAGCCCAACGTCTGAATGCCGTCGAGCTGCGGCATTTCGATATCGAGCGTGACGATGTCCGGTTCGAGCGCGTGAATCTGACGTAGCGCGTCCAGCCCGTCGCGCGCCGTGCCTACGACGCGAAACTCGTCCGCGGCGCTCGCCACGACGTCGGTGATGACGCGCCGCATGAATGCGCTGTCATCTACGACGAGCACGGTTCGTAGTCGTGGCGGACGCTCGCTAGATGACACGGTCGCCCTGACGGAGGGATGTCACGACGACGTGTCCGTCGCCCACGTGCAGGTACACGCTGCGGCCGTAATCCCCACCGGTGTCTTGCGCGACTATGGACACCTGCGCGGTCACAAGCGCCCGACGCGCTGCCTCGACGTTGCGCTCGCCCATATTGACACCACCCACGGGCAGCAACGCCCCGAACATGCTTGCCCCACCGACCAGTTTGGCCGTATATGGGCCACGGGCCCCCAACTTTGTCATTTCCGACACCAGGAGCGGGACCGCGGACGCCGGAAACTTCGCCTTGTTGGTCGTATCGCGGGACATGCTTTCCGTGGGAAGCAGCACGTGAGCGAGCCCGCCAACTCGTGCCCGTGCGTCGTACAGCACAATCGCCACGCAGGACCCAAGGCCGAGCGTCGTAATGACCGCGTCCCCGCGCGCGACCGCGTAGTCCGCGACGCGCACGCGAATTGGCGCTACCGCGCGGTCAGGCCCGGCGGAAGATCCGTTCTCTCGCATCGACCGGTTTGAAGAGTGCGCGCGCGGCACCGAACAAGGTTTCCACCTTGCCGAGCATGAGATAGCCGTCGGGTACGAGGGCATCGTGAAACCGCTCGAACAGTGCTTCTTGCGTTTCACGATCGAAGTAGATCACGACGTTGCGGCAGCAGATCAGGTGCTGGCCGGGTGGAGGCGTCTGCTGAATGAGATCGCGGCGCTCGAAGCGCACCATCTCGCGCACGGCCGGCGCCGCCTCAGCCGGGGCGCCGGCGGCGAAGTACGCCGCGCGAATGTCCGGCGGGGTGTCGACGAACGCGGGCTCGGGGAACACGCCACGACTCGCGGCGACCAGGCTTCCAACGTCGATGTCGGTGCCAAGGACCTTCACGCGCGATGCCGCGCGCGCACCGTCGCCCGTCGCGGCGGCGTGCCGGTGGAAGAGAATCGCAAGCGAGTAAGCCTCGTCGCCCGAAGCGCACCCGGCGCTCCAGACGTTCAGTGTGCTCGCGGAGCTCGACCACAGGGCGGGCACGACGAGTCTCGCCAGCGCGTCGTAGCTCTCCCAATTGCGAAAAAGCTTCGTCACGTTGATGGTCAGCGTGTCGAGTAGCTTGTCGTACTCGCGCGGATCGCTGTCCAGCAGGTGCGCGTACTCCATGTAAGTGGGAATGCCGCGGGCCCGCAATCGGACGGCGATCCTGCGTCGCAGGCACTTGTCCTTGTAGCTGCGGCAGCGAAATGCCCGGTCGCGCGAGATCTTGTCGAGCAAAGCGTTGAACTCCACTTCTTCGCTCATGCGCGCCCCGAGCCAACCGCGGCCACGCGGGCCGCCTGGATGTTGCTGAGCACAATCTCGTTGTCCGGGTCCAACTCGTGCGCCCGCTGCCACTGTTTCATGGCCTCGGCGCGCTCGCCGCGGCGGTAGTGGATGTTGCCCATCTTCAAAAAGAGATCGTCGCCCAGCTCGCTGTTCAAACGGGCGGCCCGCTGGTATGCGTCGAGAGCGTCGTCATATTGCCCAGCGCGATATGCCTGGTCCCCGGCGTTCTTGTGCAGCTGCGGCAGCCCGGGATCTTCCTGCATTCCGCGATCGATGGCGGTGCCCGCTTCCGCGTGACGACCGCGACGCTCGTGCACCGCGGCGAGATTGTTGTACAACGCTCCCGCGCGGGGATGATGGCCGATGCCCTCGGTCAAGAGCGCGACCGCGCGCTCGGTGTCGCCAGCCAGCGCAGCAGTCAGGGCCGCGTAGTGATACCACGCGGCTGATGGAGCGCGGCGCCCCCACAGCGGCCGAGCACTGTCGAACGCCGCCTCTGCCGCCGCCAAGTCGCCCCTACGCAACGCCAGAACGCCGCAGGACGTTCGCACGCGTGGGTCGCTCCCCGCGCCTCGCGTCAGCGCCTGCTGCAGTGCGGCCTCTGCGTCGTCGTACCGTCCAAGACGCTCGTACACGTACGCGAGATTGTGAAAGACCGCCGGCCTCGCGCCTGGAAGCGAAGCCGCCTCAACGAACGAATCCGCGGCGTGCTCCCACTGTCCCTGTCGCATCAGCACCAGCCCGGCATAGAACAGCGCTCCCGAGTCGCCGGGTCTGAGGTCGGCGACCCGTCTGAACTCGCGCGCAGCCTCGTCCAGCATGCCAGTCTTGTAAAACGCTACGCCCAAGTTGCGATGCTCTTCGATGCGTGCGTCAGGGATGAGCGGCGCGCCTCCCGCGCGGCGTCCAATGCGCCGCAAGAAGCCCGCGGAGGCCAGCGCGTACAGGGCCTTGCCGACCTCGAACTCGCCAAGCCCTGACTCGTCTACGATCGCGGTGACGTCGCGTTCGCCATTGATCAACGCCGCAACGGCTTCCTGGGAGGGTGAGAGCGCGGTCTCGCTCTGCCGCACGCGCTCTGCGTCCAGCTCGAAGACCAGATCGAAGCTCGGCACGCGCTTGGTAATCAGTGCCCACTCATCGACCCGTCGGGCGCCTTCGAGGAGCAGCGATTCTGGATTGATGGAGACCAGCATATCGCGCTCATCCGGTCGGGCATCCGCGTCGAAGCTGAACGTCCCATGCGACCAGGTGAAGAGGAAGTACACCGCTTCCTGGATCTGCAGCCGAACCTGGCCGTGCAGCTCTTCACGCGTGATGCACCCGCCCGCCACGAGTATGTCTCCAACACGGCGGTCGGGGTCGCTCGCCTGCACCGCCTTTGCCGCGTCGAGATCCTCCGGCGTGATCAGCGAGGATGCCAGCAGGATATCGCCAAGCCGTTCGCGGCGATTGACGATCGATGCGTAGGAGATGCGGCCACGGTCGAAATAGATGTACCCGAACTGGTCCCGGTGCGTGACGCTCAGACACCCGGTCTTCTTTCCCATGGCCAGGAGCTGCAGGACGTCCGGGAGGCTCGCCTCTCGCAGGCTACCGCGGATAGCCATTAGTGTCTCGACACTAGCGGAGATCCTCTATCACGCGTCCGGATACGTCCGGCCAGTCCCAGACGACCTTCTCGTCGTCGAGGAAGAATTCGTCGACCATCGAGTCGAGCTGCGCCGAAGGCTGTGCCGGCGTTCCACCGGAATTCGTGACGTGCTCCGCAACCACCTGCGCGACTTCCGAGACAAAGTCGAAGAACTCGTCAGGCCCCGACTTGTCACCGTCCCGCCTCGATGTCATCGCCGGCCTCCAGCGCCGCTCGCCACCACCGCGGGTGCCGGTGAACGCGCGGGCCCGCCCCCGCTCAATCGCTTCAGCACCAGCTCCGAGATCCCCCGCAGCGTCTCGAACACGCCCGGACCATGCAATGCGTCCGCCGAGAAGTGCGGTGCGCCGCGAAAGTTGAGAACCTCGTCAAGAACTTCCGCGTCAAGAATCAACCCAGGGGGCAAGTCCTGCTTGTTGTACTGCAGTACCAGCGGAACCGTGCGCGGATCGATGTCATGGTCCACAAGATTGGCATGCAGGTCTTGCAGGCTCTCGATGTTCTCCTCCAGCTGCCGCGCCTGGCTGTCCGCGACAAATACGACGCCATCCGCGCCTTGCAGCACTAGGCGTCGCGTAGTCTGGTAGTACACTTGGCCCGGGACGGTATACAGCTGCATGCGCGTCGTGAACCCGGATATAGTACCGAGATCGAGCGGCAGAAAATCGAAAAACAGCGTGCGATCCGTTTGCGTCGCGAGAGATACCATTGTGCCCTTTCTGTCACTCGGCACTTGCCCGTAGATGTAGTGCAGATTGGTCGTCTTCCCCGAGCGTCCTGGCCCATAGTAGACGATCTTGCACGTGATCTCGCGCGTGGCGTAGTTGACGAGGGACACTTCGATACTCTCGGCGGCTACCGGTGAAACAGGAGAGCGAGGTTTCGGTCTAGGTCCGACTCGAAGTCCTGCGCCAGCACCACCGGCGCACTGGACCTCGGCGGTGGGGCTGCCTCAGCTAGACGCGCTCGTAGCTCCTCGAAGTACAGCTGCACGATCCCAAGCGAGCTGGCACTGTCGAAAACGGTGAGGAAGACGAGCGTACCACGAGCGGTTTCTGGGGCCGCCAGAAACAGCTGCCGGCCTCGCCCCGCATGGTGCAGCGCGCCAAATGGGCTTCCCTGCATCAAGCGTCCCAGCTCCGACGAAGAGGCGTGGATCGCGGCCGCGAGCGCGCATGCCGCCATCACGTCCACTGCCCGCGTGAACCCATGCTGTCCCAGCACCTGCCCGCTGGCGTTGAGTAGCAAGGCGAGGAGTGCTTGCGCGTCCTCCACGAACTGCTTGAGCGGCGATTCGATCCACCGCTCGACCGCGGTCACGGAAATGTCTGTAGGCGTCACGGTACGGCCTGCAGAGCTTGCAACATGGCAACTCGCAGCAGCCCGGAGGCCGCGTGGGGCTCCGCTATGAGCACCAGAACTGTATCGTCCCGCCCCGCCATACAAAGCCGGCCATGCGACGCAACGAGCTCCACGTACGATGCGTGTCCCAGCCCAGCCGCATCCGCCGACAAGCGCGCTTTGCGGTATAGCGACGCAGCCAGCGCGGCCACGGTAGGCGCGCGCACCCCAGTGTGGACGTTGGCGTCCACGACGATCCCGTCATGCTCGCTGACGACGAGCGCTCCCACCACTCCGCGCTGGCGGGCGAGCGCGTCGAGCGCCGCTGCGAAGGGCGACAGGGCGCCAGAGGGCGCTGGACCGCTCACACTCGGTGTCATGACCCGACCCTATCCGATTCTGCCAGCCACTTCGAGGCGCGCTCGCCCACGCGGGTCAGTGTCCGTCGTACCAAGCCATGGGGCACTGTGCGAGCCGCCGCCACGAGCGTCACAGCGTCGTCCTCGGCCGGCGCAAGAGCCACCACCGCGGCGTCGGTTTCCACCGTGATCGTCGTCCATTCGCCCAGCTGTAAGTGTCGCATGGCCCGGCGGGCCTCATCGCTCACCCCAGTCAGCGCAGCGCCGACCTCGGCCGCTACATCGCGGCCGTCGGCAGAAAAGTATGCGCCTGCCAGCACCAGCCCGTCCGCGTCAAGCATGAGCGCGACTTGATCTCCGCTGCTCACAAGATCGGCGAACAGGTGCCGCGGGTCCGGTCGCGCGGTCGCGGGGCGGGCGCTCGGCATGGGGTGCGAGACGTCCGATCCGTCGACGTCGGCGGATGCCATGGGTCGCAACTGCTTTACGCGTGCCAATGCCGCCCCGATGGCCTCATCGCTCGCATCGGCGCGGGCAGCGCGCTCAAGAAATTGCTCGGCTTCGGCGACGCGTCCCTGCACGAAACAGAGAAATCCAATCCCCTTGAGCGCTCCGACATGATCGGTCGAGCACCGCAGCGCCGCTTCCCACTCATCGCGGGCGCGCTCGACATCGCCACGGTCCGACCACACGCGGGCAATGAGGTCGTGCGCGTCGGCGTCGTACGGATGCCGCTGCAAACCCCGTGTGGCGACTTTGAGCGCGAGATCGAGTTGGCCACCGCGACGCAAGGCCTCCCCCAACGGCAGAAATACGCGGCTGGACGGATCAGCGGCGAGGGCATCGCTCCAACGACGAATGTCACTGGACAGTGGCATACGCCTCCACGAAGCGGCGCAATTGCGTTGCTGACACCAGTGCTTCTCGAACGCCGGACGCTTCGGGCGCATTTGGCGTTTCTCGCAGAAAATGCTCCCAACTGGCGACAGCGGCTCCGAAGTCGCCGCGACATGCCGCCGTGTAACCCAACTCCAGATGAATGGCCGGTAGCCCTGGGTCTGCCTGTGCCGCGCGGCGAAGCTCCTCGGACGCGTCACCGAATCGCTTGAGCAGGCGCAACGCGCGGGCTGCGGCCAAGCGAGCATCGGCATTGCGAGGCTGAGCCGAAATCACCAGACGTGCGGCGCTCAAGGCCTCCTCGGCCCGGCCGGCGTGAACGGCGGCCCAGGCGGTCGCCAGCTCCGCCTCGACATCCACGGCCGGACCGTTCCCGTTCGCATGCGCTCGTCCCGGGTCGTGCAGCTGCACGATTCCGGTGGCGCACAGGCCGTAAATGACTCTCGCGGCGTCGAAGTCGCTTCGGCCCAGCCGTGCGGCGATGGAACGAACATCGCTTGCGCCGTCGATGGCGGCCAGCACCTCCCACTCGCTCGGCAAAAGATCCAGCTGCGCGGCTTGATCGCCGTCAGTCGTGGCCAGCATCGGGACGACACCCAGATGCGGGATACTGTCGGCAATGCGTGACCACTCGTCAATACGGCGCGCGCCCTCCATCAGCAGGGATGCCGTCGACACGAACACCGCCGCGTCAAGCGGCGTCTTGCTCACGTCGCGCTCCTCGAACGAGAAAAATCCCTCATGCCACGACATGAGCTCGAACACCACGGCCTCGATTTGCAGTCGAACCTGCCGTTCGAGCTCACGCCCGCTGATCGCGCCGATCGCGAGAAGAATCTCCCCAAGCCGCCGCGCATCCCCGCCGGTTTGCAATTGCCGGGCGGCCGCAAGGTCTGCCTCGCTGATGCGGCCTGCTCTCAGGAGCATAGTCCCGAGGGGAGCGGGACTGCTGCGAATGCTCGCGGAGATCACGCGACCACGATCGAATACCACGGTGCCCTCGTTGTCGCGCAGCTCGGAAGTGACACGCAAAGCTCCCGTCTTCCGGCTTAGGTCGAGCAGCTGGAAGACATCGTGAATGCGGAGCTCGCGCAATGGGCCCTCGATCGCCATCAGAGGCCTCTCCCGAGCCGCGTGACGAAGATGTGCGACAGATCGAGGGCCGTACGCCGTTCGCGTCGCGCGCGACGCCCGAATGGCCCCGCAGGATCGGTCGCGAGCACACGCTCCCAACGCGCAATCGCATCGCGATATCGATGCTGCGATGCCAGAAGCGCGCCCTCGTAATACAGCGCGCCCGCGTGGTCCGGGTCCACTCGCCTTAGCCGCCCGACGACCCGTGCGGCGTCTTGCTGACGACCCATCTCCAGCAGTAGCTCGCCAAGGGCCAGCAGTGCCGGCGGCAAGGAAGGATCCCGCTCGAGCACCTCCACGAGCAACCGTAACGCGTCCAGCGGACGCGACCCAGCTCGCCAAAGCGCCGCGAGCTCCAAGGCGGCGTCCGCATACGTCGGTACTGAATCCAGCGCCGTGACCAGCTCTGCCTCCGCCTCAGCCGTTCGCCCCGCGGCGACGAGCAGCCTCGCGAGCTCGTAGCGCACGACAGCCAGGTGAGCATCCAGCGCCAGCGCATCTCGATAGGCGACGATCGACAGAGCTGAGTGGCCGAGCGTGCGATAAGCATCGCCCAACCTGTGGCAAACATCGGC
>Ga0102924_1004860_pt1 | contig 13276 bp, 8 predicted proteins | sample PaiPotPPM11metaG_FD_80116 | JGI IMG/M metagenome (GOLD analysis project Ga0102924, IMG submission 80116) | Iron sulfur acid spring bacterial and archeal communities from Banff, Canada, to study Microbial Dark Matter (Phase II) - Paint Pots PPM... ... | reverse complement strand
GCCGCGCACAACGTAGGGAAACGCGGCCCCGGCTCCGAGCGCGACGGGGGCGGTGAAGGCGCGCGGCCCGCGCGGCGTGTCGCGCAGGTCGAGTTCGAGGCCGGCGGGCACCAGCGCCTGCAGGCGCTCCGGCGGCAGCGCGTGGATGACGAACAGCAGGTTGCGAAGTTTCAAGCCAATGGCCATCGATGAGTCCCGCGTGTTTATTAATTCACGAGGCAAGGCGGAGCGCAAGGCGGTTGTCGGTTGCCGCCTGCGGCACCGCGGTAGCAGAGCTGCAGCGGGATTGCGGGTCCGGCGCCGATTGGTCGCCGCGCGGCCCCCCCCAGAGCGACACGCCCCACGTCCTACATCGCATCGAGCGGCCACTGGGCGTGGGCTTCGATCGTGGTGGGGGCGAAGCGGCGGGCTTGGAAGTAGGGGAAGGCGGCGGTGGCGATCATGGCGGCGTTGTCGGTGCACAGTCCGGGGGCGGGGGTGAAGAGCGGCAGGCCGGCGCGCTGGGCGGCGGCGCCCAGGGTGTGGCGCAACTGGCGGTTGGCGGCCACGCCGCCGGTCACCCACAGGCTGGCGGCCGCGCCGGCCTGGGCAGCGGCCAGCGCCTTGTCGGTCAGATCGCCGACCACGGCGTTTTGAAAGCTGGCGATGAGGTCGAGCGTGGCCGGGTCGCAGGTGCGGCGGCGGTCGTCGAGGGTGGGGTGCGGCACTGTGGCGAGCGCCGCGCGGCGCGCCGCGATGCCCTCCGCCAAGGCGTCGTGCGTCTGCACGTAGCGCAGCACGGCGGTCTTGAGGCCGCTGAAGGAGAAGTCGCCGGGACGGCCCTTGATGCGCGGCCGGGTGAAGGGCACCGCGTCGGGGCGGCCGAAGGCGGCCAACTGGTCGAGGATGGGGCCGCCGGGATAGCCCAGCGCCAGCAGCTTGGCCACCTTGTCGTAGGCCTCGCCGGCGGCGTCGTCGCGGGTCTGTCCGAGCGTGGTGTAGCGGTAGCGCAGGCCGTCGCGCTCCACGCGGTAGAGGTGGGTGTGGCCGCCGGAGACGACCAGCGCCACGGCGGGCAGCGGCGGGTCGGGGCGGCCGGCGCGCCGTTCCTCGAGCAGCACGGCGTGGATGTGACCTTCGAGGTGGTTGACGGCGATCAGCGGGCGGTCGAGCATCCAGCTCAGGCTCTTGGCGTAGGTCAGGCCCACCAGCAGGGCGCCGACCAGGCCCGGCCCCTCGGTGACGGCGATCGCGTCGAGGTCGTCCAGCGTCAGCTGCGCCGCTTCCAAGGCCTGCCGCACCACGGGCACGATGCCGCGCAGGTGCTCGCGGCTGGCCAGCTCCGGAACCACGCCGCCGTAGAGTTGGTGGACGGGGATCTGCGAAAGCACGATATTGGACAGCAGCACGCTGCCGTCCGCCACCACCGCCGCGGCAGTCTCGTCGCACGAGGTCTCGATGCCCAGGATGCGCGCCGCACCGCCGGTCTTGTGATTCACCCCAGCCATGCGACAAGTTTAGCGGTACCGGGGGGGATTTTGGATTTTGGTTGTTGGTTGTTGGAAGCGTGCGGCGGGGCGGCGGCCCTGATCGGCGCCGGATTCCCTACCCTCCAGCGCCGATTTCAGCGTCGATTTCAGCGTCGGGGCGATAGTGCTTAACGTCGTGCGATGCGGGCTTGAATCAAGTCGGCTACTGATTCGTGGCGGCTTGAGAGCGCAAAATGTTCCGCAAGACGGCCGTTGGCGGTACGCCGCAGGGGATCTGCGCCGGCGTCCAACAGTTGGACGACGATCTCTCTGTCGCCCTGCTCCGCTGCCAAGTCCAATGGCGTTAGACCGTCCGCCCCGTAGCTATTCGGGTCCGCATGACGCGACAACAGAAAGGACACAGCCGCCGTCTGCCGGCGCTTCACCGCGCAGTTCAAAGCCGGTTCCGGCCCACGATTAATGGGTTGAGGCTTGCTGGTATCCAGCGCGGCGCGCAGCCTCCCCACGTCGCCAACCGCAGCGAACGTACACAACGTGGGGACCGCCCCGGCTCTGGTTAAAGCTTGTGCGGTGGATACCCAACCGTTGATCGACGCCCAGTAAAGAGGGGTCAGGCCAAAGCGGTCGACCTGGGTCAGCAGACTCGGATTCGAGCGTGCCAAAGTAATGGCTTCCCGGGTGGCGCCCGCTGCCGCTAGCTGAAAGATATCGCCCTGGGCACCAGCCTTCACGAGGTCGGAAGCGATCGCGGCGCGGCCTAACTCCACCGACGTACTCAGAGGGGTGGCGCCGTGCTTGTCAGTGACGTTGACCTTCGCCCCGTACCCGATCAGCAGGTGGACGGCTTCACGCTGGCCCGCGGACACGGCGTCGAAAAGAGGCGTCCGCTGGTAGTCGTCGCGTGCCTCGACGGAGGCGCCATGCTGAACCAGCAGCTTGACCTCATCGCCCCGGCCTTCGCCGGCTGCCGTGTGCAGCAGGGTTTTCCCAAAGCGGCCGCGGACGTAGACCAGCTTCGGATCGGAGCGCAATCGCGCCCGCAACCCTCCCTGCGGATCCGTCTGCGCCACGGGTTGACCGTGCGGAGGACCACCGGGAGTAAGCGATGCAATCGGCAGGCTTACTGATCCGGTAAAAACGAAGATGGATAACAAGGTGACGATCATGGATACCTCCTCGTCATCAGGGATGTTACCGCTAACGGTATCGGCAAACAATCGGATGGGCACGCGCAACCGTCCCGGGAAGATTCGCCGATCATTCAAGCGCGAGTCAATCTGGCCCAAACTTTACTGTTTAGTTCCGGCTCGACTGTCGCCCCACCCACGGCGCCGCCAAGGCACAGACCGGAAACCGCCCCGGCGGCCGGCGGGCACGGGTATAATCGGCGCTCACGCATGCACGCCCTCCGCTACGTCGCGATTTTGTGGACGGTGCTGGGCCTGTCGCTGCTGGCGTTGCTGGCCGTGGCAGCGCACGGTTACCGGCAACTGCGGCGGCGCCTGGAAGCGGCGCGTCGCGGCGCGCCACCGGCCCCACCCCACGCCTGAACCATGCCCACGACGTCCAGCCCAGCCGCGCGCGACGAGGCGCAGGTTCGCGAAGCCAACCGGCGCTTCTACCAGGCGGCGGAGGCGCTGAGCCTGGAAGAGATGGAAGCGCTGTGGTTGCAGAACGCCACCTGCCGCTGCGTGCATCCCGGCTGGCCCATGGTGGTCGGCTGGGCGGCGGTGCGGGAGAGCTGGCGTCAGATCTTTGAGAACACCCGCGAGCTCCACATCGCGCTGCAGCAGGTCAACGTCAGCATCGAGGGCGGGGTCGCGTGGGTGAGCTGCATCGAGCACGTCAGCAGTCTGGGCGACCGCCGCATGGACCATGCCGTGGTGTGCACCTCGAACCTCTTCGTGCTGAGCGACAACGAGTGGCGGATCGTGCTTCACCACGCCTCGCCGGTCCCGGAGCCGGACGCCTCGACCGTGGTGCATTGAGCGGGGATGCGCGAACGGTTGTTGGTTGTTGGTTGTTGGATTTTGGAAAACCGAGTACGCCGCGACCGGAACCGAGCGGCCGCTAACAACCAACAACTAAAATCCAACAACCGTTTTCGCCCCGTCAGGGGCGGTGGAATTTAGCCGGGGGCGCGCCGCGCAGCGGCGTCGCCCCCGGAATGGACGGGGGTCGCTTGCGCCGATTTATCGGCGCTGGAAGTCCGGGCCCGACGGTTTCCGGCGCCGATAAATCGGTGCGCGCGCATTGCTGTCGGGGTCCGGGGGCAGCGCCGCAGTCGCGGCGCTGCCCCCGGCTACTGTCCGCCGCCCCTGACGGGGCGGAACGCACGCCGCGGCCGCTAACAACCAACAACTAAAATCCAACAACCGTTTTCGCCCCGTCAGGGGCGGTGGAATTTCGCCGATGGCGCGCCGCGCAGCGGCGTCGCCCCCGGAAATGGACGGGGCACGCATGCGCCGATTTATCGGCGCTAGAAGTCCGAAACACGCCGTTTCCGGCGCCGATAAATCGGCGCGCACGCTGTGCTGTCGGGGTCCGGGGGCAGCGCCGCGAACGGTTGTTGGTTGTTGGTTGTTGGATTTTGGAAAACCGAGTACGCCGCGACCGGAACCGAGCGGCCGGCTAACAACCAACAACTAAAATCCAACAACCGTTTTCGTTCGCCCCGTCAGGGGCGGAACGCACGCCGCGGCTGCTAACAACCAACAACCAAAATCCAACAACCTGCACGCAGCCGCGCCAGCGGCTGCGTGCAGCCATTTAGAACACCAGTTTCAGACCGAGCTGCAACTGCCTGGGGAAGCCGGTGTCGCCGGTCCACAGGTTGCCGGGGAAGAACGACCCGAAGTTGGGGTCGTTGGGGTTGGTGTTGTAGCGCGCGGTGGGCATGGTGTAGTGGTTCAACACGTTGAAGGCCTCGAGACGGGCCTGCAGGTGCATGCGCTCGTTGATGGCCACCGCCTTGTTGAGCGAGGCGTCCATGGTGACGGTGGGGTACATGCGGATCTGGCCGCTGCGGAAGGGGAGCTCGCCGGGGGCGTAGCTGGGCAGCTCCAGCCAGGGGTAGGTCGAGGTATCGGCGCCGCAGCCGGCGGCCACGCTGAAGGGTTGGGCGGTGACGCTGCCGTCATCGTGCATGACCGCGACGCAGGGGCTCCAGCCCTGCACCTTGGCGCTGTGGAAGTTGGGGTGGAGGCGCGGGTCGCCGCGCAACCGGACATTGCCGGGCAGGTTGGCGGGCTCGCCGGAGGCGGCGTTGAAGAAGGTGGTCAGCTCCCAGCCGCCGACGGCGCGCTCGCTCCAGCCGCTGGCCCCGCCCGCGAAACGATGTCCGTGGCCGAAGGGCAGCGGGTAGATGGTGGTGAGCTTGAAGACGTGCGGCTTGTCGAGGAAGTAGAGTCCCTGTTGCTGAATGCCGCGGTAGGGATCGAGGTAGCCCCAGCGCTCCATGAACTTGGAGTAGGTGTAGTCGGTCAGCAGGTTGATGCCGTTGCGCATGCGCAGCTTGTAGTTGACCTGCAGCGAGTTGTACCAGGTGTGGCCGCTGTTGTCGCCGAGGCGGGTCAGGTTGCCGGCAAACTGCGGAAACGGCCGGTTGAGCTGGAAGCGGGACAGGGTGGGGGCGCTGTAAAAGCTGGTGCCGTAGAAGGGTTGCAGCCCTTGGAAGGGGTTGGCGACCTGGGCGTTGCAGTAGTTGGGGTTGCCGCCCTCGAGCGGGTCGCACTGCCGCCGGAAGTCGAGGCTGGGAAGATTGTAGTCGCGCTGCGTCTGCTGGTTGCGGCCGCGACTGCCGACGTAGCTCACGTCGAGCGAGGCGGAGCTCTTGACCAGCATCTGGAAGCCGAAGGAGAACTGGTCGACGGAGGGGGTCTTGAAGGTGGGGTCGAACCAGTTGAAGTTGCGGCCCACGAAGGTATCCAACCCGGCACTGGCCCCGGAGGGCACCAGGATGCCGCTGGGATACGGGTTGGAGAGCAGGTTGGCGATCGGGGTGCGGCCGCCATTAAGGCTGGAGACCAGCGGCGTGGAGGTGCTGTAGCCGGTGGTCTGCATCCAGTCGTTGCCGGGGTTCATGTAGTAACGGCCGTAGCCGCCGCGCATGAGCAGCCGCGGGGTGAGCTGGAAGGCGGCCCCGATGCGCGGCTGGATGTTGCCCAGCCGGGTGGCGGAGCTCTTGTCCGGGTTGCCGCCCGTGTGGGTGAAGGTCAGGCCGCCCTTGAGGTTGGTGTACTGCGGGAACTTGGCGGCGTTGATCATGGCGTTCAACGGACTGCCGGAGTTGGGATCGAAGCGGTAGTTGAGGCGGTGGTACTTCTCGTCGGGCGCCATGTTGAAATCCCAGCGCGCGCCCAAGTTCAGCGTGAGGCGCGGCATGATCTTCCAGTCGTCCTGCACGAAGGGGGCGGCGTACCACTGCCGGAACATCGGGAAGAGCGGATAGTCGGAGTTGCCCTCGGAGGGAATGCCGAGCAGGAAGCTGGCGATGGCATTGCCGCTGTTGGGGTCGGAACGGTTCCACACCTTCTGCGTAAAGTCGGTGTGGGAGACGAAGCGCCAAACGTTGCCGGTGTTGTTGAGAATGAACTGGATGCGCCGGATGTCGACCCCGGCGTGCAGCGAGTGGTTGCCGGAGATCTTGCTGATGTTGGGGAACAGGTTGTAGTTGTTGGTGATGTTGACGCCCTTGTAGCGTCCCAGGTAGCTGTAGCCCTGGAAGTTGTAGTTGCCGAAGAACTTGCCGCCCGGGAGTTGGCTGACGGTGGCGGCCGGGAAGCCCAGCGAGGCGAGGTCGAAGCCGAGATTGCCGGCGCCGTAGCCCTGCTCGATGAAGCGGTTGAAGGACAGCCGCACGTTGGCGCTGAAGGTGGGCGAGTAGGCGCCCACCCAGTCGGCCACGAACGCCCAGTTCAAGCGCTGGAAGGGCTGCTGCCCGCCCTGTCCCGGCCCCTTGAAGACGCCGTTGTCGTTGCGGTCCTCGGTACGGCTGTTCTGCGCGTAGCGGAAGAACATCTTGTGCACGTCGCCGATGTTCTGGTCGATCTTGGCGATCAGGTTGTAGAACTTGTCGCGCGCAAAGTAGCCGGGCAGCGAGTAGTCCAGCTGGCTGTAGGCCTGGCCGGCGGTGGTGGTGTTGGGCTGCGGGAAGTAGCCGAGGATCTTCTGCGCGATGGGGTTGATCAGCGCGGCGGGAATCTGGTTGCCGGCGAACGGCTTGCGCACCGGGTTGCCGTTGGCGTCGGTGGTGGTGTCGTAGGGGTTGTAGATGGTGATGGGCTTGCCGTTGGCGTCGACCAGTTTGCTGAAGTCGCCCTTGAGGAACTCCGGCTCGGGGACCGAGAGCCTGAGCGGGGTGGGCGTGCCCTCGCGGTAGTTTTCGATGCTGAACAGGTAGAAGGTCTTGTTGCGGCCGTCGTAGCCGGGCAGCCGCACCGGGCCCTCGAGCTGCACGCCGTACTGGTCGAGGTAGTGGTTGGTACGCGGCGCGCCGGTGGCGTTGTTCTGGAAGGTGTTGGCATCGAGCCATTTGCGGCGGGCAAACTCCCAGGCCGAGCCGTGCAGGGTGTTGCCCCCGGTCTTCAACACCACGTTCATGATGCCGCCGCCGGTATGGCCGTACTGCGCATCGTAGGTGTTGGTCTGCATGCGGAACTCCTGCACCGCATCGACGATGGGGACGTAGGCGACGTTGTTGCCGCCCGCCTGGCCGTTGTTGGGCGCGCCGTCGAGCAGGAACTCGTTGTTGGACTGGCGGCCGCCGTTGATCGACCACTGCGCGATGGCGCCGTTGTCGAAGGGGCGCTGCCAGATGGAGGCGCCGCGGAAGGTGACGCCCGACATCATGGCGCCCAGCATGAACGGATTGCGGGAGTTGAGCGGCAGCTCGGCAACGTGCTGTTGGTCGACCACCCCGCCGCGGCTGGCGGTGTCGGGCTCAAGCAGCGGCACGTCGGCGGAGACGTTCACCACCTGGGTGCTGGCGCCGATCTCCAGCGCGATGGGCAGGGTGGCGGTCTGCGCGACGTTGAGCGTGATGCCCTGGCGCTCGTAACGCTTGAAGCCGGGGTGCTCGACGCTGATCGAGTAAGCCCCGGGGCGGAGATAGTGAATGGTGTAGTCGCCCTGCTCGTTGGTGGTCGAGGAGGCGACCTCATTGGTGGCGACGTTGCGGGCCTGCACGACCGCGCCCGGAATGGCGGCGTTTTGCGGATCGGTGACCCGGCCGGTCAGCGTGGCGCGAAACTCCTGGCCGAGGGCGAACAAGGAAAGCAGGGAAACGACGGCAGCGCAGCGCAGTAGTCCGCGGACCATAGGTCATCCTCCAGCGCACGGCGTGGTGAAAGGGATTACAGAGACGCGGCGCACCCGCGTCCTTGAAAGCGGTTTCACTGGGGCTGCAATATACTCGCCGGGTGGGGTGGCGTCAAGCAGTTTTGATCCTGGCCGGGGCGCTGGCGGCCGGCGCCGCGGCCCGCCTCCCCGCGGCGCGGGGGCTGGGCGGCGACGAGGCGATTTCCCGCGGCCTCCGTTTTGTGTTGCGCAACGGCGCCACCCCCCTCAAACACCAGGTCGAGACCATGGCCGGCGGGGTCGCCGTCCTCGACTACGACCAGGACGGCTACCCCGACATCTTTTTCACCAACGGCGCTTCCCTGCCCGCGCTCACCAAGTCCGACCCCGGCGACTGGAACCGCCTCTACCACAATCGCGGCGACGGCACCTTTGAGGACGTCACCGCGCGCGCCGGGCTGGCCGGCATCGGCTACGCCATCGCGGCGGCGGTGGGCGACTACGACAACGACGGCTACCCCGATCTCTTCATCGCCGGCGTGGACCGCAACTTCCTCTACCACAACCGCGGCGACGGCACCTTCGAGGACGTCACCGCCGCGGCCGGCCTGGCGCAGCCCGACGGGCCGCGCTGGGCGGTGGGCGGCGGCTGGTTCGACTACGACCGCGACGGCCGGTTGGACCTCTTCGTGGTCGACTACGTGCAGTGGGACCCGGCACGGGAACCGGTCTGCGCAGCGCCGGCGGGCGGCGGGCGCAGCTACTGCCACCCGCGCTTCTACCCGGGGACCGCCGACCGGCTGTACCACAACGAGGGCGCGGGACGGTTCCGCGATGTCTCCGCCGCTGCAGGCATCGCCGCGCACGTCGGCAAGGGCATGGCGGTCGCCTTTGCCGACCTCGACGGCGACGGCTGGCCCGACATCGTGGTCACCAACGACACCGAGCCCAACTTCCTGTTCCACAACCGCGGCGACGGCACCTTTGAAGAGCTCGGGGAACGCGCCGGCCTGGCTTACAACGACGACGGGTTGGCGCTCTCCTCCATGGGCGTGGACGCGCGCGACATCCTCAACCACGGCCGGCCCGACGTCTTCATGACCGCGCTGACCAACGAAAGTTTCCCGCTCTATGGCAACCTGGGCGGCAACCTCTTCGAGGACGTCACCAACGCCCGCGGCCTGCGGCCCCTGACCATTCCCTACAGCGGCTGGTCCACCGGCGCCATGGACTTCGACAACACCGGCCGCAAAGACATCTTCGTGGCGGCCGGCGACGTGCAGGACAACACCGAACAGTACAGCGAGCGGCAGTCGCGGCAGCCCTGCCTGCTGCTGCGGCAGACCGCGGCGGGCCGCTTCGAAGCCACGCCGCTGGGTCCGCCGGGGCAGTATCGCGGCGCCGCCTTCGCCGACTTCAACCGCGACGGCGCGCTCGACGTGGTGGTCACGCGACTCAACCAACCGGCGGTCTTGTTCATGGGCCACCCGCCGCCGGGCAACCACTGGCTGCAACTCAAGCTGGTGGGCAGCAGGAGCAACCGCGACGCGATCGGCGCCACGCTGCACCTGACCGCGGCGAGCGGCGAGCAGTGGAACCAGGTGACCACGGCGGTGGGCTACGCCTCGGCCAGCGACGTCGAGGTGCACTTCGGGCTGGGGCACGACACGGAGGCCGGCAGCATCGCAATTCGCTGGCCGAGCGGGCTGCGGCAGCGCCTGGAGCACATCAAGGCCGATCAGCGGCTCGTCGTGCGCGAGCCTTGGCCAGCAGGTGCTGCACCGCTGCGTCCTGCGGCGCCAGCGCCGCGGCGCGCGCCAACGCCGTGACCGCCGCCGCGAGTTGACCGGACTCCAGCCGCGCACGGCCCAGCTCGAACCAGGCGGCGGCATCGCCGGGGTCGGCCGCCACCACCGGCTGCAGGACCTCGATCGCCTCGGTGTCCCGTCCCAGCCGCACCAGACAGCGCCCGTAGGGCACGCTGTGGCGACTCGGGGCGCGCCGGTAGGCGGCGCGGTAGAGCTCCAGCGCGCTCGGCAGCCGGCCCAGCGCCTCGGCCGACTCCGCCAGGGCTTCGTCGACCCGCGCCGGATCGGGGTCGGAGGCGCGCAGCGGCTGCAGCACGTCCCAAGCCGCCTGGTAGCGGTCCGCGGCGTAGAGGGCGCGGGCGAGGAAGAAGCAGGCGTCCGGCTCGGCGGGGTCGAGACGGCAGGCACGCGTGAACGAGGCCGCGGCCGACGGGTACTGCCCCTGCGCCGCCTGCGCCGCGCCCAGCGCCTTCCACCAGTGCGCGTTGCCGGGCTGCGCCGCCACCGCGCGCTGCAGCGCCGCCGCCGCCTCACCGTAGCGCTGCGCGGCAAACGCCCGCGCGCCGGCGCTGAAGTCCCCCGCCCCCGGCGCGGACAGTTGCAGCAGCACGGTCAGGGCGACGAGAAGCATGGGGTTTTATAGCCTGCAGTCGGCGGGGGGAAGGCGACCAGTGAAAAGTGGTGAGTGGAAAGGAAGAGGCACCGACCCGTCCGCCTCATCACTCGTCACTCATCACTCATCACTGCTTTCCACTCACCACTTTCCACTTTCCACTGGTTTCTACGGCTTCAGCAGCACCGCCCCGCTCCATGAGATGAGCAGCAGGAAGCCGACGTAGCCGTTGACGCTGAAGAAGGCGGCGTTCAGGCGCGACAGGTCGTGGGGCTTGACCAAAGTGTGCTCGTAGCCGATCAGCAGGGCGGCCAGCCCCAGGCCCACCGCGGCCAGCGGTCCGAGGTGGCTGAGGCGCAACAGCCAGAGGAGCAGAGCCAGCATGGCGAGGTGGCAGCCCAGCGCCACGTGCAGGGCGTTGGCGATGCCCAGGCGCTTGGGCAGCGAGTAGAGGCCGCGCTGGCCGCGGTCGAACTCGTAGTCCTGGCAGGCGTAGAGCACGTCGAAGCCCGCCACCCAGAAGGTGACCGCGGCGGTCAGCAGCAGGATGCGGGGCGCCAGGCTGCCGCGCACCGCGATCCAGGCCGCCGCCGGCGCGATGCCCAAGGCCAGGCCCAGCACCAGGTGCGACATCCAGGTCAGTCGCTTGGTGTAGGAGTAGAAGCAGATCCAGGCCAGCGCCAGCGGCGCCAGCGCCAGCGCCAGCGGGTTCAGCCGCCACGCCGCCACCAGGAACAGCAGCGCGCTGAGCGCCAGGAACACGACCGCGAAGCGTACGGTCAGCAGCCCGGCGGGCAGGGCGCGCCCGCGGGTGCGCGGGTTGCGGGCGTCGAGGTCGCGGTCCACGATGCGGTTGAAGGTCATGGCCACGTTGCGCGCCCCCACCATGGCCACCACGATCCAAAAGACCTGGCGCCCGGAGGGTAGCCCGTCGGCCGCCAGCACCGCCCCCAGCAGGGCAAACGGCAGCGCGAAGATCGAGTGTTCGAACTTGATCATCTCGAGCGTGGTGCGCGTGCTGCTTGTAACGGTCATGGTGAAGTCGTGGGGGGAAGAAGTGATGAGTGACGAGTGATGAGTTAACACAAAACACGCACCCCGAATTCGACGGCGACGCGGTCAGCAGCGAGATGCGTTGTGTTCCTCATCACTCGACACTCTTCACTTGTTTTCGCATATCCCGCCCCGACATCTGCGGTGGTTCGGGGAGGTCGAAGAGGCTGAGCAGGGTGGGGGCGATGTCGCGCAGCGAGCCGTCGGGAAGCAGGGTGGGCGGGGCGCTGCCGGTGGGGAGGTCGCGCACCAGCACGAAGGGCACCGGATTGGTGGTATGGGCGGTATGGGGACCGCCGGTGGCGGGGTCGATCATCTGTTCGGCGTTGCCGTGGTCGGCGGTGACCAGCATGGCGCCGCCGCGGCGCTGCAGGGCGCGGTAGATCTCGCCCAGCCCGGCGTCGACCGCCTCGACCCCCTTGACGGTGGCGGCGATCTGTCCGGAGTGGCCGACCATGTCGGCGTTGGCGAAGTTCACCACGATCAGGTCGAAGGCCGGGTCTTCGATGGCCTGCACGACGCGGGCGGCGATCCCGGCGGCCGACATCTCGGGCTTGAGGTCGTAGGTGGCGACCTTCTGGGAGGGGATCAGCGCGCGGTCCTCGCCGGGAAAAGGCTGCTCCACGCCGCCGTTGAAGAAATAGGTCACGTGGGCGTACTTCTCGGTCTCGGCCACGCGCAGGTTGCGCAGGCCGTGGTCGCCCATCACCTTGGCCAGGATGTTGTCGAGCGATTCGGGGGCGATGACGGTGGGCAAGTGGAAGGTCTTGTCGTACATCGTCATGCAGACGTAGTGCAGCCGCTGCGGACCCTGCGCGGCGGGCAGCGTGCTTTCCAGCGCGGTGTCGGGTTCGCCGGCGCGGGTGAGGGCGCGGGTCATCTGGCGGGCGCGGTCGGCGCGGTAGTTGAAGAAGATGCAGCTATCCTCGTCGCGCACCGTGCTCACCGGCCGGTTCCCCGCGGTGACCACGGTGGGGATGAAGAACTCGTCGGTGACGCCGCGCTGGTAGGAGGCGTTGAGGGCGGCCAGCGGGTCGTCGGTGGCGGGACCGCTCCCGCGCACGATGGCGTCGTAGGCCAGTTGCACGCGCTCCCAGCGCCGGTCGCGGTCCATGGCGTAGTAGCGGCCGCTGAGCGTGGCCAGCTTGCCGACGCCGTACTCGCGGAACTTCTGCTGCAACTGCTGCAGGTAGTCCCGGCCGGAGTTGGGCATGGTGTCGCGGCCATCCAGGAAAGCGTGCACGAAGACCTGCTCCACGCCCTGGGCGCGGGCGAGGCGCAGCAGGGCGAAGAGGTGCTGGAGGTGGGAGTGCACGCCGCCGTCCGAAAGCAGGCCGAGGAGGTGCAACTGGCGGCCGCGGGCGTGCTGCATGGCGGCCAGCAGCGCCGGGTTGCGGTCGATCTCGCCGTTGGCGATCATCAGGTCGAGGCGCGTCACGTCCATGGTGACGACGCGGCCGGCGCCGATGTTGAGATGGCCGACCTCGCTGTTGCCCATCTGGCCCTGGGGCAGCCCCACCGCCGGGCCGGAGGTCTGGATCAGGGTGTTGGGGTAGCGGGCCAGCAGCCCGTCGTAGACCGGCTTGCGGGCCAGCGCGATGGCGTTGCCCGGGCCCGGCGGGGCGAAGCCCCAGCCGTCGAGGATGGTCAGCACAACAGGACGTGACAGGGTCGGACGTGACATAAGGTGGTGACGTGGAGCTCGGGGGATGGCGACCTGCGGGCGCCGGCGCCCGCAGGTCCGTGAGGGAGCAGCGCGCGCTCAGGCGCGCAGCGCGGCGGCGCCGGGGAAGCGGGCGCGCGGGCCCAGCTCCTCCTCGATGCGCAGCAACTGGTTGTACTTGGCGATGCGGTCGGTGCGGCTGGCGGAGCCAGTCTTGATCTGCCCGGCGTTGGTGGCCACCGCCAGGTCGGCGATGAAGGTGTCCTCGGTCTCGCCGGAGCGGTGCGAGATCACCACCGTGTAGTGGTTGCGCTTGGCGAGCTGGATGGCGTCCAGCGTCTCGGTGACGGTCCCGATCTGGTTGACCTTGATC
>Ga0102924_1004859_pt1 | contig 13277 bp, 18 predicted proteins | sample PaiPotPPM11metaG_FD_80116 | JGI IMG/M metagenome (GOLD analysis project Ga0102924, IMG submission 80116) | Iron sulfur acid spring bacterial and archeal communities from Banff, Canada, to study Microbial Dark Matter (Phase II) - Paint Pots PPM... ... | reverse complement strand
GGTGCTCCCTTCCTCCGGCAATGCTTGGCTTGGTCGCTTGGCATCGTCGCAGGTGGCGGAGCATCTGCCGCGTCTTTCAGCCGGTCGCGGAGCTACCTGGCTGCAATATCAGGGTCAGAACACGCCTCAATGCGCGCCCAGAACGACGGGCGCCGGCGGGTCACTGCCCCGGAGCGGCCGCGCGGCCGGCCCGCGCGTCCACGGCGGGTTGGTGGTGGGGTGGTCGTACCGTTGGGGTGTCCATTGTTGCTGGGGCCGCGGTTAATCCGGCCTCCGGGTCTCAGCCCGACCTGGAGGTGCCACGTGACCACCACTACAACCCCATCAACGGCCGTCGTCGTCTATGAGGACATGTTCGCCGACAGCGAGCGTTTCGCGCTCGCCGGTTTCTTGGCCGGCTATAGCGGCCAGACCCGAGACGCCTACGCCATGGACTTGCGCCAGTTCACCGCCTGGTGCGCGGAGCACGATCTGCGTCTGTTCGACATCCGCCGCGCCGACATAGAGTGCTACGCCCGCCAGCTCGAGGAACGCGGCCGGGCCCGCAGCACCGTCGCCCGCCGGCTGTCCACTGTCGCCGGGTTCTACCGCTACGCGGTCGAGGAGGGCCTGTTGGGCCACTCCCCGGCTGCGCACGGACGCCGTCCCCGCGTCGACTACGAGTCCCACGCCACCGCCCTGGACCGCAACGAGCTCGGCGCGCTGCTGGTCGCCGCCGGGCTCGGCTCGCCGGCCGAGCACGCGCTGATGTCGCTGCTGGCGCTCAACGGGCTGCGGATCTCAGAAGCGTTGGGCGCCAACATCGAGGCGCTCGGCGTCGAGCGCGGCCATCGCACCCTGACCGTTCTCCGCAAGGGCGCCAAGATCGTCGTCGTCCCGCTCGCCCCGCGCACCGCCCGGGCCCTCGACCTCGCCGTCGGCGAATGGGCCGAAGGGCCGATCTTTGTGGCAGCCTCCGGGCGGCGGATGGACCGCAACGCCGCCGCCCGCATCGTCCGCCGCCTCGCCCGCCAGGCTGGGATCAACAAGCGCGTCGGCCCGCATACCCTCCGCCATGCGTTCATCACGGCCGCCCTCGACGCTGGCGTACCGTTGCGAGACGTGCAGGAGGCAGCGTCGCACGCCGACCCGCGCACCACGATGCGTTATGACCGGGCGCGGGTCTCGCTCGACCGCCACGCCACCTACGTCGTCGCCGCCTACCTCGCCGGAGCCGCCAGGTAACGGCGGCCGCCCGTGGCTGGGGCAACCCACGGAGCCGGTGCTCCTACACTGGGACCGTGTCCACGCTCGAACAGCCTGAGGAGCCCAAATCCCAGGCGTACCCTCCGGAGGAGGCGATCCGGCGCGCCCGGCCGCTCCCACTCCGCGAGGACCTCGTGATCAAAGAAGTCTCGGAGGACGAGTGGGTGGCGTTCATGGAGGCGCTGGCTGACGCATGACCGACGCCCCGCCTGAGCGGGTCGTCGTCGACACAATGGTCGTCAGCTGGCTGTTCGACGAACGCCCCAACCGCCTCGCCGAGCGCTACCGGGAGCTGATCGGCGCTGCTCCGGTCGTGCTTGCGTTCCAGACGGTGGCAGAGCTCCGCTAGGGCGCCCTCCGGGCCGGGTGGGGCGAACTACGGCGACGCGGCCTCGAACGGCGCGTCGCCAAGCTGACCGTCATGCAACCCGACGATGAGATGATCACCGCCTGCGCCCAGCTACGTGCCGAATGTCAGCGGGCTGGCCACGCTCTCGGCGACAAGCTTTACGACGGCGACCGGTGGATCGCAGCCGCCGCCATCCGGCTCCGGTGCCCGCTCGTCTCCCACGACCGACTCTTCAACGACACACCAGGGCTCGCGCTCATCACCGCCCACCAGGACTAACCGTGGACTAACCGAGGACTAACCGACGGACTGACCGAAGCCTCGCCGGCCGCTGGCGCGAATCGCTCCGGGCGCAACGGCCCCTCGGTATCCGACCCGCGCCCGGTGTCGTTTCGCGTGCCGTTCTGCTCGCAGCGGCGTGTCGAGGAACCGTCGATCCGGGGCGGATCGCAGCGACCGGTGCGCCTCACCTGATGAAGCAGATCTGGAGGATCGGGGCGCCTTGCTTGGCAGGTCCGCTTTCGAGCGCCTCGGGTGACGCGGTCGTACCGTTGGGGGTGTCCATTTGTTGCTGGGGCCGCGGTGCTCCGGCCTCCGGGTCTCAGCCCGACCTGGAGGTTCCACGTGACCACCACTACAACCCCATCAACGGCTGTCGTCGTTTACGACGACATGTTCGCCGACAGCGAACGGTTCGCGCGCGCTGGCTTCTTGGCCGGCTACAGCGGCCAGACCCGAGACGCCTACGCCATGGACTTGCGCCAGTTCACCGCCTGGTGCGCGGAGCACGATCTGCGTCTGTTCGACGTCCGGCGTGCCGACATCGAGTGCTACGCCCGCCAGCTCGAGGAGCGCGGCCGTGCCCGCAGCACGGTCGCCCGGCGGCTGTCGACCGTCGCCGGCTTCTACCGCTACGCGGTTGAGGAGGGGCTGTTGGGCCACTCGCCGGCTGCGCACGTGCGCCGTCCCCGCGTCGACTACGAGTCCCACGCCACCGCTTTGGACCGCAACGAGCTCGGCGCCCTGCTGGTGGCCGCCGGGCTCGCCTCGCCCGCCGAGCACGCGTTGATGTCGCTGCTGGCGCTGAACGGGCTGCGGATCTCCGAGGCGTTGGGTGCAAACATTGAGGCGCTCGGCGTCGAGCGCGGCCATCGAACGCTGACCGTTCTCCGCAAGGGCGGCAAGATCGTGGTCGTCCCGCTCGCGCCGCGCACCGCCCGGGCGATCGACCTCGCGGTCGGCGAGCGGGCCGAAGGGCCGATCTTTGTGGCCGCCTCCGGGAGGCGGATGGACCCCAACGGGGCCGCCCGTATCGTCCGACGCCTCGCCCGCCAAGCCGGGATCAACAAACGCGTCGGACCCCATACGCTCAGGCATGCGTTCATAACCGCCGCCCAGTTTCGACGCTGGCGTGCCGCTGCGCGACGTGCAGGAGGCCGCCTCCCACGCCGACCCGAGGACCACCATGCGCTATGACCGTGCGCGGGTCTCCCTCGACCGCCACGCCACCTACATCGTCGCCGCCTACCTCGCCGGAGCCGCCCGCTGAGCCCGGACTGTCGGTTCCTGAGCAAGCGACCCGATACCATCAGGCCGTGCCCCGGGCCAGCGTCGCCGACCGCAAAGCCACCCGCAAAGAGGTGACGGCCCACCGCGAAGCAATCCGGGACCTCGCCCGTGACCTCGGGCTGGTTGACGCACGCCTACGCAGCGACGGCACCGTCGTCGTGCACAGCAACGAGAGCGGCTATCGGGCGGTGATCCGCTTGTCGGCCGCCGCCTCCGAGCGGGTCGGCCACTACGTGCACGTGATCACCGACGACGTGCCCGGCGCGGGCCATACCCAGGAGCTGTGACCGCCGACGAGGCGCTCGACGCTCTCGTCGCCACCCTCGAACAACTCCGCAGCCTCCTTCCCGGAGACAAGACGATCTGGGATGAGCAACCAGTTTTTCGGCTTGCCGTCGAGCGGCTCTGGATCACCGCCGGCAACCTTGCCGAGACCCACCGGACCGCGAAGGGAATCGAAAGCGGGGTTGACCCATGGGCGGAGCTGGTCGGCTACCGCAACCTGCTCGCCCACGCCATTCCGGGCGACATCTCCGCCGACCGAGTATTCGCGGACACCACCGCCGACATCGACCGGCTCATCCAACAGGCCCAGGCCAACCAGACCTGACCCCGATAGCCATCGTCACCACGAGCGTGCCCAGCAGCGCCCTTATGAGCGCGGTTCTGCTCGCAGTGGACCGTCGGGAACCGTCGTTGCTTCAGCACTTCTGGGTCTTGTCTGGCCCGGTCTGGTTGCCCGATAACGGGTGTTCTGTGCATTCATCACCGCGAGCAGCAGGCTTACCCAGCGCCCGGGTGAGGGTGCCAGGGCGAGCGTGAGGGGCACCGCGCAGGCCACCAGAACCATGTGAGCGGATCCGTGTCGACGTTTCTCAACGAGCCAGGTCTGCCACCAGCCGGTCGGCTAGTGCTTCGGTGTCGGCTGGGGCTCCGTGGATGTAGGTCGAGGCCCGGGTTCGCAGCATCGGGAGCCCGAGCGCGTAGAGGCCCCGTGCATCGGTAACGACGCCACCGTCGTGGCGGAGGTGGCCCGACCGGTCCAGTACGGGCAGGTCGAGCAACGCGTGGTCCGGCCGGAACCCGCTGGCCCACACCACGGTGCTGATCTCGCCGGCAGCGAGGTCGAGCGAGAGGCATGGGCGGTCCGGGACCGGGGTCCGCGACGGCCGGCTGGGAGGCGGCAGCTCGTCGTCGAGGCCGGAAGCCTTCGCCCACTCATCGGCGCGGCCGAGGAAGCGGGCCATCTTGAGGTCGGCGAGCGCGCAGACGTTGCGCAGCGAGCCGGAGAAGTGAGCGACGCCGTCGCCCACCGAGGCGAGCCGTCCGACGAGGCGGACATCGTCGGCGACGAGGGCGGCGAGGTCGACGGGCACCGCCGAGCCCACGAGCTGGGGCGAGGGCAGCCGGCGCGCCCGGGCCAGGTCGTCGACCTCGTCGTAGCGTTCCGCCAGCACGCCGGTGGCCCGTAACCACCAGAAGACGTCGCGCCCGCGGTAGGTGCGGGGCAGGCGCACGTGCTCGCCCACCGCCAGGATCACCGGACGGCCGGCCCGCCGGAGTTCGGCCGCGAGCTGAACGCCCGTCGCCGATGCACCGACCACGAGCACGCCCCCGTCGGGCAGCGAGTCCGGGCCCAGGTAGTCGAAGGCCGTGCGCTGGGCCACCGACGGGGGCAGCGCAGCAGCACAGGCGGGGACGAACGGCACGGAGCTACCGCCGGTGGCGAGGACGACGGCGTCCGCCTGCCAGGCGCCGTCTTCGGTGCGGACCTGGTAGCCGTGGCAGCCCCGCCGCACCGATCGCACGGTGGTGTGCGTGCGGACCGGTGCGGCGACCCGACGGGCGTAGTCGCGCAGGAGATCGGCGACCTCAGGCGCGGTCAGGAAGCCGTCCGGGTCGGGCTGCTCAGCTGCTTGGCCGGGCAGCCCGAGCATCCAGTTGGGCGTGAGCAGCCGCAAGGCGGGCCACCGCTTCGTTCGCCACGAGTCGGCAACGTCACGGCCCTCAAGCACGACGTGCTCGACCGAGCGCTCCGTGAGCCGCCGGCTCATGGCCAGGCCGGCGTGCCCGGCCCCGATGACGACGGCGGTGGTCCGCACTTCTCAGACCAACTCGACGACCACGTCGGTCGGGTTGGTCATCACGTCGAAGACCGCTGACCGCTTCTGCGACTGGGCGAGGAGAGCCTCAAGGTCGTCGCGGGGAGCGTCGGCGTCAATGACAAAGCGGGCAGTGACTCGGTCGAACCCGTTGCGGATGTCCGGGTCGGCGCCCAGTATGCCGAGCACGTTCATCTCGCCCTCGATGGTCGCGGTGACCGAGCGGAGCTGGATGCCGCGGTGCTGGGCCACGGAGGCGACGCCGGCGGTGAGGCAGCCGGCCAGGCCGACGAGGACGTACTCGACCGGCGTGGGGCCGTTGTCTGCGGAGGCGAAGCATTCGGGGTGGTCGACGTCGAAGGTATAGTTGCTGGTGTGCCGGTGCTGGGTGCCGAGGCCGGCGAAGCCGTCCACAGTCGAGCGGCTGTGGGTGCCCCGTTGCCAGGTGCACGAGGCTTTCCACGTGAACTGGGCCGCCGCCGGCGCCTCGGACAGCGCATCGCGTGCGCTGAGTAGCGCAGCGACGTTGACGCCGTTGTCGACGGGACGGTCGGTGTCGGGGGTGGTCGTTGTCATGGTTGCTCCTTTGGGTGGTCGGTGTAGGTGGGAGATCGAGGCCCCCGGTCGGGGCCGAGCACGACGGGGAGCTCGGCCAAGCCGCGTAGCACGAGGCCGTCGCCGTGGGACCAGGCCAGGTCGTCACGGGGGACGGCCAGGCGGAGGCCGGGGAAGCGGTCGAGCAGCCGCCGGAAGGCCACGTCGGCTCCAGCCGGGCGAGCGGCGCGCCGAGGCAGTGGTGCGGTCCGTAACCGAACGCGAGGTGGCGGCAGGGGCGTCGGGTGATGTCGAGGCGGTCGGGGTCGTCGACGAGCGCCGGGTCGCGGTTGGCGGCGCCCAGGCTGACCAGGACCTGCTGGCCCGCCGGCACGGTGACGCCATCCAAGGCCACGCACGCGGTCGTGACACGGAACGTGGCATGGGGCACCGCTGCGGTGAAGCGCAACAACTCCTCGACGGCCCCGGCGAGCAGCTCCGGGTCGCGCTGCAGCGCCACCAGTTGGTCGGGGTGATCGAGCAGGGCGACGACCCCGTTGCCGATCAGGCTGCTGGTGGTGTCGTGGCCGGCCACCACGAGCTGGAACAGCGATGAGAGCGCCTCAGGCTCGGTCGCCGCGCCACGGCAGACGGCGTCGACGAGCACAGCGACGAGGTTGCCGTCGGGGTCGGGCCTGGCATCGGCGAGGAGGGCGCGGATCGTGCCCGTCACGACGTTGGACGCGGCGACGGCCTCGGGAGGCGGCGGCGACGGCCAGGGCCGAAGCAACGCGGCGAACGCGTCATGGAGGGTCTCGCGGTGGTCGTGGTCGACACCGAGCAGCTCGCAGATGACAGCGAACGGCAGCGGGTGGGCGAAGCCGGCGCGCAGGTCAACGACAGCGTCGGGCCCCTGGGCGGCGAGGCGATCGAGGAGCTCGTCAGCGAGACGCTCGACCGACGGTCGCGTAGCCGCCACCCGCGACGGCCGGAATGCCGCCGCCACCAGCCCGCGGAGACGCCCATGGTCGGGTGCGTCCATGGCCAGCATGTGGTGGGCGAACTCGGGGCCGGGCAGTCCCTCGGACACCAGGTCGGGATCCTGGTCCAGCGCGGCGACCATGTCCTTGGACAGGCGCTCGTCGCCGAGCGCCTGTCGGGCGGCGTCGTAGCCGAGCACCACCCAGGCGCCGTGGCCATCGGGCAGCCGGACGTGCTGCACTGGGCAGCGGCGCCGCGCCTCGGCGAAGGTCGGGAACGGGTCGTCACGGACGGTGTCGTCCCACGCGCCCCACACGACCTCGGTCACAAATTCTCCGGGCGGTAGCCGGTGCAGAGCAACGCGACGTCTCGCAGGCGGCCGTCGGCGCCGGCGTCCGCGTAGACCTGTTGCTCGACGAGGAAGGTGCCCGAACCGACGTCCGGGTTGGTCAGCCGGAGCCGCCAGCGCAGGTAGATGCGGCCCCCGACCTCCCCCACGACCGCCTCGACCAGCTCCCAGCGCTCGGCACCGCCGAACCAGGTGTCGAAGGTGGAGCGCACGGCGTCGCTGCCCTGCAGGTCGAGCACTCGGCTGGGGAGAAGGGCCCGGAAGACCACGTCGTCCGCGAGGGCACCGACGACGGTGTCGAAGTCACGTGTGGCGAGCCCATCGATGAATCGGGCGGCGACGGCGAGGCTGAGCGCCTCGTCGGTGGCCGGCTGGTCGGCGTGGGTGCTGGCGGTGGAGGTCATGCGTCCGTTGTACGGACGACGGCCGATCGACGAATCGGTCAGCTGACCGATGTTCCTGCCGGAAGTTCGGAACTCCGGTCAGTCGGTGGCCGGCTCCTCGACGAGGCCGTGGCGCATGGCGAACAGCGCAGCCTCCGTGCGGCCCGACACGCCGAGCTTCGTGTACACGTGCTCGAGGTGGGAGGTCACCGTCCGCCGCGACACGCCCAACCTCTCCGCAATCTCGGGGTTCGATCGCCCCCGCGCCAGCTGCACGACGACGTCGACCTCGCGCCGCGTGAGCCCGCCGGGCAGGCCGGCCCGTCGCCGCACCCGGTGCCCGGCGGCGGCCAGCACGGCGTTCGCGGCGTCGCCGTCGATGCGGCCCGCGGCCACCTCGTCGCGCAGCACCCTCTCGGCCGCCGCCGTGCCGACGGCCGGCCGGTGCGGCCGGGGCTGGCGCAGCGCGTCGTAGACGTCGGCCGCGGCCAGGATGCGGGCACTGACCGGGATGGCGTCGGCGGTAAGCCCCTTCGGGTAGCCCGAGCCGTCGAGGCGTTCGTGGTGCAGAGCCGCGCATTGCCCGATACGACGCAGCGTCGGCGTGCGAGCCAGCATCCGCTCGGTCAGGTAGGGGTGCATGCGCGCTCGCTCGCGCTGGACAAGCGACCAGGGCCCGGGCTCGGTCCAGACCGTGCTGGACACGCCGATGACGCCGACGTCGTGGAGCCACCCGGCCCGGCGGACGTTGGTCACTTCGACGTTGGACAGACCGAGGAACGACGCGGCGCCGCCGGCGAGGGAGGTGACACCTCGGCTGTGGCCGGTACGCGTCGGGTCCTTGAGGTCGGCGAAATCGCCGAAGGTGGCCAGCGCCTCGTCGAAGAGGTCGTCGTTCATCGGTGCGCGCAGCGACGGGTCGAGGGCGATGACCTCGTCCCACGCCGACAGGTTGCCGAGGTCGGCCAGGATCTCACCGGCGTGGTCGCAGAAGCAGTCGACCAGCTCAGGGTCGAACTGCGTGCCCCGCCGTTCGCGCGCCACGGCGATGGCCGCCTCGGCGCCGCCGGCGTGGTGGAAGGCCTCGACGTTGTCGGCGAGATGGACCAGTCGGCTGGCCGAGGCGACCCGGTCGCTGGCGACGTTGCCGGGCACGCCCTTGCCGTCCCAGCGCTCGAAGGCCTGGAGGAGGGGGGTGCGCACGTCGTCACCCAGCCCGAGGCGGTCGGCGAAATCACCGGTGATCTGGCAGTGCGCCTCCATCACCTTCTGCACCGACCGGCCGGCGGTCGCGAGGAAACCACCGACCAGCCCGACGCGTCGCAGCGCCGGGCCACCCCGCCCGAGGTGCCGGGCCACGAAGATGCCCATCGCCATCGGCGTGAGGTCGCCTTCGTGGGTGTCGGCGTAGAGCCCCTGTTCCTCTCCGAAGAGAACCGTGAGGTCGCTCGTGTCGGTGGCGCAGCCGACCCAGGTGAGCAGCGACGTGTAGTACGTCGCGGCCCGGACCCCCGGATCCACACTCGCAGCGTCGGCCAAGCGCATGGCGATCACGGTCTGGCGCAGCACCCGCTCGACCGGGCGGCCCATTCCGAGGTCCGAAGCGATGGACAGCGTCGAGACCAGCTCCGCCAGGCTCGGGGTGGTGACCTCGGGATCCACCACACCATCCTCGCCGATCGTCAGGTGCCGCGACCGCCGACCCACAGACCCGGCGCCGGCCGAGTCTCAGCGCGGTGGTGCCGCGCTCGACCGGCAAGGCGGGTCCCCCGAAGTACGGGACGGACACAGGCAACTCCCGCAGGCAATTCAGCCCGGCCGGGTCAGGCTACCGCAAAGAGAATGACCCCCCCAGTTTCGACGCGGCAGCGGTCGCACCCGGAGCGGGCGCGGATCCCCAGCGTCCGGACCTTGTCGAGGTCACGGAACGATATGTCCGCCTCGCTCCACGTGTTCTGTGCGGGGTTTCCTCCCCTGTCGGCCGCCCGAAGAACCGTCGTTTCCTGCGGGTCCCGATCGTCCGTGACGTCGCCGCCGGTGGAGCAGATCAGGATGTTCCGCACGCCCCCGAACCCGTCCGGAGTCCGCGAGAGACGTGCGTCAGGCGACGTGGGTCTCGATGAGTCGACAGATGAGGGCGTCCTGGCCTGAGCGGGCCGCCTCGCGGGCGCGGTTTCGGGCGGCGATCAGTGTGGCGCGCAGCGCTTTGAGGTCGGCCATGGTTTGGTCGATGTCGGCGAGCCGGCGGTCGAGCAGGCCGATCACGGTGGCGCACGGCTGGGTGCCTTGGCGTTGGAGGTTGATGATTCGGCGGATCTCGTCGAGGTGCAGGCCTACGGCCCGGGCCTGACGGATAAAGCACAGCAAGGCGACGTCGTTGGGTCCGTAGGTTCGGTAGCCGGCCGGGGTGCGCTCGGTTGGCGCGAGCAGCCCGCGGCGTTCGTAGAGCCGGATGGCCTTGGCGCTCACCCCGGACAGCTTGGCGGCTTCGCCGATGGTCACCCTGTTGTCGTCCACGCTGACCTCCTCAACCGGCTTGACCTTATCCCAGGGTCAAGCTTCTAACGTCGCTGGCATCGGACGAGCCGTGATACCCACAGGGCTGCGTGGCGGCCACCGAGACGTTGATGGCGCCTGACGCGTCTGCCACTTCGAACGATCCGGCGTCGGCGCCCCGCCGGTTGGTGTGGCTGTTGGCGGCGGTCACGTTCCTGGTGTTCTTCCAGGCCTTCATGGTGGCGCCTTTGATCCTCCCGGCTGGCCCAGGTCTTCGCGTCGAGCACGGGCGCGGTCGGCCTGGCCGTACCCGCCTACCTCATCCCCTACGGCGTCATGACGCTGGTGTGGGGTCCGCTATCGGACCGGATCGGTCGCGTCCCGGTCATCCTCGGCTCGCTCGGCGCCTTCGTCGTCCTTACCGCGCTCACCGCCGCCGCGTCCACGGCTGAGGTGTTCGTGGCGGCCCGCCTAGTCACCGCGGTGGGCGCTAGCGGGATTGTGCCCATCGCCTTGGCAATGATTGGCGACCTCGTCCCCTACGCCGAGCGGGGCCGGGTGCTGGGAACGTTCTTCGGGGCGATGGCCGGCGGCATCGCGTTCGGCTGCAGCGCCGGAGCGCTCCTCGAGCCCGTCATCGGCTGGCGCGGCCTGTTCCTCGGCGTCGCCATCCTCGCCGCCGTCGGCTTCGCCGCCCTCGTCCACGAACGCCACATCCTCGGCCGCCGCCCACCCGGGCCGGCCCCGCCGCCCGCGGTCGTGGCCCGCAACTACCTGCGGCTCCTCGCCGATGGCCGCGCCCGGCGCACCTATGGCTATGTGCTGGTCAACGCCATCCTCCACTCGGGCATCTACACCTGGCTCGGCCTGTACTTCGGGCGCCGGTTCGGCCTCGGCGAGGCCGGCATCGGCCTGGCGTTGCTGGGCTACGGCGTCCCGGGCTTCGTGCTCGGGCCGGTGACCGGCCGCCTCGCCGACCGTCGCGGACGGGCGACGCTCGTCCCGGTCGGGGTCGGCGCCGCCGTCTCGGCGCTGCTGCTCGCCCCCCACCTGCCGCTCGCCGTCCCCGTGGTGACCGTGGCCGTGCTGTCGTTGGGGTACGACCTGACCCAGCCGCTGCTGGCCGGCATCGTCACCCACTTCTCCGCGCCACGCGGCCAGGCCATGGGCCTCAACGTGTTCACGCTGTTCGTGGGCTTCGGCCTCGGCAGCCTCGTCTTCCAAGGACTGCTGCACCGCGGCTTCAGCACCGCCCTGACCGTGTTCGGGATGGCGGGGCTGCTAGCCGCCGCGGCCGCTGTCCCCCTGTTTCGCACCGAGACAGCAGGCGGCCGTTGAGCGCCACACCGCAGTCTCATGCCGACCACAAACGTTCGGCGCTGCGCGAGGCACTGGCCACGCCAGGGTTCCGCCGGTTCTTCGCGGCGCGGACCATCAGCCAGTGGGGAGACACGTTCAACTCGGTCGCCCTGGTCATCGTCGTCTACCGGCTCACCGGGTCCGGGCTCAAGGTCGGCGCCACCGTCGTCTTCGAGATCGTCCCCGTCCTGGCCCTCGGGTTCCTGGCCGGCGCCCTGGTCGACCGGCTCCCGCGCCGGCGAGTCCTGATCGCCGCCGACGTCGGCCGGGCGCTCATCGCCGCCGCCCTCGCCGTGTCGCACACCGACCTGGCCGTTATCTACGCCGCCGCCTTCGGCCTCTCCGCGCTGAGCGTGTTCTTCAACCCGGCCGCGGCCAGCGTCGTGCCCGCCCTGGCCGGCAAAGACAACGTGGTGGGCGCCAACTCGGCGATCTGGTCGGCCGCGGTGCTCTCCCAGATCGCCCTTGCGCCCGCCGCCGGTGGGCTGGTCGCCCTCGCCGGAGCGGGGCCAGCGTTCGCCCTCAACGCCGCTTCCTTCGCCGCCTCCGCCGCCCTCCTCACCCGCCTCCCGCTCCCGGCAGGACACCCGCCCGGCCCCGTCCGCCGGCTCCACGAGATAGCCGAAGGGCTGCACACCATTCGCCGAAGCCGGTTCCTGCGCACCCTGGCCGAAGTCCAGCTTCTCGCCGCGTTCTCCGCCGGTGCCACCTCGGCGCTGCTCGTCGTGCTCGCCGAACGCCACCTCCACGTCGGTGCCGGCCGCTTCGGGCTGCTCCTGGGGGCCATCGGCGTCGGCGCCGGGTTCGGACCCCTCGTCCTCGGCCGCCTCGTGCGCGACGTCCGCCGCCCCGGCTGGCTGTTCGGCCCCTACCTGGTGCGCGGCGCCGTCGATGTCACCCTCGCCTCCACGACCAGCTTCGGTGTCGCCCTCGGCGCCCTTGCTGTCTACGGGATCGGGACCTCAACCGGCAACGTCATCTACAACTCCGTCCTGCAGACCACCGTCCCCGACCGCCTGCGCGGGCGCGTCTTCGCCTTCTACGACATCGTCTGGCAGACCGGCCGCCTCGCCAGCATCGCGGCGGGCGGCATCCTCGCCGACCAGCTGGGGATCACCGCCGTCTACACCATCGGCGCTGCGCTGCTCGTCGTTGCTGGCCTACTCGGCGTGACCCAAGCCGGTGAGATGGCGGTTCCCGAATGACTGACCTCTGGCCAAGCAGGCTTTGCGTCCTTCGAGAGCGGGCGCCGGATCCCGGCCGAGCACCCAACGCGCCGCTCCGGACCCGGCGCGATCGACGCGAATCCTTTCTGGGCCGACGAGGCTCGTACTCACGGACGCGCAAGGAAGGGGCAGGATTTGGGGCTCTCCGGGCATCAGAGTGGGTGAACCCGTGTTCGTTTGCGGCTCCGGGCGTTGCGTAGGTGGACGCGTTCATGAGGTAGGAGCAGGTTGACGGGCCCGCAGCACAGCATGACCAGGGCGAGCGCGGCCTCTGCCGAGTGGAACCCGTAGGCCCGGCGGATGATCAAGCGCACCTTGTTGTTCAGGCCCTCGATGAGGCCATTGGACCCATCCGTCGAGTGCACCCGATAACGGTGATCTGAGCGATCTGGCCCGGGTGCGGGTGACGCACCCGTTTCATCCGTTGGCCGGCCAGGAGTTCGAGTTCGTGAAGCGTCGCAAGAACTGGGCGGCTGACCGCGTCTACGTCTACGACCACGCAGGCAGGCTGGTCAGCCTGCCTGCGGAGTGGACCGATGCGGTGGCGCCGGACCCGTTCGTCGTCGTGTCCGACGGCCGTTCCCCGTTCCACATCGCTGGCCTGCTCGAGCTATCCGAGCTGGTGGCCCGGCTGACAACCAGCCGGGCCCGGGCTGTCAAGCGGACTACGCCGTGAGTGTCCGG
>Ga0102924_1004857_pt1 | contig 13279 bp, 13 predicted proteins | sample PaiPotPPM11metaG_FD_80116 | JGI IMG/M metagenome (GOLD analysis project Ga0102924, IMG submission 80116) | Iron sulfur acid spring bacterial and archeal communities from Banff, Canada, to study Microbial Dark Matter (Phase II) - Paint Pots PPM... ... | reverse complement strand
GTGGAGCCGGTGGAGCCCGTGGAGCCGGTGGAGCCCGTGGAGCCCGTGGTCGACCCTGTGGTCGGCGCCGTCGAGCCGGCCGACGAACCGCTGGGAGCGGACGCGGAACCGGTGCTCCCCGACCCGGTGCTCCCCGAGCCGGTTGTGGTCGAGGTCGAGGTCGAGGTCGAGGTCGAGGTCGTGGAGCTGGTGGGCGACGAGGTGGAAGGGCCGGTCGTGGACGTGCCCGTGACCGTGGCCAGCACGCCAGGGACCGTGGCTCCCGTGGCCGCAGCCGCGCCGCCGGCGACCAGGACCCCGCCTGCAGCCAAGGCGAGAGCTTTGGCGGCCATGAACTTGGTGAGCATTGCATCCTCCTCGGGTGGGCTTGCGTAGCTCTTTCGGCACGCCACCGAGGATGGGTTGATAGGTCGTTCAGGTCATTTGCACCGTGGCCTGAACGAACTAGTCCGGATGTGGACCGCGGCGCCTGGGTCAGGCCGTTGGCAGCGTGATCCAGAACCTCGAGCCCGACCCCGCGCTGCTCGCCGCCCCTGCTTCGCCGCCGAGTAGCCGGGCGTACTCGCGAACGAGCGACAGACCCAGGCCGGTGCCGCGGTTGGTTCCGTGGAGCAGGCGCGAGCCCCGCCAGAACGGGTCGAACACGTGGCTCAGCTCCTCTTCCGGGATCCCGGGGCCTGCGTCGATCACCTCGATGCGAATTGCGTCACCGTCGAGGAGGCGATCGCCGGAGTCGTCAGAGCGACCCTGAACCAGGAGCGAGGCCCCCGGCTCCGAGTACTTCGCGGCGTTGGTGAGCAGGTTGGTGATGGCGCGGCGGAGCAGCGCGGGATCGGCGTGCACGCAACCGGGCGCCACGTCCACCTCTATCGAGCGGCCGCCGAGGAGGGGGGCCAGGCCATCGATGATCGAGTCGACCTCCTCGGCGAGATCGAGGACGACCGGGGCGACCGTGGTCCGTCCCGCCTCGACCGCGGCGAAGTCCAACAACGACTCGACCAACTCGTGCAGAGCCCGACCGTGATCGCCGATCTTGGTGAGGAACAGCCGTCGCTCCTCCTCTTGGAGTGACGCGCCGTGGGTCAGCAGGGTGTGGGCGAAGCCCTCGATGCATGTGAGCGGGGTCCGCAGCTCGTGGGACACGTGGGCCACAAAGTCGCGGCGAGCGTCGAGGACGTGCTGGAGCTCGGCGACCAGCTGTTGTTCGAGCTCCAGACGCCGCAGGTTGGCCAGCGCGATCCCGGCGTAGGCCGCGAACGTGCGGGCCAGTGCCAGTTCGTCGAGGTGGTACGCCACCGCCTCGGAGGTGAGCAGGGCGAGGGCTCCGATCGCCTCACCGTCGCCGGACCGGATGGGAACGAGCAAGCGATCCGTGGCGAGCTCTCCGGCGTCGAGGTCTGCCGCGGCGTCGACGAGCAAAGGGAGACCGACGGGTTCGTTGTCCTGGCGGGCGAGCGCGCTGCGGGCCGCATCGCGCAGGTCCAGAGCGGTGAGAGTCGGGTCGCCGGCTGCAGCATCGGTGCGCAGGCCCTCAGGGTGCATGACCTGGAGCGTGCAGGCGTCGGCTCGCAGGACGTCGCACGCCCCTTCGACGATCGCGATCAGCGTGTGTTGGCGATCCCGGTCGCTGGTCGCGGTGACGAGCATGGCCAAGCGCTGGAGCTGCGCGGCCCGGCGCTGCACGTCGTGGTGTCGCCACGCTCGCTCCACGTCGTGCGGTAGGTCCTCGAGATAGGTGCCGTCCTTGGTGATGTAGTCGATCGCCCCGGCCCGGATCGCCTCGACCGCCACGCCCTCGGACCCCATGCCGGTGACCATCACCACGCTCGGCCCGTTGCGCCGGCGGATCTCGCGCAGGGCGTCAATTCCGCTCATCCCCGGTAGGCGGTAGTCGAGCAGGACCAGGTCGACCCCGTCGAGCGCGTCGAGCGCCTCGTCCGCGGTGGCGGCCACCTTCACGTCCCACCCGGCGTCGACCAGCCGTCGCCGGCCGAGCAGCCGGTGATCGGGGCTGTCGTCGACAATCAAAACCGTGCCCCCGGCGCGCCGGAGCGAAGTCATCGACGGGACAGCGGCCCTCACCGCGGGGGCTCGGGGAGCGAGGTGGTGCCCCCGAGCCAGTACTCGCCGACGGCGAGCAGCCCTTTCAGGACCTCGGGGCCGGCGGGCTTGGTCACGAATGAGTTGGACCCGAGCCGGTAGGCATCGGAGACGTCCTTCGGAAGGTCCGAGGAGGTGAGCACCACGACCGGAATGGACCGCAACTCGTCGTCGGACTTCACTTTCTCCAAAACCTCGAACCCGTTGACCCGGGGCATCTTCAAATCCAACACGATGAGGTGCGGCCGGTCCCGCCCCCCGTAGTCCCCCCGCCGGTACAGGTAGTCGAGGGCCTGCTCGCCGTCCCGGACCGAATCGACCTCGACGCCGTCACCGCCGGCCTGGCGTAGCGCGCGCACGGTCAGAAACCGGTGGTCCTCGTTGTCCTCGGCGACGAGGACGCGGACGGGGCTAGGCAGTACTGCGTTCATCGGGATGCTCCGTGAGAGGGGATGGGCGTGGCACCCGGCGTCGGCCGCAGGACCGATGCCGGGTACACGATGCGGAACGTGGCTCCTCCCGCCGGAGCCCGCCCTGGAGGGTCGATGTCATCGTCAGGACCGCTGACCGTGATCTGCCCGCCGTCTTGTTCCACGATCTTGCGGCACATGGCGAGCCCGATCCCGGTGCCGCCGCCTTCGCCGCCTTCATGCGCGCCGAGTCGCTCGAAGATCCCGAAGATCTTGTCGCGGTAGGGCTCGGGTACGCCGACTCCGTCATCAGAGACATAGATCGCCACATCGCCGCCAGATGTGAGCGCCGACCAGATGGTGACGTGAAGATCACTACGTCCGCCGTGCCTCACCGCGTTGTCAACCACGTTGGTCAACAGTTCGCGGGCCCGGAGCCCGTTCACGAAAAGGGTGGGCAAGGCCTCTACGGCGAATGACACGGCGGGGGCCGCCGGCTGGATGCCGGCGACGACTTCGCCAGCGACCGCAGCGAGATCCACGATCTCGGGCTCGGTCTGGGTGCGGCCGATCCGCGACAGGGTGAGCAGGTCCTCGATGAGCGACGTCATGTAGCCGGCCGACGCGGTCATGCGCTCGACGTAGAACTCGCCGGTGGTGCCGAGAGACTCTCCGCAGTCGATCTTCAGGTAGTCCAGGTAGCCCAGCAGCGAAATCAGTGGGCTCTTGAGGTCATGCGAGAGGCTGTAGACCAGATCTTCGAGCTCCTGGTGGGCGACCTCGAGCTCGAGGCGAGCGTCGCGCTCACGCTCGAAGAGCTCGGCCCGGGCGAGGGCGAGGTCGACGAACGCCGCCAGCGAGTGCAGCAGGTCGTCTTCCTCCCGGCCGAAGAACGGGGTGTACGCACCCGCCTCCACCGCGAGGACACCATTGCGCAGCGGGACGGCCAGCAGCCGCGGCCGCACCATCCTCAACTGGTCCTCGGGGGAGCGCACGCTCAGGAGGGCGACCAACTCTGCGTCCTCCTCGGGTCCTGATGTGCCCTGCGATCCGATGAGCGCGCCGTTTCGATCGGTGAGCGCCGCGACCCGGCCGCCGAAGAGCTTCGGCAGGTGCGGCAGGACCGCGGTGGCGACCGCCTTGGTGGTTGCTCCCGTCATGAGCCGGGCCTCGGCTCGGCGAAGTGCCTGCTCCTCCGGTCGGCGCCACAGCATGCGCAGAAGCGCGGGCGGGGCGATGCCCAGGTAGAAGAACACCCCGGCCACCAGTCCGATGATCTCGCTGGCCAGGTAGGCGCCGCTGCCGGTGTTGCCCTTGCTCGTCGACAGAGTCGGGATGAGCGACAGGACGAGGACGAACGACCCCAATGAAAGGACCTGCATGCGGCGCCGGACCACCGTCGGTTGGCCGCGCCCGGCCACGAGGAACCGCACGCAGGCAAAGCCCGACAGCCATCCCCACTGGACCAGCACGAGGCCCGTGAACGCCAGCAGCCACACCGGCCGGTGATGGTCGTGGCTGGCCGGGATCCGCGGCAGGGCGAACGTGGCGACAACGGTTGCGCCCGTGAGCACGTCTGCGGCCCGCCGATGGCCGGCCGACAACGGCTCGAGTGCATCGAGGAACCGTACGAGCAGGTACGGGAAGCAGAGCACGATCGCGATGAGGATCTTGTAGAACCAGTGCAGCACGGTGTTCGGACCGAGGGCATGGTCGACCGTTGCGGGCAGCGCCAGGCTGACGAGCCCGATACCGCCGAGAGTCCCGAACGCGGCCGCGGCCCATCGGTCGGCGCGCGCCCGCTCCCGCTGCCAGTTGCGGAGGCAGGCGATGGCGAGCGCGGCGAAGACGAGATTCTCCGCGTAGCGCAAGACGTTGGCGACGGGATGTATGGCTGGCCCCCCCGAGAGGCAGTTGGGACGATCCCGACGTTAGGGCCGTTGCCGGCACCGGTCGATAGTCCGACCGGGGCATCCCTGGCGCACGTTCAGCCCTAGTTACCCAGTCCGGTGGATCCTCTCAATCGGGCCCAGATCCGGCGGCGGAGGGCAAAACGGTGCCTACGGGTGGAGCTCGGTGCGCTGGATCTTTCCGAGCGCGTTGCGTGGCAGCGCCCCGACGATGTGCACCCGGCGAGGTCGCTTGAACGGCGCCAACTGACGGGCGCAATGCTCGAGCAGCTCATCACTGCTGACGGGCTGGAGGAGCACGACGTACGCGGTCACGACCTCGCCCCACTCGGGGTCGGGGGTTCCCGTGACGGCGGCCTCGAGCACCGCCGGGTGCGACTCGATGGCCTCTTCGACCTCACGGGGATAGATGTTGAACCCTCCCGAGATGATCAACTCCTTGGTCCGGCCGACGATCCGGATGTAGCCGTCCGGATCCCGCTCACCCACGTCTCCTGTCCGGAACCAGCCGTCGTGGAAGGCTTCCGCGGTGGCGGTTGGATTCCCCCAGTACCCGCGGAACACATTCGGGCCACGGACCAGGATCTCGCCGGCCTCGCCGTCCTCCAGCCGCACCTCGACGCCGGGCAGCGGTAGCCCGACGCTTCCGGGGCGCCGCTCCCCCTTGTAGGGGTTGGACAGGTTCATGACGGTCTCGGTCATCCCGTAGCGCTCGAGTACCCGCTGGCCCGATTCCGCCTCGATGCGCTCGAACAAGTCCGGGGCGAGGGGGGCTGACCCGGACACGCAGAGCCGCAGGCGCGCAAGCTCGCCCGCCCGGGGCGATTGAGCGAGGCGGGTGTACATGGTGGGGACTCCGAAGAAGAGGGTGGCGTCGTGGTCACGGGCCGCATCCAGCACCGCGTCGACGTCGAACCGCGGGAGCAGAACCATCGACCCGCCGGCGAGGAGGGTGCCGTGGACCCCGACGCCCAAGCCGTGCATGTGGAACAACGGCAGGGCCAGGATCAAGCGATCCTCCGGAGTCCAGCGCCACGCCAACCGGAGGGCCTCGGCGCTGGAGAGCAGGTTCCCGTGGGTGAGCACGGCTCCTTTGGGGCGGCCCGTGGTCCCCGACGTGTAACCGATGAGGGCGGCGTCGTCGGGCCCGCTCCGATCGAGGGCCACCGTGCCCGTCGGCGTCGGCAGCGCGTGGTCGACCGAGAAGAACGGGATGGACCCGAGCACCGCGGCCCGGTCGAGCCCATCGAGCACGGCTGCGGCCGGCTGGGCATCGTCCGCGATGTGGGCGAGCTCGGTCGGGCCATAGGACGTGTTCGCCGGGACCACGATCAGGCCGAGCCGCAAGGCGCCGACGTGCCAGGCGATGAGCGCCACGCTCGAGGTCGCGGACACGAGGAGCCGATCTCCGGGGATGAGCCCGGCTGTGGCGAGCAGCTCGGCGCAGGCCCGCGAGCGCGACTCGAGCTGGGAACCGGTGGTCCACGCACCGTTGGCGTCACCGGCGACGACCTGGTCAGGATGAGCTGTCCATCTCCGAGACCAAGCCAGCGGAAGGGAACCGGAGCGGAGGAGGTCGGGGGGTGGCACGCCGGGTGGAAGATGCCGGGCCCAGCCCGGGTCGCTCATGTGGTCACGCCCTGAGGAAGAAGGTGGTGATCTCAGGGAACGCAGCCGGATCCTGGGCGAGGAACAGGTGACCGCCCTCGAAGACCCGAAGGTCCCCGAACGGCAAGCGATCGGCGAGCGCGCGCGAGTTGTGGAGCGGGGCGATCCCGTCGTACCGCCCGGCACAGACGAGAACCGGGATCGTCACCGACGTGAGCGCCGACCACGCGTCATGGGTGCTTCGGGCCTGGAGCTGTTCTCGGCCGCCCGCGTCGGGGGGTGGACGCCGGAAGCTCTCGAGGATCCTCGCCGCCCGCTCGGGATGGGCGGAGCGCCACGACGCGTCCCACCTGGTGTCGGAAAGCTCCATCAGGCGGACGGCCCGCTCATCCATCGGCAGGTCGGCAAACTCGTGGAGCGGGTAGGACGAACCGCCCGGGCCACCGCTCGAGGTGCATGCCAGCACCAGGCGGTCGATGCGGCCCGGATGCCGGATGGCGAGCTCCTGGGCCACCATCCCGCCGAAGGACACGCCGAGCACGTGGGCCCGGTCCAGCCCCACCGCGTCGAGGACTGCGGCGGCGTCGTCCGCATAGTCGGCCATCGTGTACGGGCCGTCGGGCCGGTCACTGCGGCCGAGTCCGCGCTGGTCGAACGCAGTCAGCCCAAACGATTGAACGAGCGGCCATTCGAGCGGGCTGGGACGATGGCGGAGATCACCGCCGGTTCCGCTGATGATGAGCACGGCCGGGCCGCGACCCGCTTGCTCGACGTGGAGGCGTACTCCGCCGCGGGTGGCAATGATCACGGTCGACGACCGTACCCCCGGAGACTCGATTGTTCCGGGGCGTTGTACGTCCGGGTCGGCGGGCTACGCGAGGCGAACGCCGAACAAGCACATGTCGTTGATCAGATGCTCTCCCGCCGGCAGGCTGGCGGGAAGGAACGCCTCCTGGAAGGTGTGCCTCGGTCCACATGAAGCCGATGGCTCCGAGCGTTCCGCCCGCCTGGTCATGCAGCGCGAGAGCCGCGCGACCGCGACCAGGCCGGCCCTCGCAGAGTCGTCCACGACGAGCGGAAATCGGGTCGCGATGGCGGCTCGATCGGGGAGGAGCACGGGGGAGCCTTCCCGAGCCGCCTCGCACATCGGCGTCGCCTCGCCAATCGAGACGTCGGTCCAGCGCGTCAACGCCGCGAGTGGGAGATGAGGATCGTGAACCACCTGGAGACGCATGGTGCGCTCGTCAAGCGTCGCCAGGCTCGCGAAAATTGGCCCCGCGGCCGAGGCCTGCTCGTGGGCCACCGCGGTCGCAACGTCCTCCGAGGCGGCCGCGCCGGTGAGCGCGATGGCCAGCCGCCAAATGGTGTCCTCGCCGAGGCGAGCGCCGCCTTCGGCTTCCAGTCCGCCCGCATGAGGAGCCATTGCAGTCAGTCTCCGAGCCCGCTATCGCCCCGTGAGCTGTGTGTTCAACCCCCGCCAAGTTTACGGTGTGCCGCCGCTTTCGATGTTGCGCTGCCGGTTTGTCCTTTCACGCCGGGCACTGTTGGGGCCACAACGCGACCCCGACGATGGGGGAAAGCGGCGGGCGGTCGGCGAGCGACATCGTCATCTGGGCGTCGCCAAAGGCGAAGACGCCGCCGTCTGCGGCGGCGAGCCAGTACCCGAGCCCGTCGTTCGTCGCCGCGATGCCTACGACCGGTTTGTTAAGGGGTTGCTGGTCGCGCGAACCGTAGAACACCGCGTCACCGAAGGGATACACGGAGCCGTCGGCCGACGCGACCCAATACCCGCGTCCGGTGGGGGTCGCGGCGATACCTACGACCGGGCGACGCAGTGGCGTCGTACCCAGCGATCCGGCGAACACAGTGCCTCCGAGGGCGAATACCCCACCGTCTGCAGCCACCAGCCAGTACCCGTGCCCGCCAGGGTCGCCGGCGATGCCGACGATTGGCGCGTTGAGGTGGGCAGCCGCCATCGAGCCAAAGAAAGCAGCTCCGTTGACCGCGAACACGCCGCCGTCGGCGCCGGCCAACCAATAGCCGAGCCCGGTTGGAGCGGTCGCCACTCCGACGATCGGTGCAGCTAGCGGGACCCCAGCCACTGGGCTGACATTGTTCACCGAGCCGTCGGTGTTGGCGACCACGTCCGCTCCAGCCTCGTTCGGGTCGAGATAGAAAGACGCCCCCACCGATCGGACGACGATCGGCGGCTTCAAGGCCGCGATCAGCGGCTCAGCCATCACCCCGGGCCCGGGCGGACATGGAAGCCACGTGCCGTAGAGCTCCCCGGTGCTGTCCACCAACGCGTACCCGTAGTGGATCGCGTTCGTGTTCGTTGCCGCCGCGACCTCGGGTGCACCGACCTCTCCGATCGCAAAGAGCGCGAGGGACCCGACCGCCAACACTCTTCGCAGGATCCCGGATCGCTCCTGACGCCCGCACGTGCCTGCTCTCATCTTCGCCCCTCAGTCCGCCGCCTCGAGCATGTCAGGTTTTCGTCGAGAAATCCCGGGTCACTGCCGCCCCAACCGATGCTCAGGGCCTCGTCGTGGGTCTTCTCGGCTGCCACCTCGGTCATCCGGTGCCAGCCGTTGGCCTAATGTGTCGACCTGGATCGTTCCACCGTGCTCCGGTGGTACTCGTTCGGTCCGGTCAGCTAGAACCGCAGGTCAGAGCCCTAATCCAGGGGACGTAGCTCAGTTGGCAGAGCACCTGCTTTGCAAGCAGGGGGTCGTGGGTTCGATTCCCATCGTCTCCACCGTCATTCCCGCTGGTCAGGACGCTGCGTCCAGAGCGCTGGCGGGCTCGATTCGACTCCCAGCGGTCTCCATCGCGTTTCTATTGCGTTTCGCATCGCGCTTCGCCGATCGGATCGCCTGGCCTGGCGTCCGATTTGCGGCGGCCCGAGCCACTTCATCGAACTTGTCGGCGATAAGGCGATCCCGGATCTCCGAAGCGTGTTGGTAGCGCATTGCCGCCCGGGGGCTGCTGTGGCCCAGGCGAGCCATAAGCTCCTTGGTGGTGGCACCCAACTGTGCGGCGAGGGTGCCCTGGTAGTGCCGAAGGTCATGGAGATGGATCGTGGGCGGCAGCCCTGCGTTCTGCCGTGCCCCGCTCCAGATTCGGGCCCAGTTTCTCCTCGTGAGGGTCCCGCCGCGAGCGCCGGTGAACAACAGGCTGTCCGGCTCAGCGCCCACGTAGGCATCCAGGTGGGCGGCAAGGGCTGCGCTCACCGTGGCAGGCATGCTCACTCGCCGTATCCTGGCCTTGGTCTTCGGCGGCGTACGCACCCGGGTTCCATCGGCCAACTCGACGAGTTGTTCTGTTACCACGAGCCGCTGGTGGAGCAGGTCAACGTCTCGGCGCCTGAGCCCGGCGAGTTCACCGAACCTGAGGCCGACGTAGGCGGCGACGATGAGCATCGTTCGCCACCGGAGGTCGACAGAATCGACTAGCTCGTTCACCTCCTCAGGAGTGAGGAGAGTCCGTTCGGGGGAGCCCTCGGTCCCGCCACTTCTTGTTCGGCATGGGTTGGCGGCCAGCACGTCGTCGTCGGCCGCAGTCTTCCGGTAGGGCCGAACGTCCCTCACTCGGAGAGCCGGAGGGGCTCTTCAGCCGGGGGGCGCGGAACTCCTTGCCGTGCGGCACAGGCTGCCTTTCCTGCGCAGGGCATCCCGTCGATGCGTACCGTGGCCCCATGAGCATCTTTGGGCGGAGGACGGTGCGGATGGGACCGGTCAGGTTCACCTTCTCGAAGAGTGGGGTGACCAAGAGCGTCGGGACCAAGCGAACGAGGGTGAGCCTCAACGGCAAGGGCAGGCTGCGCCGGTCCGTCAACTTCGGCCATGGGTTCCGCTGGACCAAGTAGGCGAGGGCCAGCGCCCAGCCGACCAAAACCCTGACGTCGGCGCACGTTCGGCTGCCCGAGGGAACCGAGATCGACCCGCCGCCCGATGCCCGCCCGGCGGTCACCGCCGAAGCCGCCTACAACACAGCATTGGCTCTCGGATCCGATCCCGGCCCGAAGCCGACGATCACGCTCGGATTGGTCACCGGCTCTGGCATCCAATCCAGGTTGGCGTGGGTCGTCGTGTTCGCCGACGCCACGGTCATCCACATCAGCGGAGGCCCAGCGCCGATCCCTGACTCCCCGACGACCCAGCCGCCGCCGTGCTTCATAGACACGAGCGTGATCTCGGTCGACGCCACCACCGGCGGCGTGTTGGTCAACTCGGCCTCCTCGCTCCCTGGTCGGTAGACATCGGGTCATCGACAGGTCGGCGGCGTATCGGTCCAGATCGAGGACTGGCTCGGGAAATGAGATCCACGGTCCTGAGGGTGTCCGCAACAAGATCGACGTTGATTTGGGGAGATGGACGACGATCCGATAGGTCCGCTCACCCCAGCGCCCGAGTAGGGCCATCCCAGTATTCTCGGCATTCGATGAGCGCTAGTGCCGCGGCTCCGGGCTCGCCGACGTCGTGGTGGACCGGTCCGGCAACCAGATATCCAGCGGTACGCGTGTTGGGGCCGTCAGCGGGGAATCGGTCTGCTGCTCCTGCTGCGGCCGGTTATAGAGTGACCGTTGACACGCAGGACTGGTCCGGTGAGGGCGCTCCCTGACACACCGCATCGTGACCCGCGATCTGCTTTTCCAGGTTGCGCACCATTTTGACAGCCTCACTGTGGAAGTGTGCAGGCGCGATGTCGAGCCGGAATCGAACTCCCGCAGCCGCCTCCCAGGGGCGTAAAGGAATCCGCTCGTCTCTTGGCGGTCAAAGACGCGGATTGCAGTCCACGGTGCGTTCTGAAGGTCGACGTGTTGGACGCCGAGCACCTTTGCAAACGACCATTCGTGGGTCGCTTTGGTCCCCTCGAACACGACGCGTTGATTTGTGATCGTGATGGTCCCCGTGTCGATAGGCATCTGGACTTCGTCGCCCTGTACGAAGCTCGCTTTCAATGCTCCGACGCGGTAAGGGACGTCGTTGGCGACCTTGAGCGAGAAGCCCTGGAAACGTCCATCCCGATGCCCAGGCCCAGGCAGTAGGCGTGGCTCGATTAGTGCTGAGCCCTGGATCACCTGGAACGGGCCTTCGCCCTTGTTCATCATCAGCAAGCCTCCCTCCCGAATGCCGTGGTCGTTCTGCACGCGATCCAGCATCTCGTGGAGGTCTTGGTCTTTCTGGTCCCAGACGGCGAGCGCCTTTCGTTCGTCACGTTGCAGTCTGTCCGCCGCGTCCTTCGCATCGCTGCGGTCCCGTTCCTGTGCCCTCGCGAGCTTGTTCGCTGACCATCGCTCTAGCAGACCCATCTGGTCTACCTCCGTGTTCCGGGGTCAAGATCAAAGGCGACCTCGCTCACGACGCCTAGCGAGGCCGCGCAGTCTCCGCAGCGAACCTGGTCATCCAATGGATGGGCCAACGAAGTGTCTTGCGGTGCGGCGGTGCGCTCCAGTGCCCTCCTCGGGCCGGGCCCGGTCGTCTCGCCTCTGGGTCCGACGATCGAGCGCCGCGGCCACACATCGTCGCTTAGGAGCGGGGCTCGGTCGCGTTCCTCGGCGAGACGGTCCTGATCGTTGCTGCTCTCTACCTCCATCAGGTCCGAGAGGCAGTCGACACGTTCCGCTCTTGGGCCGCACAATAGCGATCCTTCGCGGCAGCCTTGCGCTGGCATCTTGCGTGGTTGCGATCGTCGGCGGCCTCGCGACGATCCATCTTGGATCTTGCACGGTCCGCCTCCGTCTGCTGGTCGGATCTCGTCCTTTCGTGCTCACGGACGTCGGCACGCATGTCTCTGGCGTTGGCCCGCTCGTCGCGAGCATCAGACGCTCGGTCCTCCTCGGCTGCCCTGCGGTCCCGGTCATCCGCGATTCGGTCTCCACGAAGGCCGATCAAGCGAAGACGGTCGGGATCCGATTCATAGGCGGGTAGTTCACGATGAGGGCGGGCCGCCTCCCCGTCAGCTTCAATAGCTCGGAGGTCGACGACGATCAGCTTCGGCCAGACCGCGTCGAGCCCTGGAGCAGGCAGCGTGGCTTCGCCGAGGCGACTGATGGTGGTCCGAAGGTTGATGACCGCATCGAACCGCTCGTAGTCGAATGTATTGGTGATCTTCATGGCGTTCGGCTCCGCGTCGCAGGATGTAACCCGTCATAGCCCGCTCCCCTTGGTACCCTCACCGGACTCGGAGACGTCGAAGCCGGTGGGCGAATGGCCGTCCGGCGTTGAGCGGACTGTGACCGCTCCGCACTGTGGATGACCGCCATTGAAGTCTGGTTGTAATGACGGCTGACCGCTTTCACAAGGCCTCCCCTCGTCATCTAGGTCCCGCTCGGCCGACTAGTCGGGCGGCAAGCCAGGCAGGGTCCCGCAAGGGGCGTGGTGGTGTTCGATGGCCGCGTCCGTTGGAGGAGCCTGAAGGCGCTGGATCAGATCAGAGCGTCTTTCCTCTTGCAGTCCGTTGCCCACGGTTCGAGCAAGTGGAACTAGTCCGGCTCCCGGAGAATGCCAGAAACATCTGCACACCCTCTCGGGGCTTGCCTGTACCGATGTGCTCAGTCTCGGTGAACCCTCCAGGGTGGTCACCTTCCTGACGCCGACTCGGTTGTCGAGGCGCACCGCTCCCGGGCGAACCGGCCTCAAAGCTGCGAAGCGTCTTGTACTCCACCATGCGCTTCCCCGCAGGATCGGTCAAGGCGAGAGGGCACCGGGATGGAGCGCATCGACGGGATCTTCGATGGATGTCCTTCTTGTGCCCTTGCAGACGGCCGGGCCATGACGAGGTTCTCGACGGCGTCGGTGCCGTGGTGAACGTATGTTGATCCTCCATCAGGCCCTGATCAGGTGGTCCGCATAGCCGGATCCGTCGAGTCGGCGATGGCGCTACTACAAGCACGGGTCCGCCGGACGGATGCTCCAGCATCCACTGGCATAGCGCTTGGGTGGCAGAACCCGGTTGGAGCCGAACAGATGCTTGTGCAAGCTGGCCACCACCTTGGCGACCCCGCTGAACGTGGCCACCATCCGGGTCCAGTGCAACTCCACGAGCGGGCGGACCGGGGGGCCAGGCGGACCAGTTCGTCACCGGCGCCGGGCAGTAGACGTATCGGGGCTCCACGGGGCCCATGGGCATGCAAGGTGGCAATCCGGAGCTTCTCGCGGGTACCCAGCCGATCTCATAGATGAACGGGTAGGCGACCTCGGCGGTCCCGACCATCTGGAGTCTGGGAAGAGGTTGTTCGGCCACCGT
>Ga0102924_1004854_pt1 | contig 13284 bp, 11 predicted proteins | sample PaiPotPPM11metaG_FD_80116 | JGI IMG/M metagenome (GOLD analysis project Ga0102924, IMG submission 80116) | Iron sulfur acid spring bacterial and archeal communities from Banff, Canada, to study Microbial Dark Matter (Phase II) - Paint Pots PPM... ... | reverse complement strand
GTCTGGTCTGGGGCGAGACGACGTGGACCTGGGCGGAGCTTGATCGGCGCGTCGATGCCATGGCGCTGGCCCTTGCCGCGCGCGGCATCGGCAAGGGCGATCGCGTCCTGGTGCAGTCCAAGAACTGCAACCAGATGTTCGAGTCGATGTTCGCCTGTTTCCGGCTCGGCGCGGTCTGGGTGCCGACCAATTTCCGCCTTACCGCCGACGAGGTCGCTTATCTCGCCAAGGCGAGCGGCGCCGTGGCGATGATCTGCGGCGCGGATTTTCCCGACCATGCGCGGGCGGCGAAGCGGGCGGCGCCGAGCATCGGCACGATGATCGCGATCGGGCAGGCGGGCTTCGGCGATGATTACGATGCGCTCGTTGCCGGGCATCTTGGTCAAAGCGTGCCGGAGGCTGCGGTCGAGCGCGACGATCCGTGCTGGTTCTTTTTCACGTCGGGCACCACCGGCCGGCCCAAGGCCGCCGTGCTCACCCACGGCCAGATGGGCTTCGTCATCACCAATCATCTGTGCGACCTGATGCCGGGAACGACGCAGCGTGACGCTTCGCTCGTGGTGGCGCCGTTGTCGCATGGCGCCGGCATTCATCAATTGACGCAAGTCGTGCGCGGCGCCAAGACCGTGCTGCTTGCAGGCGAGAAATTCGATCCCGCGGAAGCCTTCCGGATGATCGAACGCTGGCGCGTCAGCAACATGTTCACTGTGCCGACCATCCTGAAAATGCTCGCCGAGCATCCGGCGGCCGATGCGCACGATCACTCGTCGCTGCGCTACGTCATTTATGCCGGCGCACCGATGTATCGCGAGGATCAGAAACGCGCCTTGAAGACGCTCGGCAAGGTGCTGGTGCAGTATTTCGGCCTCGGCGAGGTCACCGGCAATATCACCGTCCTGCCGCCGGATCTGCACGAGCCGGACGACGGGCCGGAAGTGAAGATCGGCACTTGCGGCTATGCGCGCACCGGCATGCAGATCTCGATCCAGGACGACAATGGCCGCGAAGTGCCGGCAGAGCAGACCGGCGAGATTTGCGTCTGCGGGCCCGCGGTTTTTGCCGGCTACTATGATAACCCCGACGCCAATGCGACGGCGTTTCGCGACGGCTGGTTTCGCACCGGCGATCTCGGCCACATGGACGAGCAGGGCTTCCTCTACATCACCGGCCGCGCCTCCGACATGTACATATCCGGCGGCTCGAACGTTTATCCGCGCGAGATCGAAGAGAAGGTGCTGACCCATCCGGCGATGGCCGAGACCGCCATTGTCGGCGTGCCCGATCCGACCTGGGGCGAGGTCGGCGTCGCGGTCTGCGTGCTGCGGCCGGGCGCGGCGCTGACCGAGCAGGAATTGCTGGCTTGGCTCGCGCCAAAAATCGCGCGCTACAAATTGCCCAAGCGCGTCTTCTTCTGGAGCGAATTGCCGCGCTCCGGCTACGGCAAAATCACCAAGAAGTTGATCCGCGCCGAGCTCGAGGCGCGCGGTTGCCTGCCGCGGGATGAGACGGCCCCGGCGGCATGACGTCAGAGGTTTGCTAGCCGAGCTTGAGTCGCGCCGTGGGCAAATCGATCAGGCCGCGGATCATGATGTTGAAGGCGACAACGATCCGTTCCTGGGTCTCGTCGGCCGAGCCCTGCTCGACGGAATGCGGAATGTGGCTCGGCCAGATCACCATGCGGCCCTTCTCGGCGGGCACGACGAACACATCGGAGTTCAATTCGTTCTTGCGCCAATAGGTCGGCTCGAGGTTCTTCGACAACAGCCGCGGCGAGGCGAAGGCGGTCGAGCCGCAATTCTTCGGCGTCTTGATATAGACAATGCCGCTCAGCAGGCAGTTCGGGTGCATGTGCATGAAGTGGCGGCGATTGGGATTGGCGATATTCGCCCACATATTGGTGATGTAGTGCGCGTCGCGCTTCACCGCCAAAGCATCGAGGATGATGCCGGTTTCTTCCATGATGACATCGACCAGTGCTTTCATCTCCGGAAGCGTCTGCATGTCGTCCGGCGTCATATAGGCGAGGATGGCGCCCTCCGGTGAAAACGTTCCTTTTCCCGCCGCGCGCAACTCCTGCAGCTTGTTCTCGATGCGATCGCAGAGGGCGATGTCAGGCAGCTTTCCCGTGAACATCGGCGTCGGGAAAAGCATGTACATCTGCTTGGCGGTCAGTTCTTTCGCGCTCGGCTTGTTGGGGACGTCAAGCATTGTGAGTCGGGCCTTGGCATTTCGAAGGGTTATTGCGGCAACGCAAAGCTGCCGGCACGGCTCGATGTGCGGCAGCTTTAGCGCGGCAGTCTGCGTGGTGAGCGATCAAAAATATATGGCTGCGGCCATAAATTCAGCGGCGCTGACGCATAAAGCGCGAATAAATTCTTTGCGGAGATGTGACGATTGCGGATAAGGGGACGCGATTCCCGAAACGGCGACGCACAATTCGCAATGTTGAATTGCGCAATCTTCAGGCAGCGCTGAGGCTAGTTGACGGCGTGCGCCGCTGCGGCGATCTGCTCGTATTCGAGGCGGGCGACGCTGTGGAAGGCCCGGACCAGATCCTGGTCGAGCTTCGGCCCCATGTCGACCAGGACCTTGTAGGCATCCGCGCTGGGCATCGGCGGCTTGTACGACCGGCGCTCGAGCAGCGCGCCGAAAATGTCGGCGATGGTGACCATGCGCACCAAGTCGCAAATCTCGTTGGCGCACAGGCCATGCGGATAGCCGGAGCCATCGAGATATTCGTGGTGATGAATCACAATATCGAGCATTTCCTTGTGCACGCCTGCGACGCCTTCCAAGGCGCTGAAGCCGTATCCGGGGTGCTTCTTCATCAGATCCATTTCGTGTTCGTCGAGACGGCCGGGCTTTTCCAGAATGGCGACCGGGATACGCGCCTTGCCGATGTCGTGCAGCATGCCGGCGCAGGACAGGCGCTGCCGGTCGGCGCGCGACGCACCGATCTGCTGGCCGAAGGCCACCGCCAGGCCAGTGACGAGCAGGGAATGCTGATAGGTCGCGCTGTGATGCGTGCGCACCGTTTCGACCCAGCTGTTGAGTCCCTGCGACTCGACCTGGCTCACGATCGCCTGATTGGCTGAATCGAGCGCCTTGGTATCGAGCGGCTCGCCGAGGCAGGCCGAAGAGAACACGTTCTGCAGGCTGTCGACCGCGCCCGCGACGGCCGGCGTGTCCCTGATCGCTGCGTTGTCTGGAGCGGCGGATAGCGAGGCGATGTCGCCCCAAAGGGCTTTCAGAAGCTCGCGTGCGGTGAACGGGCGGGGGAGTATATCGGTCGCCCCAAGCGCGAAGGCCCTGGCGTGCTGGAGATGCGAAGCCTTGTCGACGACGAATATGGTTCTCGCCTTGGCCGGCTTGCGCAACAGCCAGCTCTTGACCTCCTTCAGCTGCGATTCCCTCGCAAGATCGATATCGAGGATGATTGATGCTCCGGGCGGCGAGTGCAGCGCATCCTCGATCGCCTGAAACTCGATATCGACAACGCCGTTAAGCTCGCCGCGGAGGTCCGTGTGACCGGCAAGCGTGTCGGCGATCAGCGTAATGTCGTGCGTCTGCACGTCGGGCTTCGATCAAAAATCCGTTTATTTTCCGCACTGCCGATTGCTTGATCCGGGGCTTTGAAATTGCTCGCCCGGTACCCGGATAGGCTAATGGTTCGGGATTTAAAAAACATTGCGCCTTATCCCAGTATAATCGGAAATATGTCGGCTACGGCGGCGCGTCCCTCGCTCCTGCCTCCGATTTGGGCCTTGGCGTCCTGTTCGATTGCGCGAAAAAACCCGGAGAACGTCATGAAAAATCTATTGATTGCGGGCCTCTTGGGCGCACTGACCGCGGCCGTCCCGGCGACGGCGGACGCGCATTGGCGCCACCCGCACCATGCTTGGCGCCACGTCTGGCACACCGGCGTGGCCTATTATCCGGATTATGGATACGTCGACAGCGATCCGTTCGGGCCGACCTGCGTCTGGAATCGCAGTTGGGACGCCTACTGGCATCGCGACTGCTTCTAGATCTGCGTTGGGACGCGCATGCTTTTGGCGCTCCGGTCAATCGAGCGTGACGTGGGCTGAAACGATTACGTTCTTCCACAGCTCCGTCTCTTGCCGAAAATAGGCCGCGGTTGCGGCCGGCGTGCCGCCGACCGGCTCGGCCTGCAGATTGGCGAGGCTGTTGAGGATTTGCGGATCGCGCAGCGCCTCGTTCACGGCGGCATTGAGCTTGTCGACAATCGGCTGCAGCGTGCCATGCGGCGCCACGATCGCGTACCAAGCGGCCGCGGCAAAGCCTGGCAATGTCTCGGCGATGGTCGGCACATCCGGCAGGCTTGCTATCCGCGTCGGCGAGGCAACGGCGATCAGCTTGAGCTTGCCTGACTTCACCAGCTGCATCGAAACGCCAAGATTGTCGAACATGCAGTCGACACTGCCGGCGATCAGATCGTTGAGCGCCGGCGCCGAGCCGCGATAGGGCACGTTTTGCAATTTCACCTTCGCCATCATCTGGAACAGTTCGGAAGTCAGATGCGAGGTGGTGCCGTTGCCCTGCGTGGCATCGGTGACCTTGCCGGTGTTGGCCTGCGTATAGGCGATGAACTCCTTCACGGTGTTGGCGGCAATCCGATCCGGATTGACGACCAGCGCGTTGGGCACGCGGCCGATCACCACAATCGGCACGAATTGCGTTGGGTCAAAGCCGAGCTGCGGATAAAGGTTCTGATTGATCACCAAAGGCGGCGGCGGCGACGACAACAGCGTGTAGCCGTCGGGGTCCGATTTGGCGACGAATTCGGCGCCGATATTGCCGCCGGCACCGGCGCGGTTTTCCAACACGAAGGGCTGTCCCCATTGCCGCGAGAGCCACTCGGCGATGATGCGCGGCACGACATCGGCGGTGCCACCGGCGGGGAAGGGGACGACGATCTTGACCGGGCGAGAGGGATAACCTTCGGCGCGCGCTGAGGCCGGCCCAAGGAACGGCAAAAGGGCGGTCAGCGGCAGTACCATAGCTGAACGCCTGGTTATGCCGGGTGGGAGGCTGGTCGGAATCGGCAGCATTGTTGTCTTTGTCCTTGAGCGCTTTTAGGAGCGTTTCCAGGCCGCGGAACTTAGCCAAACCGCTCTGGTGCTGCCAGCGCAGGATGGTCGCGGCACGCCGCCGGGAACCGCGGCAGCCCGGGTCTGCCGGAGTTTTGCCCTAAAGAAACACTTTGGTGTCACCATCGGGTGTGGACGCGCCGGGCTTTTCGGCATTGCTTGGGGGCATAGCCTCGGCGGCGCGTCATCGCAGGGGTCTCATGTCGGGAAAATTCTCACTGATTGTTGCCTGCGTGAGCGTGAGCTTCGCGCTTGCCGCCTGCACCAATACCGGGCCGAAGGAAGCCGGCGGCACAGCGGCGGGCGCCATCACTGGCGGGGTCATCGGCAATCTCGTCGGCGGCAGCAGCGGCAACCGCGCCGCCGGAACGGTGATCGGTGCCGCGGTTGGCGGCCTGATCGGCAATCGCATCGGCGCATCGCTTGACGACGAGGACCGGCGGCGCGCTTACGCCGCGCAGATGCAGGCGCTCGAGGCCGGACCGTCAGGCGCGCCGGTCGCCTGGCGCAATCCTGACGACGGACGCTACGGCAATGTGGTGCCGGGTCCCGCTTATCAGGCCCACGGTGCCACATGCCGGCAATATACCGAGACTATTTTCATCGACGGCAATCCGCAGATCGCGCGCGGCACAGCTTGCCGTAATCCCGACGGCACCTGGACGGCGATTGACTGAACCGCCGCCGCAAGCCGGCTAAACGTGACGTGCGTGGTCGCAATAGCGACCAATTGCCGTTGTTGGCTTCGTGGCGATGTCCTTGCGCGGGTTTGCCCGGTTTGATCTTCTGTTCGCGGGCTGTTGCTTTCCTTTCAAGACTTTTTGGGAGACCTGAAAATGCGCGCAGAGCGTTTGGCATTGACGGCCGTATTGTTGGTGGCAGCATGTGGATTGGCAGCGTGTGGCAAGGGACCGCAAGGCGACTCCGGTCCGGCCGGGCCCAAGGGTGACGTCGGTGCCGCGGGCCCCGCAGGGCCTGCCGGTCCGCCCGGCCCCGCGGGTGCGCAAGGTCCGGCCGGCCCGCAAGGTCCGGTGGGACCCGCCGGCGGCGTTCGGGTGGTCAAATCGGATTGCACCTCCGGCTGTACGGTGCAGTGCAAGGATAACGAGGTCCTGGTGACGGCCTATTGCGGGCCGACGCGCAACGCCGCCCAGTTCCTCGGTGAGCGTGGAGCGTCCTGCGGACCTGAGGTGAGCCCAGCCAATGCACCGCTGATCGCAGTCTGCGTGGCCGGGCCACAATAAGGACGGCCGGCCACAATCTATTGCCTTGGGTTACCTAAGCGGCGGCAAGGCGAGCCGCCGCTTTCACCTTCTCTAAACCCGTTTGGGCAAGGCCCGGCTTATGGCCTGCAAAAGCCGCAGAACCGGCCATTTCTGCCCCGGTTGCAACTTCCGTGCGTAACCGCTTCTTAAGCCGCTGGCGCTTAGAACCTTAGCGGTCGGTTCAGCACGGTCATCCTCCCATGGCGAGCGATGGACAATCCATCGAACGGCTGCGTGATTATCTAAAAACCCTCTCGCCCGAGGCGCGGTCGATGCTCGTGCAGCAGCTCGAACGCAGTCTGCTGGGCGGCGAAGAGGGTGCCGGCAACGATCTCGTTTTGCAGGAATTGCGGCGCGCGATCCGCAGCGATGTCCACGAAGTGCCGCGCATCGGCGATGCCGCGCGGCTGTTCTTTGCCCCGTTTGAACCGTTTCTGATCGACGGCCCCGCCGACCACAAGCGCATCGGCCGCATCGCGCGCGTCTCGCTCGAGCCGATCTGGGCCTGGATCGGGCGCGATCTGATCCCCGCCGAGGTCAAGGCGCTCGGTGACGACGTCCATCGGGCGCTGCTTGCCGACGATCACAACCGCGCCAATCAATTGGTGCGCACGCTGCAGGACCGCTCGATCCGACGCATCAGGGATGCTGTCGCCGAAGCCGGCAGCGACGAAAAATCGCGCCGCCGGCTTGCTGTTCAAGTCGGCACGCCGCGCGCCATCGAAGACCTCGATACGATTGTCTCCATCCTGTCGCTGCGCGAAGTGCTAGCCGATTTCGGCAAGCGGCTGCCGAGCCAGTTCAGGACCTTTGAGCGCGAGCAGATCGAGCCGCTATGGGTGCTGCTTGATGCCACGACTTCGCCCAGTGCGCTGGAACGGACCGGCGCGCGCAAGACCGACGCGTTCGCCTATTGCCTTATCCTGGTGATGAACCGGCTCGCTGCGCCGTGGCAACTCGTGCGCGTCGCCTCGCGCGCCGCTGACGGCGACGACACCGCCCGTATTGCCGACACGCCTTATGCCGCCGCGGTCGGCATCGTGCTTGGCGAGGCCGAGAACATGGTCGGCGAACTGCGCACGGAGGTGAAAGCCGGCCGGCCGGTCGTATCGATGCTCAAGAACATTCACGACTCCGCGCGCGAATTGCGGTCCGAAATCAACATGTCGTTCGACTCGCCCTGGAGCCGGCAATTGGCGGCGATCCGCAACGACGTGTCCGCACTGCTGAAGTCGGAAATCGAGACCACGCCGGGCAGCGTGCGGCGGCTGTTGCGCCCGCGCCCGAACAAGGAGATTGCACCCGGTTCGCAGCTCGATCCGCTCGATGTCGAGCAGACCGAAGCGCGCGTCGCATTCATCTGCGCCTGCCGCCACTACGCCGCCGAGCTTGCGCTCAGCGAAGCGACCATGCGCGCGCATTCCGAACTGACGCATATTCTGGACACCGGCACCAAGATCCTGCTCGAGTCGCTGCGCCAGGCCGGCAACGACGACCGGCCGTTCCGCCTGTCGCAGCTCGAGGCGGGCATCCGTTTCTGCCGTCCGGTCTTCGGCGCCGAATATGCCGGGACTCTGGCCAAGGCGGCCGAGGTCGCAGTCCTGGCGGCCGCCGCGCCGCCGGCCGAGCGCAAGCCGGCGCGGGCGTAAATAGCCATTCTTGGGGCCTTCGCGGAATCTCCATGCACGCCTGGCGTGCCAGTTCCACGACGAGCGCCCAATTGCCGCGCGGGCGCAGGCGCCATTGCAGCGCTGTACGCGGCGTGATGTAAAAGCGGCCCGCGGCGGGGGCCTGCTCATGATCGCTCCCACGCGCCTCAGGCGGACACGCTTTTGCCGCTAATGACATTCGAACCGATGATGCTGTGGTCCATTTTCGCCTTGATGACGGTTGCGGCGGTTTGCGCCGTGTGGTGGCCGCTTGGGCGCAAGGCCGACCCGCGCGGCGGCGGCAGCGATCGGCTGGTCTATCAGGATCAGCTCCTTGAGATCGAGCGCGACCGGGCTGTCGGATTGATCGGCGGAGCGGAAGCGGAATCGGCGCGGGTCGAAATTTCGCGCCGGCTTCTCGCCGCGGTGGACGCCGAGAGTTCGAGCCCGGCGCTGGCGCCGGCCGGACGATTGCTGCTCCGGCATCGTGCGGCGGCGGTGCTTTCGGCGATCCTGTTGCCGGTGGTCGGGCTCGGCCTTTATCTCGCGCTCGGCTCGCCCGAGATTCCGAGCCAGTCGGCTTTCGCTCGCGTCGACACGCCGCTCGGCGCGCAATCGATCGCGAGCCTGGTCAAACAGGTCGAGGCGCATCTGGCGAGCAATCCGAATGACGGCGCCGGCTGGGAAGTGGTGGCGCCGGTCTATATGCGGCTCGGCCGCTTTGACGATGCCGCGGAGGCGTGGCGCAAGACGATTGCGCTCCAGGGCGACAGCGGGGCGCGTGAATCCGCGCTTGGCGAAGCGCTGGTGGCGACCGCCAATGGCGTGGTTTCGGACGAGGCTTTGGCTGCGTTCCAGAAGGCCGTCGCCGCCGATCCGCACGAGCCGAAGGCGAGTTATTTCGTTGGCCTCGCCGACGAACAGGCCGGCCGCCGCGACGCCGCCGTAGCAAAGTGGCGCGCGCTCTTGGATAGCGCGCCGCCGGACGCGCCGTGGGCCGGTTTCGTGCGCGAATCGCTCGCGCGCGTCGCCGCCGCACCCAATCCGGCGGCCGCCGATAACAGCGGTGCCGGGGCCGGCGCCAACGAGGCGCAGCGTTCTGAAATGGTCCGCGGCATGGTGCAGCGGCTCGCCGATCGGCTGCATGCAGGCGGCGGCAATGTGGACGAATGGCTTCGTCTGGTGCAGGCCTATATCGTGCTTGGCGACCGCGACAAGGCCAAGGCCGCGGCGGCGGACGCCAAACGGGCGCTGTCGGACCATCCCGACGAGATCAAGCGGATCGATGATCTCACCAAAGTGCTCGGCTTGAACGGCTGATAGAAGGCTCGAAATAAAAGAATGACACGCAAGCAGCGACGACTAGTTCTGATCGGCTCCGGCCTCGCGGTGCTCGCGATCGCCGTTGCACTGATGCTCAATGCGCTGCGCGACTCCATCGTGTTCTTCAATTCGCCGAGCGACGTGGTCGAGCGGCATGTCGGGCCGGGCACCCGCATCCGGCTTGGCGGCCTGGTCAAGGACGGCAGCGTCGTGCGCAGCAATAATCTCGCGGTGCGCTTCGAAGTCACCGACGGCAAGAGCGAGCTTCCGGTCAGCTATCAGGGCGTGCTGCCGGATCTGTTCCGGGAGGGGCAGGGCGTTGTCGCCGAAGGCGCGCTCAACAGCGCGGGGGTCTTCACCGCCGACACGATCCTCGCCAAGCACGACGAGACCTACATGCCGAAAGAAGTCGCCGATGCGCTGAAGAAGTCAGGGCATTGGAAGGACGACTACGCCAAGCAGGCCGGCGGCGGCGCAAAGTGAAAGGGCGCGGGTCATGATTCCTGAACTCGGCCATTATGCTTTGATGCTGGCGCTCGGCTTGGCGCTCATTCAGGCCACGATGCCGATCGTCGGCACCCGCAGCAACGATCTGACGTTGATGAACATGGCGGCGCCGGCGGCGCTCGCGCAATTCGTCTTCGTCGCGCTCGCTTTTGCCGCGCTCGCTTATTGCTATGGCTCTTCGGATTTCTCGGTGGCGAATGTCTTCCAAAATTCCAATTCGCACATGCCGCTGATCTATCGCTTCGCCAGCCTCTGGGGCAATCACGAAGGCTCCATGATGCTGTGGGTGGCGATCCTCACTTTCTTCGGTGCGCTGGTCGCGCTGTTCGGCACCAATCTGCCGCTCGTGCTCAAAGCCAATGCGCTGGCGGTGCAGGCCTGGATCGCAGCAGCCTTTCACCTTTTCATTCTGATCACCTCGAACCCGTTCCTGCGCATCGCCGACGCGCCGCTCGAGGGCCGGGACCTCAATCCGATCCTGCAGGACCCCGGCTTGGCTTTCCATCCGCCGATGCTCTATCTCGGCTATGTCGGCTTCTCGATCGCCTTCTCTTTTGCCATCGCCGCGCTGATCGAGGGCCGTATCGACGCCGCCTGGGCGCGTTTCGTGCGGCCCTGGGTGCTGGGCGCCTGGATGTGCCTCACGGTCGGGATCGCCGGCGGCTCCTATTGGGCCTATTACGAGCTCGGCTGGGGCGGTTTCTGGTTCTGGGATCCGGTCGAGAATGCGTCCTTGATGCCGTGGCTCGCCGGCACCGCGCTGCTGCATTCGGCGGTGGTGATGGAGAAGCGCGGCGCGCTCAAGATCTGGACCATTCTCCTCGCCATTCTTGCCTTCTCGCTGTCGCTGATCGGGACGTTCCTGGTGCGCTCGGGGGTGCTTACTTCGGTGCATGCCTTCGCCACCGATCCGCGGCGTGGCGTGTTCATCCTCGCGATCCTGATCCTCTTCATCGGCGGCGCGCTGGCGCTCTATGCCTGGCGCGCGCCCACGCTCAAGCAAGGCGGTCTATTCGCGCCGATCTCGCGCGAAGGCGCGCTGGTCTTCAACAATTTGTTCCTGACCACGGCCTGCGCCACCGTGCTGGTCGGCACGCTTTATCCGCTGGCGCTGCAGGCGCTGACCGGCGACAAGATTTCGGTCGGCCCGCCGTTCTTCGACGCTACCTTCGGTCCGCTGTTCATTCCGCTGATGCTGGCAATGCCGTTCGGTCCGCTGCTGGGCTGGAAGCGCGGCGACATCGTTGCCGCCGCACAGCGGCTCATGGCGGCGGCGCTGCTGGCCGCGCTCGGGATCGCGGCGGCCTTCGCGCTCGAACGTGGTGGACCGGTGCTGGCGCCGTTCGGTGTCGGTGTTGCCGTCTTCGTCATGGTGGGCGCCGTCATCGACTTTGCCGAGCGGACCCTTATTCTGCGCGTGCCGCTCCGCGCCGCGCTGCAGCGCGCATGGGGCTTGCCGCGCTCCGCTTGGGGGGCGGCGTTTGCGCATTTCGGCATCGGCGTCACGCTCCTGGGTATCGTCAGCGTCACCGCCTGGGGCATGGAGCGCATTGTCGAGGTCAAGCCGGGCGAGGTGCTCGACATCTCGCATTATCGCGTAAGCTTCATCGGCCTGTTCGACCGGCCGGGACCGAACTATCGCGATGTGGTCGGCCGTTTCATGATCCGCCGCGCATCGGGCGAGTATCTCGGCAATATGGAGCCGAGCCGCCGCACCTTCACTGCGCGCAACGAAGTGACCACCGAAGCGGCGCTGATGACGCGCGGCTTCAGCCAACTCTATCTGTCGCTTGGCGATCCCGGCAAGGACGGCGCTGCCGCGGTACGGCTCTACTACAAGCCGCTGGTGCTGATGATCTGGCTTGGTGCGGGTTTCATGTTCGTCGGCGGGGGATTGTCGCTGTCGGACCGGCGGCTGCGCGTCGGCGCGCCGCGTCCGGCCAAGAGCAGGCTCGCCGTCGCGGCGCAGCCGGCGGAATAGGCGCCGTGAAACAGCTCCCGAGAAAATACGCGCAGGCAATTCTGGTGGCGGCAGCTTTGTTCGCCGTGATCTGGCCGGCGGTGGTCTTTGCCGTCGAGCCCAACGAGATGCTGCCCGATCCGGTCCTCGAAGCGCGGGCGCGGGCGCTGTCGCAGGGCTTGCGTTGTCTGGTTTGTCAGAACGAGTCGATCGACGATTCTGGCGCGCCGCTTGCCCATGACATTCGCGTTCTGGTGCGCGAGCGCATCAAAGCCGGCGACACTGACCAGCAGGTGATCGATTTCCTGGTCGCGCGCTATGGCGAATTCGTGCTGCTCAAGCCGCCTTTGTCCTGGCACACCGCGGCCCTGTGGGGGCTGCCGCCCGGCCTCCTGCTCATTGGCATCGTGGTGATGGTCGTAATGGCACGCCGCCGCGCCGAGGTCCCTGCGACCGGCACGCTCACGCCGGCCGAGGAGGCGCGCGTTGAGCAATTGCTACGCGAAAAGGGCCTATAGGCGGCGTGTTCCCGGCCGTGCGGCAGCAGTGGCGAGGAACCGTCAGGGCTGCTGCAACAAATCACATAGCTATTAAGCCATTGTATTAATTTTACAATTCGCTCTATCTGCCAACATTACGAAGTTTTAATGCAGCCGACAGAGCGCGGTAAGGCTTGCCGTTTCATGTTTGACTTGCAGCGGGGCCAAAGCGGCTGTCTCTAGGGGCAGTCTTCGCCGTCAGGCGAAAAACCGGTTTTGGAGACGGATATGACGGGTACTTCCACCCAATCGCGCCGAATTTGTTCTGTGCGGCGCGTTGCACTTCTGACGACGGCATTTGTTGCAATCGGTGGCGCGGCCGCAGTCCTTGCGCCGCATATGCCGGCCTATACCGGCTCGGCGCAGGCTGAGAATCTCACCGAAAAAGTTCAGCAACTGCCGCAACGCCCGATGGGCTTCGCCGACATCGTCGAAAAGGTGAAGCCGTCGGTGATCTCGGTGCGGGTGAAAATCGACCGCCCCGCCGATACCGGCCTCAGCGGCGGCGATGACGACCTGCCGTCATTTCCGCCCGGCTCGCCATTCGAGCGCTTCTTCAAGCGCTTCGGCGCCCCGAATGGCGGACAGCCCGGCGGCCATCAGGTCATCACCGGCCAGGGCTCCGGCTTCTTCATCACCAGCGACGGTTATGCGGTGACCAATAATCACGTCGTGCAGAACGCCGAAAACGTTCAGGTTACGGACGACGACGGCAAGACCTACAGCGCCAAGGTCATCGGCACCGATCCGAAAACCGACCTCGCTCTTATCAAGATCGAAGGCAGCAACTTCCCCTTCGTCAAACTCGCCGACACGCCGCCACGCATCGGCGACTGGGTGCTCGCGGTCGGCAATCCGTTCGGCCTCGGCGGCACCGTGACCGCAGGCATCGTCTCCGCGCGAGGCCGCGACATCGGCGCCGGGCCCTAC
>Ga0102924_1004850_pt1 | contig 13291 bp, 10 predicted proteins | sample PaiPotPPM11metaG_FD_80116 | JGI IMG/M metagenome (GOLD analysis project Ga0102924, IMG submission 80116) | Iron sulfur acid spring bacterial and archeal communities from Banff, Canada, to study Microbial Dark Matter (Phase II) - Paint Pots PPM... ... | reverse complement strand
CGCTCACCGCCGGAGAGCGACGCGCCGCGCTCGGCGACGACCGTGTCAAGGCCGTTGGCAAGGCGCGTGAGCAGCGGTTCGAGGCCCGCGGCGAGCGCCGCCGCCAGCACCTGCTTGTCGCTGGCCTCCGGGCAGCCGTAGCGGATGTTCTGGGCGATCGTCAAGCCCATCAGCACCGCCTCCTGCTGGACCACCGAGATCTGCGAGCGGATGCTGTGGATCGTGAGCTCGCGCAGGTCGACGCCGTCGAACGTCACCCCTCCGGCGGTCGGGTCCTGCAGTCGTGGAAGGAGCGAGAGCAGCGTCGACTTGCCCGAGCCTGTCGGCCCGACGAGCGCGACGAACTTCCCCGCCGGCAGCTCAAGCGAGACGTCTGAGAGCACCTCGGAACCGGTGCCGTAGGCGAAGTGGACCTTCTCCAATCGCAGCGCGTCGGAGAACCGAGGCGCGGGGCGCGCGTCCGGCGCGTCGCGGATCGTGGGCTCGATCTCCAGCACCTCGACGATCCGCTCGGCCGCCGCCAGCGCCTTGGCCGAGCGCTGGACGGTCTTGGAGGCGCGGCGCAGCGGCCGGAAGGCGGCGCGCAGATAGGAGATGAACACGACCAGCTCGCCGGGCGAGATGTGGTTGTGCAGCGCACGCAGCGTCCCCGCCCAGAGCACGATCACCATCCCGAAGGCGAGGGCCACCTCGATCGCTCGGTTCATCTGCGCCTCCAGGCGCACGGTCTTGGTTCCCTCCTTGAGGCTGCGCCGGTTGGCGCTGCGGAAGCGCTGCTCCTCGCGCTCCTCGGCGGTGTGCAGCTGGACCACCGCGATCGCCGCCAGCGACTCGTGCATGACCGAGGCGACCTCCCCTTCACGCTTGCGCTGCTTGCGCGAGCGCACGCGGATCTGCTCGCCGTAGACCCAGGTGATCACGAACGCCAGCGGCATCGTCGCGACCGCCAGCGCGGTCAGCACCGGATCCACCAGCAGCATCACCACCAGCATCAGGACGACCATGATCAGGCCGGAGCCGAGGTTGACGATCCCGTCGATCAGGACGTCGCGCAGCATGATGATGTCCGACGACAGGCGGACGAGCGTGTCGCCGACCGGCCGGCTCAGGTGAAAGGCGAGATCGAGGCGATGGAGATGGCGGTACAGCCGCGTGCGGATCGAGTAGACGATCTCCTGCGCCGCGGTCGAGAGCAGGTAGTCCTGGTAGTAGTAGGAGACGCCGTGGAGCACACCGGCGGCCATCAGCGTCACCGCCGCGGCCGCGAGGATGTCGGCCGGGCGCGGCCCGAAGACAAGGAACGCGCGCGTCAAAAAGCCGCTGGCGGGCCGGTGAAAGAGCACCTGGTCAAAGACGATCTTCAGCGGCCACGGCTCGGCGACCCGCGACAGCCCGAGCAAGACCCCAAAGAACATCCCGCCCCCGAGCTTGCGACGGCGCTTGCCGACGTCCTTGCCGAAGTAGCGCCAGACGCGCCTGAAGCGGGCGCGCTTGGTCAAATGTTCGTCTCCGAACAGCTCCTCGGCCGCAGTGGCGTCCACGGTGGTCATCGCTGTGTACCTCCGGCACCGGCCGCCGCCGCCAAGCGGCTGGCCTCGATCGCCTCGATCACGCGCCGGGCGTTGTCGGCCCAGCTCGGCCGCGCGAGCATTGCGGCGCGCGCGCGCTCCCCCAGCGCCCGCAAGCGGACGCGATCGCGATCAAGCGCGACGAGCGCGTCCGCCAGCGCCTCCGGGTCGCCCGGCGCGACCACGACCCCCGCCCGTCCGCGCTCGACGATCTGCGCGAGCTCGCCGACGTCGGAGACGACCGGGCAGAGGCCCGCGGCCATGTACTCGACGAGCTTCAGCGGCGAGAAGTAGAAGCCCTCGAGCGCCGCGTACGGCGCGACGCCGACGTCCCAGCGCTCGAGCACCCTTAGCGCCTCGGCGTGCGGCAGCTGGCCGAGGCGCGCGAGGCGATCCGCCGGCAGCGCAGCGCGGTCGAGCAGCTCCTCCGCGGGGCCGCGTCCGAGGATCTCCAGGCGCATCCGCGCTCCGCGCGCGAGCGCCAGCTCGACTCCCCGGATCAGCGTCTCGATCCCGTGCCACGGCTTCAACCCGCCCGAGAATCCGACGACCACCTGCTCCTGCTCGCCGAGCGCCTGCTTGGGTGAGAACTCACGCACCGGAGGAGCGTTGCCCATCACCTCGACGCGGCCCCCGTCGGCGCCGACCGAGGTGAGCCAGCCCGCCAGCGCGGAGGAAACGGCGAAGATCCTTGCCGCTGCCGCGAACGCCTCCTGCTCGGTCGCGATTGCCGCGCTTTCGTGTACGAGCTTGCGAAAGCGGCGCTCCTCGTCGCGCAAGGGGGCGTTGACCTCGAGCACCAGCGGCAGCCCGAGCGCATTCGAGGCGCGCGCCCCCGCGCAGCTGGCCAGCGAGTAGCGCTCGTAGATCGCTTCGCGCTGTCCCGACCGAGCCAAGTCGATCACGGCCCGGGCCTGGCGCTCCGCCTGCTCAGCGACCTCATCCGCGGTGGTGCACTCGCGCGGGCGCACGGCGGGGATCTCGATGTGGCGTAAGCCCGCCGGCAGCTGCCCGGAGCCCGGCTCGAGCCGCGGCGAGGCGATCGTCACCTGATGGCCCAGCTCCTGCAGGCAGGACGCAAGCGCGCGGACGTGAATCGAGGCGCCCTTCTCGCCGAACACGGGGATCCCCGGGTCGGCGCTCAGATACAGCAGGCGCATCAGCCGACCGTGCCGCCGATCAGGCCCGCGGCCACGAGCGCGTCGAACCCCCGCGGCGCCAGCTGCTGACGGTCGTGCTCGGCCGCGATCCGCTTGCGCGCGGCGCGTCCGAGCCGCCCCCGCAGCGAGCGATCGGACAGCAGCCGCTGGAGCGCGTCGGCGAGCGCGGTCGGGTCGCGCGGAGTCACGAGCAGTCCGTGGCGATCGTCGCTGATCGCCTCCTGCACGCTGGCGAGCGTGGTCGAAACGACCGGGAGCCCGCGCGCCATCGCCTCGAGGATCGTGTTCGGGAGGCCGTCGCGGTTGCCGTCGGGAGCAACCTGGCAGGGCAGCACGAATGCGGTGGCCGCCGCAAAACGCTCCTCTAGCTCCGCGTGGGTCAGCGGTCCGAGAAAGCGCACAAATTCGCCCAGCTCGAGCTCGTTGACGAGCCGCTGGAGCGTCGGCCAAAGCGGGCCGTCCCCGGCGATCGCGACACGAAACTCGAGGCCGCGGTCGCGCAGCAGCGCCGCGGCCCGCACAAGCGTGTCGAAGCCCTTCTTCTCGATCAGCCGTCCGACTGAGAGCAGCACCGCCGGCGATGCCTCCTCGCGCCGCTGATCCGAAGGGATCTCCACCCCGTGCGGCACGAGCTCAACGGGCGTACGGCCGTCGACGATGCCCGCCAGGAACTGCTGCGCTTCGCGGTAGCAGCAGAGCACGACCTCGGCGTCGCGCAGCTTGACCCGGAGCTCGCGCACCGGCGAGGTCCACACGTCAACGGCGTGCGCCGAGACCGCAAACGGCGTACCGAGCAGCAGCGCCGCAAACCGGCCGACGGTGGCGGGCTTGTGGGCGAAGTGGATGTACAGCGGAGGCGCGCCGAGCTGCGTCAGCCGCGAGCGAGCAATACTGCCTGCTGGAGTCGCAGCCGGCTGTAGTCGGGGGAGGCGTAGATCTCGGCCAGTCCGAGCGGATAGCGCCGCGGATCGCGGAGGAACAGCGACGCGTGGGCGGCTCGGATCAGCAGGCCCAGCTGACGACCTCGGATCTCTGGGAGGTACTCGACCGGCGCGCGCAGACGCCCGACCGCGTCGTGAGCCAGGTCGGCCTGAGGCTGGCGCAGGGAGAAGACGTGCAGTCGCACGCCGCGGTCCTCAAGCGCGAGCAGATCACTGAGCACGAACGTCTCGGAGAGCTTGGGAAACTCGTGCACGAGCACGGCCAGATCGCACCCAGGGGCGACCGGCGAGGACCCATATCTGTGGCTCGAGCATTCCATGCGAAGCGACGGCTTCATTGCCAAAGACGCGTTGTGAGCACAATGTTCACGTAGATTGCGTGATCTTTTACCGATTTATCGCTCTTAAGCCACACGCATACCCAGCCACCACGGAGGAGCCCCACATGATTGTCAAGCCCAAGCGCCTCAGTTCGCTCCTGCTCGCCATCGGCGTGACCGCGGCGATCATGGCACTCGGTGGCGTCGCGCTCGCGGCCGGCACCTCGGTGACGCTCGAAGTCAAGGGCCAGTACGCAAAGCTGCATCGAACCACTTGCCACAAGACAAAGAGCTTCCGCGTCTTTCACCGCCGCTCGACCGTCGAGTTCCGAGGCTTCGTCACCCCCCACCCGGCCCTGCACTTCCCCGCGCGTGTCAAGCTCGAGCGCTGCGTCAGCGGCCACTGGCGCGCGATCGGCAACCGGGAGACGATCGGCAAGAAGCTGACCGGCAAGTACAAGGGCTTCTTCAGCGCCGCGCCGCTGGCTCCACGGTCTCACCGGCGCGGTGCGATCGTCTACTACTCGGCTCGCGCGATCGTCACCGGGGGCACGAGCGCGAAGGCCTACTTCGCGGTCACCAACTGAGCGCGCGAATGCGCCCCGCCTGCTAGGACCGTGATATCATGATGTCAGGTGAAACGAATGATGTTCCAAGCGGACGAGGAGCTGCTCGCAAAGGCACGCCGGCGAGCGAATCAGCGGGGTACCTCCGTCGCCGAGGTCATACGCGACGCACTGGAGGCCGAGCTCGGCGGCAGTGGCAACGCGCCGCCGCCTCCGACGATCATCGGCATCGGGAGCTCTGACCGCAGCGACCTTTCGAGGCTCGCGGACGACGGCGTGTACGAGCCCGAGCCTTGGGCCTCGTCCTAGACACCGGAGTCCTGCTAGCCGCGATCGAGCCGCGCGACCATCATCACCGAGCCTGCGCCGGCTTGATCGGACAAGCCTCGGAGGCTCGCGTCGTGCCCGCTCCGGTACTCGTGGAACTCGAGTACCTGCTCAGACAAGCGTCCGACCCGGACGCTTTCAGAGCGTTCCTGGATGACTCGGCGCGGGGGGCGTTCACGATCGAGGCTTTGCTGCGGGAGGATTACGAGCGCGTCGGCGAGCTGCTCCAAACTTATGCCGATCTACGACTCGGGTTCGTCGACGCCGCGGTACTTGCCGTCACCGAACGTCTACGTGAGCCCAAGCTGGCGACGCTCGATCACCGGCATTTTCGCATCCTCCGCCCACGCCACGTCGAGGCTCTCGAGCTGCTGCCGAGCTGATCGAGCCGGGCGGTCCGCGCCGGTTCCAACTTGCATTCCCGCAGGGCGTGTGTTGTGGTTTCAGGGTCAGGGACCGGCCGTCCAGGACCGGTCCGGCAGGGATCGATCTGGGAGGATCTTGATGCTGCTGGTCAAATCGACCCGCGGCGCCATCGCATTTGGAGTGTCTGTGGCGTTCGCGATGGTGTGTCTGCTCATCGGCGGAGCAACGAACGCACTGGCGTGGAGCCCACCGGCGCCGATCGCGAGCGCTGTCGCAAAGACGAGCAACGTCCCGGTGACGATGAGCGACGGCACGGTCCTGTACCTCGACGTGATCCGGCCGGCGGACTCATCGGGTAATCCCCTCCCGGGCCGCTACCCGGTGCTGCTGACCCAGACTCCGTACAACAAGAACTCGCCGTCGCTGAACTTCGAGAACGACTACCTGGTCGAGCACGGGTACGTGCAGGTGATCGCCGACGCGCGCGGCACCGGCGCCTCGGAGGGCACCTGGAACTCGTTCGGCCCGCGCGAGCAGCAGGACGGCTATGAGCTCGCCGGCTGGACCCGTACGCAGTCCTGGAGCGACGGCACGATCGGGCTGCACGGCACCTCCTACGGCGCGATCAACCAGTTCCTGACGGCCGAGCTGCAGCCGGCGGGCGTGAAGGCGGCGTTCCCGATCGTGCCGATGTCCGACGCCTACCGCGACGTGACTTTCGCCGGCGGCGCGGTCAACACTGCGTTCATCCCGACGTGGCTGGGACTCGTGACCGCGACCGGGATGCTGCCTCCCACGTACACGCCCAACGACCCGGCCGAGGCGGCCAAGATCCTGGAGCAGCACACCGGCGGCGCGCTGTCCTTCCAGGGAACGCAGGTGCTCGATTCGACGACTGGCGGCAACGCCGCCTTCGACGGTCCCTTCTACCGGGTGCGCTCGCCGATCGAGACGATCTCCAAGGACCGGATACCGACGTTCGTCGTCGGCGGCTGGTTCGACTTGTTCCAGCGCGGCGAGCCGCTGCTCTACCAGGCGCTCAGGCGTCAGGGCGTCCCCACCCACCTGCTGATGGGGCCCTGGTACCACCTCACCGCCGGCAACGGACTCCCCGCCGGCGGGGTCCCGACCCTCGATCAGCTCGAGTTGCGGTGGATGGACCACTACGTCAAGGGCCTGCCCGACCCGGGGCTCGATAACGCCAAGGGCGCGACCGACACGATTCCGCCGGTCACCTACTACGAGAACGGCGCGGGCAAGTGGACGAGCGCCAGCGGCTGGTACTCCTCTGACGTCGGCTTCCAGGCGCTGCACCTCCACGGCCCGGCGGCTCCCCAGTCACCCGGCAGCCTCAGTGCCGCGGGTGCGCCGGCGGGCCAGGGTCCGGACACGCTGATCTACAACCCGGCCACCGGTCCGTGCAGCCGCTCGACCGTGCAGTGGACCGCCGGCGCCGGGGCGGGCAGCCCGTGCGAGACCGACGGCCGGCCCAACGACGCGACCAGCCTCTCCTACGACATCCCGATCAGCCACGACCTGCACCTGCTCGGACCGATGACCGCAAGGCTGTGGGTCGGGAGCCTCGGCGGACGCGACAGCATGCTCACCGCGCGCGTTGAGGACGTCGCGCCGGACGGCACCCCCACCCAGATGTCAGCCGGGTGGGATCAGCTCTCGCTGCGCGCGCTCGACCCGCACAGGACCGTCTACGCGGACGGACTGATGACGCAGCCCTATCACCCGTTCACACAGTCGTCGGCCCTGGCGATGCCAAGCGACGGCTCACCGGTCGAGGTGGACGTCGAGATCTACCCGACAGGGTGGGATCTGGCGGCGGGTCACATGCTGCGCCTGACGCTCCAGGAGGCCGACGTGCCGCACCTGAGCGCGCCGCTCCCAGACGCCCTCAACAGCGTCGGGGCGACGCTCTCGATTTACCACGACCCGGCGCACGACTCCGAGCTCGTGATCCCGGTCCGCGGTGGCGCGTCGGCGCCGAAGCTGCGCGCGGCGGCCCGGCGGGGCGCCCATCGCGCCGCCCGCCGGCAGTCCCGTCAGGCGAAGGATCGCCACGCGAGGCGCTAGCGCTCCGGTTCGAAGCCACGCGCGCGCCCAAGGCGAAAGGCGCTGAGGTCGATCTCGCTGGCGCCGTCGCTCACCAGTTGCGCGACCGACTCGCCGATCGCAGGCGAGTGCTTGAACCCGTGCCCTGAGCAGGCCGACACGATCAGGACCGCCTCGTGCTCGGGGTGGCGGTCGATCACGAACCGGCTCCCGCGCGTGTTGGTGTAGAGGCAGGAGACCGTGCGCAGCGGCTCGGGCCCGAGCCACGGGAGACGGGGCGCGACGCAGCGCTCGTACATATCCGCGATCTCGGACCGGGTCGCGGGATGCTGGCGGCCGTCAGGGGTGGTCGTGTGCTCGTAGGACTCGGTTGCGAGTTTCACGCCGCCTCCTGCGCCATCGACCGCGGGGAAGCCGTAAAAGCCGTCGAGGTGCACGAAGCCGTCGCGCTCGCCGCCGAAGTCCCAGACGAAGATCGGCATCTCGCGCAGCTGCTGATATCGCTCGCGAATCGGGAACCAGTACTGAAGCTGTCGGTGGACCGCGAAGATCTCGCGGCCCTCGGCGAAGAGGTCGGGAAGCCAAGCCCCGGCGCACAACACCAGCTGCTGGGCTTCGTAGGTCCGTGCGCTGGTGCGAACGTTCACCCCGCTGGCCGAGGCCGTCCATTGCTCGACCCGTTCCCCCAGCCGGAGCTGGGCACCGCGGCGACGCGCGAGCTCGAGCTGCGCCCGGACGGCCGCCTCGGGTCGGACGTAGCCGGCCTCGGGCTCGTAGTAGCCCTCGGTCTGCGGATCGGCGGCGAACATCGGGAAGCGAGTGGCGAGCTCGGCGGCCGAGAGGTTCTGGTGGGCGATTCCGTACTGACGCGCCGACGCCCGCGTCTGCTCCAGGAACGGGCTGTCTGCGTGGGCAATGATCACACCACCCGATTGCGTCAGCAGCTGCACGCCGGCCTGGCGCTCGAGCTCGCGCCACAGCGCGTGCGAGCGGCGCACCAGCGGCACGTATTCGGACCCCTCCCCGATCGCCAGCCGTGTGATCCTCGTGTCGCCGTGGGTCGAGCCGTACGGGTGCGGCGGCTGGTAGCGGTCGATGCCGATTACAGACGCCCCGCGAGCGGCGAGCTGGAAGCAGGTGGCGCTCCCCATAGCACCCAATCCGATCACGATCGCGTCGCTCGGCACCGGCTCATCTTGCCAACGGGCGACAGACGAGAACGCAGGGCGGGGCGGCTCTTGGCCGCCCCGCCCCGTCCCGAGATCAGAGAGCCGGTGATCGCGGGGGTCCGCGTGCGTACGAATCGTGAGGCGGGAGCCGCGGCTTGACACTTTCGTGCGCTGGGCGGATCCTCGCCGCCGCGCGACGCAGCCGGCTGCCAGTTCGCGACGCGCTTGCGCGCGCCCTGGCGTTACGAACGCGGCGACGCGGCCGCGCCGGTCGCGGCAGCGTCGCGAGCTGGATCGCGGGTAGATGGCCGAGACCGCCCGGGACTCCAGGTGCCTGGGCCGACGCGAGCGCTGGGGCGCTGAACAACGCGACGAGGAGTGTCGCGGAGAACAAGCGCTTGCGGAGAAGATTGAGCACGCCTCAGAGCCTCGCGCGCGCGTGTGTGGGAAACGTTGAGAGTCGCTAAGACTTCTCTACGAGCGCCGTTCCTCGCCACTCATCGTTGGCCGTCGGCGGAGGGAGCCGTGGTCAAACTTTGGACGTTGGGCCAATGCGTCTTGGCGCTTCAAAGTCTTGGATGGGTGGCGATGCTCAAGCGACTCGCGCAGGGGTGCGCGTCGCTGATGGTGGCGGCGCTCGTGGTAGCGGCTGCTGGATCAGCGCATGCCGTACACGACTCGCACGCGACCGCGGGCCCCGGCTCAGCGACGCGGCGCGCCAAGGGCTGCACGAGCCGGAGCCCCAACCGCCGCGATCGTCACGCAGCCGGCCGGCGCGCCGGATGCTCGTCCCCGGCGAAGGAGCTCGCGCGGCGATCACGGCCGCTTCGACCCTCACCGCCGGCGCCGTATTCGAACTATGCGGACACCACGCCGCCGGCGGCGAGCGACTCGCCGCTTCCGGCCGGGGGCTTTCGCTTCTGGCAGGGGCCGACCGTGACCTCGGGCGATGTCCCGGACGCGTCGGCGTGCGGGGTCAGCGGCCCCTGCTACCAGTGGCCGCTGCGCGTGGGCAGCGGTGGCTGGCGGCTCCGAGTGGCGCTCGACACGCCAATGCGATCCAACACGTTCGAGCTAGACGTGATCGACCCGGCCGGACACGTGACGTCGGTTACCAACAGCAACATGTTCGACGCCGAGGCGTACATCGCCAACCCCACCGCCGGGGTGTGGACGGTGCGCGTGATGCCCCAGAACGTGTCCTACGCGTCGTTCCGGATGCGCGCGGCGCTCGAGGCGGCAGCGCCGGTGCTGCCCAAAGGCCACGTCCCGCTGCTGCCCGAGCTACGGGCGGACCCGCCGATGGAGTTCACGTTCATCGCCCCGGCTAACCCGGCCAACGGTCTATATCCGCCGGACACCGTGAATCCGCCGCTCGATGTGCTCGGCGTGCACCCGCTCTCGTGCGGGGTCGACGAGATGGCGCCGAGCCCGGTCCAGGGCGGCGGCGCCTATCCGCGTTGCCTGCGGTTCACCTCGGGGCCGATCAACGTCGGCGTCGGGCCTTACGAGATGCACTGGAAGTACGTGCAGGACCTGGCCGCTGGCAACGTCCAAGGTGGACCCACCGGCCAGGGGCCGATGTACCAGACGATCCACTACGGCGACGGGACCACATCGACCCGGCGCGCGGGCAACTACGAGTTCCACGTCCTCCACGGCCACTTCCACGACGATGGCATCCTCGACATGCGGCTGTTCCATGTCAACGCGGACAACTCGCTGACGCAGGTCGGCACCGGAACGAAGTCAGGCTTCTGCCCCGCCAACCAACTGCTCGGTGTGTGGCGCTCGTTCGCCAACGACCCGCCGAACGGAATCGTCGGCTCCGGCGACACGGGGACGGGCAACTGCCAGAACCCGGTCGACGGCGTGCTCGGCCTCTCTCCCGGCTGGGGCGATGTATACCGCTGGCAGCGGCCAGGGATGTACGTGGAGTTCGGCAACAGCCCGGACGGCCTGTACGTCGTTCGCATCACGATCGACCCGAACCGCGACGTGCTCCAGTCGAGCTACGCGTACAGCTCGTCCTACGCCTTGGTGAGGATCACCGGCGAGAACATCCAGGAGCTCGAGCGTGGCCAGGGCCTGAGCCCATGGGACCCGCACAAGATCGTCTTCACCGGCGCGGGCCCGGCGTCGCAGAACTGACCAGCTTCGCCCCAGCCGCTACGCCGCGGCCCTACGCCCCGGCCGCGCTGAGCGACTCCTCGGCGACCCGATCGGTCGCGTCGTGGGTGCCGCCGAGCAGGCGCCGCGAGAGCTGCGCGCGGCGGAAGAACAGCGGCGCGTCGTGCTCCCAGGTCGCGCCGATCCCGCCGTGGACGTTGATCATCGAGCGGGCCGCGAAGTCGAGCGCGTGGCCCGCGGCCGAGCGCGCGGCGCTCGCCGCAAGCGGGAACTCGTCGGGCTTGTCCTTGCGCGCCCAGCCGGCGTAGTACTCAAGCCCGCGGGAGTTCTCGAGCTGGCGCAGCACCTCGGTCAGCTCGTGCTTGATCGCCTGGTAGGAGCCGATCGCACGGCCGAAGGTGAAGCGCTCCTTGGCGTACTCGACGCTCGTGTCAAGGCAGGTCTGCACCGCCCCGATCGACTCGGCCGCGATCAGCGACTGGGCGACGTACCAGGCATCGGCGAGCACATCCGCGCCGACGTCCAGCAGCCGGCCGCTGGCCCCCGAGAGGGTCACGTGCCCGAGCGAGCGGGTCGCGTCATAGCGCATGACCGGCTCGACCGCGACTCCGTCGGAGTCCGCCGCGACGGCGGCGGCGATCGGCGAGCCGTCCTCAGACTCAGCGATCACGACCAGCAGCGCTGCGCCGGGCGCGTCGGGGACGAACGCGACGGTCCCGTCGAGCGAGACCCGGTCGCCGTCGACGCTCGCCCGCGGCGCCTCCGCGCGCGTCAGACCGGAGAGGGGCTCGACGGTCCAGCCCTGCTCGAGCTCGCTCGGCGGCCGCGCCGGTAGATACACGGGTCGCAGCTCGCCGGTAGCGACCGCCGGCAGCGACTCGTCGCCGGCGGCGTTGAGGATCGCCGTCGCGGGCACGAGCCCGAGCAGCGGCACCGCCGCGAGCACGCGGCCGCACTCCTCGGCCACGAGCATCGCGTCGAACACTCCGAGGCCGGCGCCGCCGTGGTCCTCGTCGACCAGCAGCCCGTTCCAGCCGGCCTCGACGGCCATCGGATACAGATCGGGTAAGGCGCTCGGGTTCTCGAGCGCGTCGCGGGCGGCCTCGACCGTCTTATGGCGCGACAGCGCCCCACGGGCAGCCTCGCGGAGGAACACCTGCTCGTCTGAGAGCGCGAGGTTCATGACGCCAGTGCCTCCTTCTCCTTGGCGCGCAGCTCGCTGAACGGAATGCCCTTGTCGAGCCGTGGCTCGGGGGGTAGGCCGAGCACGCGCTCGCCGACCGTGTTGCGCAGGATCGGCTCTGTGCCACCGGCTGACTTCAGCCCCGGCAGGAACGAAATCAGGTAGCTCCACTCGTTGTCGGGCTCAAGCGCCTCGGGGCCGACGACGTCCGCGCCGAGGTCGGTGGCGGCGACCGCGGCGTTGACCATCGTGACCTTCGCCAGCCCGGCCTCGGGCCCCGGGATCTGGCCGCGCTGGAGCAGCGTCAGCGCCCGGTAGCCGTTGAAGCGCACGGCGGTCAGCTCGGTCAGGATCTCGCCAAGGCGACGGCGCACGTCGGAGTCGCGCCGCGCAGCTGGGTCCCCGGCGATCGTCTCCGCCAGGCGGGCAGGCGAGCCGAACGAGTCAGATCCGAAGCCGATCGTCAGGCGCTCGAACATCAGCACCGTCAGCGCCGTTCCCCAGCCGTTGCCGACGCCCCCGACGACGGCCTCCTCCTCGAGCCGGACGTCGTCGAAGAACACCTCGTTGAACTCGGCCTCGCCGGAGATCTGCCGTAGCCCGCGCACGGTGACGCCTTCGCCGTCTTCGATCGGCACGATGAACATCGTCAGGCCCTTGTGCTTGGGCACGTCCGGATCGGTGCGCGCCAGCAGCAGGCCATAGGAGGCGAACTGCGCGTTGGTCGTCCACACCTTCTGGCCGTTGAGCGTCCAGCTGCCGTCGTCGTTCTGGCGCGCGCGCGCCTGGATCGCGGCCAGGTCCGAGCCGGCGGCCGGCTCGGAGAAGAGCTGGCACCAGACCTCGTCGCCGTGGAGCATCGGGCCGAGGTAGCGCGTCTTCTGCTCCTCCGAGCCGTGTGCGATCAAGCATGGCCCGAGCATCCCGATCCCGATCACGTCGAGGATCCCGGGGACCCCGGCGCGCGAGATCTCCTGGTTGACGGTCACCTGCTCGATCGGCCCTAGCCCCTGACCGCCGTACTCGCGCGGCCAGGCGACGCCGGCGAGGCCGGCCTCGGCCAGCTCCCGCTGCCACGCGCGCCGCGCGTCTATATAGGTCTTGTCCTCCGAGGAACCCGAGCGCGAAGGGGCCTCGTCCTTGTGCGCCTCGAGCCAGGTACGAACCTTCTCCCGGTATTCGGCCTGCTCGGGAGTGTCATTCAGATCCATGTTCGCTCCCTCGTTTGTTCAGCTTGAGCTCGGCCTCACCGCGTCTCGGCGACGGCACGTGAATCGAGATTCACGATCATATCGTGGTGCGCTTGGCGCGGGTCGCGGGAAGGGTCCCCGTCCGGTCGTTGGTTGAGAGACCTCTATCCGGGGTATTACCTGGGCCGATGGGCAGGGGACCGGCGCCTCGCGGCGCGCGATCGCTGAGCCACGGAGCCGGACGGACCCGGCCACAGAGCTAGGACGATGTCCGAAGGTGTAGGGAGGGAGACTCACTTGCGTAAGG
>Ga0102924_1004849_pt1 | contig 13294 bp, 12 predicted proteins | sample PaiPotPPM11metaG_FD_80116 | JGI IMG/M metagenome (GOLD analysis project Ga0102924, IMG submission 80116) | Iron sulfur acid spring bacterial and archeal communities from Banff, Canada, to study Microbial Dark Matter (Phase II) - Paint Pots PPM... ... | reverse complement strand
GCGCGTACGAGCGGCGGCATGCCCTCGGGGGTGCCGCCGGCTATACCCGTCGGCCCATCCCCCGACGGCACAGGTTGGCAGCATGACCAAACCACTTATGACCATGGGAAGTGACCCACTAGCAACTCAATTCAACCGTGCAGCTCGAATCGCTCCGCACGGCCCCGCGATTGCACCCGCTGAAGCCCTGCTGCCGAGAGTCGCCGCGATAGCTACGCCGGGGCTATAAAGCCTCCAGCAAGGGAATGGCGAGCACGGCTTCCTGGCCAACCTGTCGGAGGCGCCCGGCCGGCCCTGCGCATGAGCGAGCTGGCAACGATCATCTGGTCGTCGCGTTCGCGGCTCACGCATCTGATCCACCAGCTCGTGAAATCGGGCTGGGTCCGGCGGGAGGCCTTTCCGGGCGACCGCCGAGGAGCCGCGGCCGTCCTGACCGACCAAGGCTTCGCCGCTCTCGAACGGGCCGTCTTGGTTCACGTTGAAAGCGTGCGGCGCTGCGTATTTGACCTTTTGACCGCCGAGCAACTGCGCGACATCAGTCAAACGCTCCTGCCACATCTCGCCGAGCCGGGAGCTTCTGGGTTCATGGATGCCCTCGTCGATCGCTCACGGAGTTCCCACAAGAAAGGGGCAGCGCCGAACGCTAAGCCTTCGCCAGTTGTTTGCTAGCCAAGTTTCAAAGCGCCGTCACCCGCAAGATAAGGTGAGCCGTGTGGTCTGATGGATCCGCTAGGGTCGGCCGGTTGAAGCGCCTGGCGGCGAAAGGCCCCACGAGGAGACCGAGCAGACCGGTGGTGAGCCGCATGACGGTTCTCACCACCCGGTGACGCCGGCTTGCAGTCCGCCGCTGCCCCAGGTCATCCCGCCGCCGAGACCTCCGCACGCTTCCCTGCGGCGATTCCGCGGCGGGCTGGAGACAAGGGCCAGCCGCCTAGAAATCCGGCCAGAAAGCAGCAATTTGGAGGGGCAGAAGGTGGTTTGGGCAGGGAACAGGGGGTCGGACCGATCCGAGTCGCAGGGGATTGTTCGGGGCGGAAATGGCCTCAGAGAGGACCCAGATGGCCAGAAGAGTGGCGGTGAGCGCCGAGCATGCGGCCGCCAGCGTGGGATTGGCGCCTGTTGGCTGCAGGCTGTTGGCCAGCAGCTTGAGATTGAGCACGGCGGCCGCCATAGCCAGCTGAAACAGGACCTTGGCGGTGCCCCGATAGCGCGCTTTGCGCAGGCCGCGTTGCATGAGGCGGGCGAAGGCATGCTCCGCCGCTTGCCGCCGGCTCCGATATTCGGTGAAGGCCGGACTGGCCTGGAAAGCCCGCGCCGCTTGTAACAAGGCTTCCTGAGGATGGACCTGCACGGTCCGGCCCGTGTCGCCACGCAGGCACTGCTCCCGCACGGGACAGCTGGCGCAGACCGCGGTGGCAAAGTGGAACTGCTGCCCTTCACCACTGGGGCGCAGGTCAGTGGTGGTCTGCCCAGCGGGGCAGGTGCAGCTGCCCGCGTCCAGGTCAATCACGAAGTCGGTCTTGGGGAAGCGGCCTTGATTGGTCGCCGTCGGCACTTTGGCAATCAGCGTTCGGCCCGCGTCCGCAAACGCCTGGCGCGTCGGGCCGTCGCCATAGGCGCAGTCGCCGATGGTCTCGGCCACGCTGCAGCCAGTGGCGGTTTCGGTCTGCTCCACCATGGCCAGCGCCTGGTCGTGGTCCGGAGCATTCCCCGGCAGCACGGCCACGGCGGTGATCAGCTGGCTGTCGGTGTCCACCGCGACCTGCGCCTTGAAGCCGTTGAACCGCTTGGACGCGCTCTTGTGCCCATGGCGCATGTCCGGGTCGTGGACGGACAGCACCCGGTCGGGGGCCACGCCCTGCTTGATGTCCACGTCCTCCAGACGTGCCTCCAATGGGTCGGCCGCTGACGGCTCGGCACTGGCGGCCGACGCCTCTGGCTCGGCCGCGGTCTGCGCTGTCGGCGCTCCTTCGACCGCTGCCGTGGGTTCCGGCACGGAGGTCGGCCGGCTCTCTGGAGGGCCTCCTGGCTTCGAGGCGGGCGTCTGTTCTGTTAGTGCCGGTGTGTCTCTCCGCACCGTGGCCTTACGCTCGATATTCTGCAGCAGCATGCGGCTCAGCAAGCCCGCCGCGTGGGCCACGGCCTGGTCCTCAGGGCTGCCCGCCTCCAGGCGCTCTCGGGTGACTCGCGCCTGCTCCAGGACGCGGTCGGCGTCCGCCACGATCTGGCCCAGGAAGCGCTTGCGCTCCGCCGGACGGTCCCACGCGATGTCGGCCTGCCCCTTCAGGCTGGATGCGCTCACATAGCAGGTGCAGCCCGCCTCCTCGGCCCACGCCTCCACGGTCATCCCACACTGCTTGGCCAGCGCCCGGCCCAGCTGCACGATGCCGTCCCCCAGCAGATTGAACGTATCTTTCACCGCCGCGGCACCCAGGATGTTGCTGGTGTCCAACGCCAGCTTCAGCTTCTTGTGCTGCTTGATGAAGCCCTGTTCCTTGGCCAACTGCAAGCTCTCTTCAAAGATGACCAATTGCTTGTCATGCACCACCAGTTGGGCTCGAAACTCTTGCAGCGTGCTTTTGGCGAACGGCTGCACGTCCCACTCAACGCCCAGCGCGACTTTCCAACGTAAGTCATAGGTCGCTCGCTGCCGGGCCTCTTCATCGGCCACCCGGTCGTGCGTCTGCAACACCAGGGCCGTGGCCAGCACACTCGGGAGCACGCTGGGCCGCCCGTTCGTCAGGCAGTACAGGTCGGCGAACTTGTCATCGGCAAACACGATGTCGCGCTGCTGCGCCATGAATCCGTAGAAGGTGTCCTGCCCCACGAAGTCGCCATACCGCCAGCCTGCTTCGAAGAGTCTGCCCTGCGTTCCACGTTTGCTCAACACGCCTATTCGCCTCCTCAGCCGCAGACAGTATCCCCTATTTGTCGTGATCCTTTGATCGTTTGAGGGCTTTCCGGCCGGACCTCTCGTCCTGCTCCGTTACGTTTACGAGGAATTCAGACGAGAGTGGCGCTGGCGTTGGCCGCACCACATGCAGGTGCCGGTCCACAGGGCCAGCATGCGTTGGAGTTCACGCCGCACCGCCGGTAGGCGCATAGTCGGTCCAGAAGTTTTTTTCACCTTGGCGCATCTCCAGCACGAGGAAGGCGAAGGCGATCATGGTCAGCGTCACGTGGTGGTGCCAGCCGCGCCAGGTGCGGCCCTCGTAATGGTCGAGGCCGAGCTCGTCTTTGAGCTGCTGATAGCCCTGCTCGATCCACCACCGGATTTTGACCAGGCGCACCAGGCTGGGCAGGTCCGTGTCAGCCGAGACGTTGGAGAACCAGAAGCGGCTCGGGGCTGGCTCCCCCTCCAGCCATTCCATGAGCAGCCACAGCACGCCTTCGGTGGGTCGGTGATGGGTAACGCGACGACTGGGCCGCACGCGGAGGGCCGCAAAGCGACTGGTCATTGGCCCCTTCGTGCCCTCACGCCAGGTGATCGCCTGCCATGCTTCGGCAGGCAGATGCTGGCCCAGCTCGAGCACGCTGCTGGCCCGTGGTAGGTCGGCCGGAATGCGCCGGGGACGGCCCTTGCCGGTGTACGACGGCGGAGTGATGTTGACGGCTTCGAGCCACACGGCGACGGCGCTGGTGATGCCCACCGCATACTGCAAACCACGTTTGACCAGGCCCAGGCGGAAATCCGCGGTTACGCCGTAGCCGGCGTCGGCCGCCACTATCCCCGGTTTGATACCCCACTCCTTGGCGCGGTCGATGAGCTCCAACGCCAGCTGCCACTTGGGCTGGAAGGTCACTTCTTCTGGGATGCCCGCTTCTTTCCGCTTATCCGGCTCCAACCATTCCTCGGGCAGGTACAGCGCGAAATCCAGCGGTACGGCCGCGTCGTCGGTCACGTAGTGCAGGCTGACTGCTACTTGGCAGTTGCCGATCTTGCCCAGCGTCCCAGAGTACTGCCGAGCCACGCCGACCGAGTGGCCGCCCTTCTTGGGGAAACCGGTATCGTCAACCACCCAGGCGGCGACGGGCTCCAGTTCTTTGATGGTCTGCTGGGCCAGCCGTTCACGAACCGGCTCCCACGCCCACGGGCTCTGCCCAACGAATTGCTGCAGGGCCTGCTCGTCGCCGTCGGGCAATCGCTGCGCCAGTCGGGCGGACGTCTTCCGCTCCACACTTGACAGCAGTCCTCGAACGTAGACCTCGCCCCAACGCTGCCGTTCAGTCCGACCAAGCCCGCTCAGCGCCTGAGCCAGAAACCGTGCCAGCCGACCTCGTTCTGCTCTGAGCTGCGCATCCATGGCCCAACTGTCGCAGAACCACGATCAAATGTCAATACTTAACGGAGTAGTACTAGAGGGTATCTGCTACCATGGGCGGGATTTGCTGACGGCTCGCCGGCAGGCCAGTCCGCTCGGGGAGTGCAAAACCGAGCGACGTATGAGGTCTGCGTTGAGATGAGGCCCGGTGCAGTGCCGTTTCGGGCGAGCGGAAGGGAGCGCTTTGAGTTGACCACGCCACGCGGAGGAGCAGGCTGAGCGCCGCTTGGCTTGGGCCGCTGCCGGAGCCCTGGGACGACGACGTCCAGTGGCCACGCAGAATCCCGAGCCAGACGGCGAGAGCCATACCCCTCCCGCCCACCACCTATGACCCGCTCCGCGGCCTGGCCGACCGGCTGGCCGCTTCGCGGGCCTGGGTACTGCCGCGGTTCAGGAGCGGCTCGCATCGCTGGATCACCCATGGCTCAGTCCTGGCCCTGGCCCTGGGCGTCCTGGCGGCCAGCTCTTTCCAGGCCCAGCAGGAGCAGCCGGCAACCACGCCTGTCGTGACGTCGGAGTCACAAGCTCCCGCGGCCATCGTGGCCAAAGTCATACCCTTTACCGAAAAAGCTGTTGCCACGCCTGAGGTGTCGGTGGCGATGCTGGCACCTCCACCGGCTGCGCCGGTGCCGGCGACGCCGGCGCCCGACCTGAAGACCTACCTCGTCCAGGATGGCGACAACCCCTACGACCTGGCTACGAAATTCGGCCTGGGCGAAGAGACGTTTCTGGGCGCCAACGGCCTTAACGGCGACAGCGTGCTGCAGATTGGCCAGCGGCTGCTCGTGCCGCCGGTCAATGGAGTCGTGGTCACCACCCAGCCGAACGACAGCCCCAGGGCCATCGCCGACCAGTGGAAGCTCGATCTGGGCACCCTGCTGTCAGTCAACAAGCTCCCACCCGACACGCAGTCGCTCTTACCCGGCGAGCCGCTGATGCTGCCCGGAGCGATTCCGGCGGTCCATGTCTATCCGCTAGGCGACAGCAGCGACACTGATACGTCGGCAGACCAGACCGTGGTCAAGCCCGCGCCAGCTCCTAACGGCATAGCCAGGATACTGGCAGCGCCAGCCCCGGCTCCAATCGTCAACACCCATACCGCCGTGCCGCGATCGGGGCCAAACAACTTCCCCTGGGGCCAATGCACCTGGTGGGCGGCCTCACAACGGCCGGACATCGGCGGGCGTGTCACCGGCAACGCTGCCAGCTGGCTGTATTCGGCTCGGGCGGCGGGCCTGCCAACTGGCTCGGTGCCGCGCGTGGGCGCCGTGGTCGTGTATCAGCCCGGCGTGCAGGGTGCCGACTGGCCAGGCCACGTGGCCTATGTCACCTCGGTAGCCGGCGATGGCGTGCACTTCAGCGTGAGCCAGATGAACTTCCCGATCTGGGGTGGAGTCACGTACCGCGGCTCGTGGACAGGGCCGGGGGTGGGCTTCATCTACTAGACATCAGGCGGCAGCCTGTGGGCGCGCCCGGGCGCTGCTAATCAGGAATGCGCCTCGCCCACAGGCTGTCTACGTAGTGGCTCTTGAGCTCTGCCTGGGCCGTCGCGGCCGCCTCCCGCTGGCCACTCCAGAGCTGGGCGATGAACAGATAGAACAGCACCTCTGGCCGAAAGGTGGTGCCGGCATACTCCTGGGCTATGCGCGCCAGGATGGCACTGGCCAGGTCGTAGCGCCGCTGCCGGAAATGCATCGTCGCCTTGCCCAGCAGCAGCATCGGCACGTACTCGTCCGCGGACAGGAAGCCTTCGAACCGCTGGTACACAGTGCCGTTGGGACCGAGCACCAGCAGCGCGGGCGTCCACGTGATCTCGTACTGCCGTTCTTCACGCTCCGCCTCGCCCACCACCAGCCGCACGGGAATCACCTCGGTCTGCACGGTCTGCACTACCCGTGGCTCCGCGTACGTAGCGGCCTCCAGCCGCTCGCAGCTTCGTCAGCCGTGCTTGAAGAAGTCCAGCAAGACCGGTTTGTCCGTGGCAAGCGACAGATCCAGGCCGGCGGCAAGGTCCGGCAGCCACTCAATGGCCAGCGATCGCGCCTCGTTCATGTCAGCCTCCTTGCATTGCGGCGTCGCCGGGGCGTGAGCCAGGTGCGGCGTCCAATCCGAGACGCACCCCACTACCCATCAGCTGCTTGTTGCCCTTAATCGGATGATAGCGGGCGTGCTCGCGCTGGGTGTGCAGCGCGCCGGCGGTGACCACTTTGCCGGCCAGCGCCAAGGGGTCGAGCAGCGGCTTAATGGCGAGGCCACGAGGATGACCGCAGCCACGATCACGAGCACAGCCACAGAGTTCGCGGCATCCTCAGTGACTTCTTTCAGCCGCACAGCCACGATGCGGCGGACAGGATGGACGACGCCCTCGAAGGCTCAGTGGAGGGTATCAAAGCCGTCGCAATTTCCTCTGATCGGGCTCGGGCTGACCGCGGGCGGACGAATTGTCCGCTCTGCTGGACTTATGGCTCCTACCGAACCCCAACGGTAGGAGTTGGTTGTTGCTAGGGGTCCACTAAGGAACGCAAGGCACCGGCCTCGTCGTGGGGCTCGCGTGCGCGATCCACATACAGGGCCTGGACGGCACGAGTGACCCCATCCGTCCTGAACCTGCCGGGCACGGCCCGGGCTTGCTGTGGCCGCCCGCGATGAACGAAATCGTTGGCAGCGACCTCAACGGCGCGATTGCCTTCTTTCAACCAGGGAACAAGGGCCCGATTCAGATGTATAAGCCTCCGGCGGCACACAAGGCGCTCAATAGCCCGTCGTTATCGCCCACGGGCTCGCTGCTGGCAAGCTGGTACGACCGCCGGCGCCATCGTCCCGATCGACCCTCCCACGCAAAGGAGACTCGCCATTTTTCTCAAGGCCGCGGTGTTGGCAACCTCCGTGGTCGCCGAACGGCCAGATACTGGCTGTTCCTCCAGCGAGTTCGCGATAACGTTCTTCGACGGAATGGGCAAACAGCGGGCCAAGCTAGCGACCTTCACGACTGGGCCCGCCCTCGCAGCAGGCGCGCCATGCCATGACCTGTCAGCGCCCCATGTAACTGGGGGGCGTAGGTGCGACCCGGCTCGGAGTCTGCGCGGGCGATACCTGCCATATCTTGAAGGTCAAGTCGTCGGAGGCGGCAGCGACATACTGGCCATCCGCCGACCAACTCACCCCGTTCATGTCGTAGCCAATGTCTTGCTTGGCCATCTTGTTTCCTTGCGCATCGAAAAACGTGACAGAGAAATCGCTCGACGTCACCGCAAGCATCTTGCCGTTCGGCGACCACGCGAGGCTGCCGATGCTGCGGCCGGTGGGGAATTGACGTACTTCCTTCGCGGTTTTGGGATCGATCGCGATGAGCGCTCCGTCGTCGTAGCCGATGGCCAGCAGCGCATCCGTTGGGGACATCGACAGGCTGTTCACCGCCCTGTGCGACACCGGAGGCCGGTAGACGCGCACGGCGTCGCTCTTCCCGCGCTGGAAGAAGGCCACGGCTCCCTGCTGGTCGCTACCGACGATTTCACCGCTGCTCAACCACAGCAGCGCCCGGGTTGTACCCGGCAGGTTCAGGGACTCCGGATCGCCTGATCCGGTTGCGTCATCTACCTGGATCGAATCTCGCCCCTGGGCGACCGCGATGTTCTGCCCGTCGGGAGACCACACAGCCGCGGGATAGGTAGCAGGGTAGGCGTTGAAGCGCTGCTGGGGCTGAACGGTCTTGGGGTCCCAGACGCGCACCGCGCCGTCCCCGCCAGCGCTCACTACCTTGTCTCCCTGGGGCGACCAAGCGATGGATGTAACGCGGCCGGCGTGCAGTTTGTTTACCTGCGGGCCGCTCGCGGCGTCCCGCGAGCCCAGAGGATACACGGCGACGAAGCCGTCCAAGGTGCCCACGGCGATCTGCGTGCCATCCGGCGAAAACGCAACCGTGGTGGCACCCCTGCCGATGGGTTCGGACACGATCTCCTTCAGCGTTGGCCCCCCGGATTGGCTCGGTGCAGGACCGATCGAAATCCGGCTGGCCGATGCCGGGGTTGTGCCGGCTTGGTAGCCACAACCCAGCAAGAGGCTAGGCAGCAGCAGCGCCGCAACGCATCCGACGCTCACCACGTGAACTCTCATTTACAAGCAGCCCTCTACTGAAAGAGTGGGAGGAGCCATCAGCAAGGTTGCGGTTTAGCGTGTCTACGCCCGGCGAGCTCCTTCGCCTTGCTCTCCAATCGTAAAGGAGAGGCGGCCTTTCCGCCGTAGGCACGTCGCAGTCGCGACTCGGCTTGATAGAATGAAGAAAATAGGTGCGATGAAGCTCGCCTGAGGCTCAGGGCCCAAAGCGTCGCTCGAGCGACTAATAGCTTCTACGGCTGGTCCGTAGGAGCTTTTTGATGCAATGGAAAGCTGGCAGGTGAACCAAAACTGCCCGGCATGCGACTGCTCAGGTGAGTGGTCCGGTTCCTGGTCTTCAAGCGTGCAAAGGGACCGCCACACAACTGGTGGGCATCTCAGTTGTGGTCCAGCGATAGCAAGGGCAATGAGGGGGTAGCGCGATAATCGAACTTGAGATCCCGGGCTTTGGTGACGTCAAGCTGGCGTACGCGGTCCTCGACGTCAATGGCACTCTCGCTGTCGACGGATCCGCGGAGGCCGGTATCGGTGGCCGGCTGCGCGCTTTGTCAGGCGTGGTCGAAGTCCATCTCGTGTCGGCCCTCTCGCATGGCAACAAGGGCGAATTGGAAGCGGCATTTGGGATGTCTATCCACCAGGTCAAGCCAGGCGACGAGGCCGTTCAGAAGGCAGACTATGTGCGACAACTGGGGGCTGAGCGCTGCGTTGCTGTTGGTAATGGCCGGAATGACGTCCGGATGTTCGAAGTGGCTCGATTATCGATAGCGGTCCTGGGAGGCGAAGGCACGGCGGTTCAGGCCGCCTTGGCCGCCGATGTCGTGGCGCGATCGTGTGACGATGCACTTGACCTGTTGCTCAACCAGCGGCGCCTTCTAGCGACGCTGAGGAGTTGACTAGCATGCCAGGCCACGCGTGAAGTGGCGCGTAAAGCATCGTGAAAATGTCTACCGACGAAGTCCACTGCTTCCGTCATGTCAGACACTTCGTTCAGACGGGACGAGGTGAGGAGCCAGCGTCGCAGATGCTCAACTGGCTCACTGACCTGGCGGAGCAGCTCGGGGACTTTTGCCGGAAACACAGTTGGGATCGCCGGCACGAGCCTAAGGGTCGAGAACAGGGCTCCTGGCAATTAGCCTTGGCCCTTTTTGTGGGAGGCGTCGATGGGTTCTGCATCGACTGAGATCAGACAGGCTCTTCGTGACGCGCGCGAGATCGTTCTATGCATTGCGCAAGGTGATTTGGGAGATGTGCTCGACGCTGTAGCGGAAGAAGTCGCCACGCCACTTGCAGTGCAAGTGATCGTAAACGCCCGACTGCGTAGTAATGTGGATCAGCTGGAGCTTCTGGTCAGGCGCGGCTATCGGGTATTTGAAGGCGCGCTCCGCGGCCAGGATCGAGTCTTCGTCAATCGTAAGCAGGGCTACTTTCTGCCCGAATACGCGGCTGTTGCCAACGCGTACGACGTCGCAACAACCGATATGTGGCAACGAGTGGGCACCTTCCTGCTTCTGTCCGGCGAGGTCGGGGCAGTGCATCAAGAGCAGCAGATGTTCAAGCTCAGAGGCAGCGACCTTTTCTTCATCAGCGTTGGTCAAACCGATATGCCGTCCGTCGGCAGCGACATCGAGGTCCTTGGGAACTGTGGCTGGGCATCCGGCCGAATCGTGGTGATGGCCGCGGAGCGGATCCGGGTGCTGCGCGAAGCGGGGGCCACGGCATGAGCCAGCCGGACACCGTCACATTCAAGGTCGGCCAGCCCCGCGACCTCGCGAACCACTACCTGTGGGACCCGCAGGAGAAGGCGCTCCGCATGGATAAAGTGAGCCAGCCCGGACGGCAACTGCCCGCGGATTACGGCATGGTCCAGAGCCAGGTCTGGGGCCATGATCTGCTGCCCGGTTTACTGTTCAGCACCTTGCCCGTGGCCGAGGGCGTCCTGGTGCCTGGCCGCGTGTTTGGCGGCCTACGGGGGAAAGAGCCATCGGACATCGTGGCGCTGGTTGCAAACACGGTCGATCCGGCATTCTCTGCGATGTCGACCGTCGGTGACGACCTTCGTGATCCCGTGGAGACGTTTGCCGCCGAGATACTTGGGGTTCCGAGAGTCGATTGGCTCGACGCCCAATCCGCGGTCGAGGTGGTACGGCAAGCCCAACGTCGGGCGCGCACCGGGGCGGCCGGGACGACACGCCCAACGAGTCGGGCATGGCAAGCAACGGGACCGACGGCCGAAACCTTGCAGCTGAGCCACACCTATAGCCCTGCCGAATACTCGCTGTATCGCCTTCCATGGCGCTTCCAGCAGTATGTCCCCGACCTTCTAGTGAGTGACGAACGAGTCCACTATTTCGTGCATCGGCCCGAGTGGCGAGGCGGGTTGCTTCGGCGTACGGCGCTCAAGGAAGGTTTACTGGTCCTCACAGATCGCGAGGTCCTATTCTTGGCCGACACCGTTCCTCCCGGAATGACGATGGCCCAGTGGGGCTACCTAGCAAAGACCGTCGCTGTGGAACGCTTGGAGGCCGTGACAACGCGACGCCAGGGAGGCGTGGCCCTCCTAATCCTGACAGTCGCTGGGAACGCTGGTGACGAGGAGGTCAGCCTCCCATTCAGCGCCGAGGCGGAACCACGCCTCGCACTCGCCGCGCAATTGCTGGAAGGGTTCCTGCCTGGCCGGCAATCTCGGGCCGTGCTGCGTCTCTACGAGGTCGAATCTGTCCGCAATCTAGTGGCGGTCCCTTCGGGCGAGGGGGATGTCGGATATCGTGAGGCCGGAGTTCTGGCCGGGCGTGAGCGTTTTAAGTCGCGGGTTAAGGGCCCGGATTCGATCCTCGCGGATACCTTGGCGCCAGGCCTCGAGTCGGGCCAGCCCACGCGCTGGCTTGCAGTCACTCGCGATGCCATGCTGCTGGCCACCGAGGCCGGGCCCACGACCCTCGAAATCTCGTTCGGCGACCTCACGAGCCTGGAACTGCAATATTCAACGTTAGGCTGCTTCCTGCGGATGAACGCTGGCGACCGCCACTGGCAGATCGACTTCCACTCGCCCTGGTTTCCGGCCTTCCACCCGGTCTACTTCGCCGCTCGCCAGCGGCTCGCGCAACCGCTGGCGCTGACCAGGCCGGCACCCTCGGTGGCGGTTCGTAAAGCAGCTGAGCCTGTCCCAGCGGAGCAAGCCAGTGGCTGACGATCGGCGATCTGGAGATACGACCACACGGTGCTGGCCCTAAGGTCGACAACCTCGATCCCCACGGGTCATTGCCTCTCGATCCACGTCGACGGAACCTGGTTGCTTAAAAGTAACCGGATCGTTTCTAAGGGCTCGTACCGAAATAACCATGTCACTGCAGCACGGCATTCGCGCTCAGCGACCTGGCAGTTTTGATCTGGTTATTGATGTACGAGCCCTAAGAGGGCGCAGGCGACGATTTCTCTGCAGGCTGGTACAAGCGATCCATGATTTCCGCAGGTCGTTGCGCGGCTTCTTTGAAGAGATGGACATAACGGGTCGCCATGGAAAGGTTGGACCAACCGAGCTGCTCCTGAACCTCACGGAGGTCCATGCCCTCACTGTGAAATACCGACGCGGCCTGATGCCGTAGATCGTAAAAGCGCTTGCCTGGCAAGCCGGCGCGCTCCAGCACTCGCTGGAACGCGTGGAGCAGCCAGCTCGCGTTCATGGGTCCGCCTAACTCGTTGGTGAAGAACAGGTTGAAGGCATTCACCCACTGTTGTCCGTTCTGCTCGGCGCGCTTTTTGTCCGCCAGCTGGATATCCTGCCATCGAAGGAGCGCCGGGACGATGAACTCGGGGATGCGAAGGTCGCGTTTGCTGTACCTGGTCTTCAGTTCCTTGACGTAGTACTGACCCTCATCCCTGCCGAGGGCGCGGCGCACATACGCGACTCGGCCGTCGATATCGAGATCGGTTTCGCGGAGGCCGAGCGCCTCCTGTTCCCGAACTCCGAGCGTCATGACCAGTAGCGAAATCGCTTCGATTCGCTCGCCCTGAAGTTCCTTGAGGAGGAGAACAATCTGCTCAGGTTCAAGCGGCTTGACTTCGGCCTCTTCCCACTTGAGTTTTTTCGCTTGAGCGGCCACGTTCCGCGTGAGACCTTTGTCGCCATCGCTGACGGCCTGTGATAGGGCTGCTCGCAGGACGACCAAGCATTGATTAGCTACGTAGGCAGTGCCGCCTCTACGTCCGCCTGTTTTGACGGATCGTCCATCGCCGGTTTCCCGCACCGCCGGCCGCTCCTGGCCCAGACGGCTGGCCATCATGTCACGCACGTCTTTCGTGGTGAGTTGGACGAGCTTCTTCCGACCCAGTTTAGGGATCAGGTGGTTCTTCGTATAGCTGCGGTAGCAGCGGTACGTCGAGAGGGCGATACCACCTTTGCCGGCGGTAGCCTTGAGGCCCGCCAGCCACTCGATTAACCAGCTGGCAACGGTGACGCGCGCCTGTGTGGCGGTGAGGATCGGTTCTCCGCGCTCCCCTGCGCGCAGGGCCCCGTTCATCTTGTCCGACGCTTCCTTTTGCGTCTGAGCGTAATAGGTGAAGGTCTCGCCGTCTATGTCCACCCGGGCTCGCCAGAGGTTCCTCGCCGGCCAGAACTTGACGCTGCCGGTCCCATTTCTTGCCCGCCCCGCCCTAGCTCTGGGCATCTAGCTTCCCAATCCGTCCCTGGTGACGAGGTGGCTCATCACGAAACAATCTGGATACAAATCTGGATACATGGGCCTCTTCGAGTATATATTAAGGGCAAGTTGATGGCAAGAGGGGACCTTTTCGTGCTTGAATGTGTTGTGAGGGTGGAGGGATTCGAACCCTCGGCCAATAGATTAAAAGTCTACTGCTCT
>Ga0102924_1004848_pt1 | contig 13295 bp, 10 predicted proteins | sample PaiPotPPM11metaG_FD_80116 | JGI IMG/M metagenome (GOLD analysis project Ga0102924, IMG submission 80116) | Iron sulfur acid spring bacterial and archeal communities from Banff, Canada, to study Microbial Dark Matter (Phase II) - Paint Pots PPM... ... | reverse complement strand
GGAAATTTGTTGTGGACGAAAGTGCAGGCTAAAATGCGTTGGTTTTCTGTCCGAGGCACCAAAAATCCGAATCCGGCGGGCAGAGACAGTGATGCACGCGTCTTCTCGTGATAGGCAAGCGCAACAGTTACCGACGAGCCATAGCTAATCTGGTTGAGCTCTGAGGAAACCTGCGGAACGTAATCTCGCAGCAACTGGGCAGCAGAATGAGCGGGCGTGGCGACGATCACGGCATCGAATTCTTCGGTGCGCCCATTGCCGACCACCAGCCACTTACCGGATTCTGGCATCAGAGCTTCAATCGCAGTATTCATCCGCCGCGCCGACTCCGGAATTTGCGCCAACATCGCGTCGGTTATTGTTTGCATGCCATTCTTCAATGTAGTAAACAGCGGACGTGCAGGGGTGGTTTGCAGCTTCCGCGATGCCACCATGGCGCGCCCCAAACTTCCCTGCTTGGCTTCAATCTCGACAAATCGCGCCAGAACTGAGGACGCGCTGAGTTCATCGGCGCCGCCACCGTAAATGCCTGCCAGCATCGGATCAGCGACGCGCTCCACCATCTCTCGTCCGTAGTGCCGCTCCACAAATTCTGCAACTGTGCTTTCAGGAGCGTCGGGCGAAGGACGGTAGAACCACTCGCGAATCATTCGCAACTTGGTACGCCATGAGAACAAGGGAGAGATAAACGTAGCCGCAAGGTCGGTTGGAACCATGAACATCAAACCGTCGGGAAACGGTACTAGCTGTCCCCTGAGCAGAATGTATGTTCTTCGCTCAGCGTCATTCGAGGCGATTAGTTGACCACCCAAGCCGAGTTCGCGACAAAGCTCAGCGGCCCATGGCTTTTCGGTAAGAAAAGAATCTGGACCGGCTTCGATCACAAAGTCGCCAACGCGTTCGGTATGGATTACTCCTCCGAAACGCGGGCCGGCTTCGCACAGAACATAATCCAAGTCTCCAGCTTTGTTGAGTTGTTTCTGCAGTGCATAAGCTGCGCTAAGCCCGGAAACACCGCCGCCGATGATTGCAATTCTCTTCATCTGGAATCGTTATCCATCAGCTGCGGGTTTCGGCGACCGCCGGGGTCCGTGAACGAACCATCTGCGCCAGCGCGGAGGTGAGCAGCGGAGAATCATTCAATGATTCCGCTCTCCACAATCGCATGCCCTCTTCTTCAGCGACCTTTTTGAACAGAATATCGATGTCATAGAGAATTTCGACATGATCGCAGAGAAAACCAATCGGCTGGATGAAGACTCCGCGGTGCCCGCTCTGCTTCAGGCGTGTGATCGTCTCTTCCACTGTTGGTCCGAGCCAAGGCCCTCCTGATATGCCTTGGCTTTGAAACGCGAAGCTCCAGTCTTGCTCGTCCAAGCCCGCAGCCACCGCGACCAGTGCTGCAGTTTGCCGGGCCTGCGTTTCATAGGGATCGCCATCAAGCACCGTTCGTTCGGGCACGCTGTGAGCAGTGAAGATTACTGGCACCGGCGCTCCTGATTCGCGGTTGGCTTGTTCTCGCCCCGACTTGAGTTTTTCCGCGAAAGCTTGAATCAGCGAAGACTGATCGTGCCAGGATTCCACAAAGTCAAACGTCATTTCAGAATCGGTGGATTGCCCCAGCGATTGGCGAAAAAGACCGACGCTGGTGCGCGAGTTGTGCGGCGCCAGGCAGATCACGACGGCGTGCCGAATTCCATCAGCCTGCATCTGCTGTAGGGCCTGCGCAACAAATGGATGCCAGTTCCTCATGCCGACATATACTGGCATTCCGATCTGCTGGGCCAGCAATTCGGCTTGCTTCAACGTAAGTTTCGTAAGCGGCGATTTGCCGATCGCAGCGTATCGACGACTTACTTCTTCGATAGCTTCGGGCGGCAGCGGACGGCCTCGGGTAACGCGCAACAAAAACGCCGGCACATCGTCGACAGAGTTTGGGCTGCCGTGCGCGAGCAACAGCACAGCGTCTTTGTGCTTTTTCGTCATCGTCATAAATTCCCGCCCTCTCGCACCGAACGCGAGAAGGACGGGGCACCCGTAGTCTGCTCCTGAACGTATTCAGCCAGCGCCTTCACGTTTTCCACGGGAGTCTCTGGCAGAATTCCATGACCAAGATTGAAAATGTGCCCCGGTCGCCCGCCAGCCTGATCGAGGATTTGTTGCGCTGGCAGTCTTATCTGCTTCCAATCCGCGAAAAGCACCACCGGATCGAGATTGCCTTGCACTGCTCCCGCATTGCCCAGGCGCTTCCACCCTTCGTCGAGCGGAATCCGCCAATCAAGGCCGATAACATCGGCTCCTGTTTCTTTCATCGAGCTCAGCAGCGTGGCTGTATCCGTGCCAAAATAAATGATCGGCACGCCCGAAGTTTTCAGACTCTTTATAAGTTCAGTCGTCCGCGGCAGAACATATTGCCGATAGTCTTCGACCGAAAGGCACCCCACCCAACTATCGAAGACCTGAATCACATCGGCTCCAGCCCGAACCTGGGCAGTGGCATACGCGGAGGTAACTGAGACCAGCTTGTTCAGCAGTTCGTCCCAGGCCTGCGGATTCGAATACATCAGAGTCTTTGTATTGACGTAATGGCGTGAGCCTCCGCCCTCGATCATGTAACTGGCGAGCGTGAAGGGTGCGCCACAGAAGCCGATGACCGGCAACTTCGCTCCGAAATGCCGCGCCACCAAGCGAACGGCTTCGGCCACATAGTCGAGGTCGCCGGCAGAGTCGGTGCGAAGACGATGAATATCATCGCTCGTTCGCAACGGTCGCTCGATGATCGGACCCTCGCCGGCAGAAAAATGGAATTGCAGGCCCATTACTTCCAAGGGCAAGAGAAGGTCGGCGAAGATGATTGCTGCATCTACTCCCAGTATTTCAGCCGCAGTGATAGTGACCTCAGCAGCAAGCTGCGGATTTTTACAGATCTCAATCAGAGAATGTTGCTTACGCACGGCGCGATATTCGGGCATATAGCGCCCTGCTTGCCGCATGAACCACACTGGGGTTCGATCCACGGGCAGGGTTTTGCAGGCATGAACAAAGCGGGAATCGGGCGCTGACATGAAGAATTAATGTAGCACTAAGAGCAGTGATTAGTGGCTCGTGGTCATGATCAGCAGCGGTCGTCATTTCGTGAGTGGCACAGGTAGAGTAAGCAGACGAAGGATTGCCCAATCAGTGGTTTCGTTTGCAATAGTGACCTTCGGAAAGTTCCATGCACAGGTCAGTTCCGCTGATCACTAGCCACTGATCACTGACAGCTGCTCTTACGACATTGGCTCAACTTTATCCACGTGAATCAGGTTGATCGAGCGATCAAGAGTTCCGGTGACCTGAACCCGCCGGCCTTCAAACGGCTGTACCTGATCCTGATTGTCGAGTTTGTAGGAAGTGGAGTCGGAGACCTTTAGCACATAACTGTCAGCTTCCTTGCTTATGGTGCCAGTAAAAGTTTGCGCCGTGGGATTCTGGTCCTGCGACTCCTGCGTCGACGGGGAGGCCTTGTGCGCTCCCGGCTGCGAAGGCGTGGGGTTCGGAGCGGGCTGGGTTTCCGGAGTCGGCTCGGGCGTGGGCTGCTGGTGTGGATGATCTTGCTCCGGCTGCTGTGGTTCCTGCATCGACGACCACAACACTAAGTCTGACGAGAACAGTTGGCTGGGGTGTGCGGGCTCTTGTGCGAAGGCAACCGCGCTACAGAAAACGAACCCAGCAATAACTACGGAGCAGCTCTTCATAAAGAACTCCTTGCCGGTCGTTAGATGGCAAAATCAGAGATGGCAAAATCCGAAGATCGCAAAATCTAAAGATCGCAAAATCGAAGATCGCAAAATCTGAAATCAGGGAACCCGGTTCCGGGTCTATCTGAGCAGAAGGCTCAGAGCCAAGGTCTCAATGGTCTTTTACACCCGAATGACGGAAATCGCTCTACGGGCGATGCTGTAGGTCGCTTAAGGTGTTTGTAATGCTCTACATGTACTTCTGAGTTTCTATCTGGCCAATAACGCACCTAATCAGTACACCTCGGGCCCTCAATTCCACCCTATTATGTTGGGTAACGAATTCCGGAGGTTAATCCTGCCATGGCAGCAAGTCAGGTTGTGCTCTACTTCGACAGACAGGAAGACGCGGTCCAGTTCACGCTCGCTGCCAGTTCGATCATCGCCGACGGGGCGCCGCTTCGTGAGACTGCGCTCAAAGTGGCCAAAGAAGTTTGCAAGGCTTCCCGGATTACGACCGAAGGCAGCGTAAGCGGGGAAACGCAGAAGGGCAAAACGCGCAAGTCGCAGTAGCGTCTCACCGAACGACTAACCGAATTCTTGAACATTTCCTTGTGGAGATGCGGGCGTCCTCGCCCGCACTACTATCCGTTAGTCCGACCAGGGCGCGGGCTTCCTGTTCCACCGATGCCGTTTCAATTCTTTCAGCAACTCTGGGCTGAGCGGGCCTTTGTCGCTTAGCGCAATGTTCTCGCGCACGTGCGCCAGCTTTCTCATGCCCACGATCGTGGTGCTCACCACTGGATGCGATAGGACAAATCGCAATGCCATCTCCGGCAGCGACATTCCCGCAGGAAGGATCTCTTTTAGTTTGTCCACGCGCTTCATCGTATTGGCGAGGTTCTTCGGATTAAAGTATCCCGACCGCCAGTCGTCCTTAGGGAATATGGTGTCCTTCGACATCTTGCCGCCGAGGCTGCCTTCATCGAGCGCGACCCTGACGATCACGCCGATGTTCATCTCCTTGCAAAGCGGGAATAATTTGTCCTCAGGCGATTGGTCGAAGATGCTGTAAATCACCTGCACCGCATCGACCAGACCAGTGCGAATAGCTTTGATTCCGTTCTCCGGCTCCCAGCGATTCAGGCTCAGGCCAAAGTAGCGTATAGCCCCGTCACGCTTAAGTTTCTCGATCGTCTTGCGAAAATCAGGCTCGTCCGTCCATTTATCGGTCCAGACGTGAAACTGCAGCAGATCGATCGTATCCGTGCCGAGCTGCTTGCGGATACGATCGGCATACTTGAAAACATGGTCGGGCGGAAAGACATCGTGATACTTATATTTCGGCAGCGCCGGCCAGCGTTCGTTCTTGGGCGGAATTTTCGACGCTACAAAAAGCCGCTTGCTTTCGTTCTTTGCAATCGTTTGCCCGAGCAGACCGTCGCTTTTACCTTCGCCATAGGCCCACGCGCTATCGAAGAAATTGCATCCGAGATCGACAGATAATTGCAGCGCCTGAAGCGACTCGCTATCCGACGAGCCACTCCAGCCGCTCATGCCCCAAAGCCCTTGAGCGATGTCGCTGACTTGGACTCCAGTACGGCCAAACTTGCGATATTGCATGGTTGCTCCTAAAGTCCAAACGTCTGTTCGCCCCAACGATTGTAAACTCACATTTGCAATCGCAACCGAAGGACCAGTATTGGTCTCTGCATGCGGGCAGATCGAAGCCAGCTATAGCGCGGCAAAAGCCGCTCGCCTCATATCGCCTCCCAAGTTCTAAAGAGCAGACGAGTATAACCAATTTCTGCGGCCGGGGCGGACAGCTTCATCTCGCCCGTAAGCGCAAGAACACGACTACGCCGAACGGATGAGAACCATAGACTGGCTGCAGTACTTGCGGTACGCCGTACCAAGTGAGTTGAGCGCCCACTGCAGGAGAAAGGTGTGGCACATGTCCCAGTTCGCGGTCATATCCTGCGGTGTAGGCTTGCACGCGCGTGAAGTAACGCTCGGTAAAGCCAGGTGGCAAGAAAGTTTCGCCGAGCAATAGCTCATTCGTGCGATCCACGCTTTCGATGCGAGTCCAAACGTTGTTCCTGTTGAGGAAACGCAGCGTAGATTCCAGCAGATAGGCGTTCCCGACGTTTCCATCCTGCAGGCTCTGGTTTCGCCCCCATAGCACCATTGAATTCCAATTGCCGTCGTGAATTGGACGGTTGTAAATGAGCGAAGCGGTCATGCGGCGAATGTTTTCATGAGGAAACAACGCTTCTGGACTGGCTAGGTCGCTGATGGAATACTGAAAGCTCCAATTCTCTCCCGGATTAACGGTGACCCGCGTGCTCCACGAGTCGATTTTGCCGGCATCAATGTCCCAGCGGTATTCGTCCGGTTCCTGCCCATGAAATCCGGACGCTTCCACGCGGAACATACCGTGCGTGATGCCCAAGGTGATCACGTCGTCAGCGATGTGAGTTGAGTCCTCGAGATGATGACCCAAAGGCGCAATGGGATCCTCAGAGGCCGAAGCTCTGTGTGGATAAGCAGGCGGTCCGAGCGCCGGATCGCCAACCGGAGCCCCGTAGAGCGACAAAACTGCATTGTCGCTCAGGTGATAGTCATAAATCGCAGCAACTTCCATGAAGAAATTGTGTGGGTGCTGGCCATCGACAATGGGGCGGCCAAACGCAGTCTCGCCCTGTTGGAACAATTCCGGATATCGTTCGCTGGTCACCGTCGCTGGCTCGAGACTGAGCATGGTCCGGAGGGTGAGATTTCCACGTCCGAGTTTTCGTTGCGCCATCGGCATAAACCAATTGGTGGAGAAAAACTTGTCGGCACCGCGCGTCCCAGTTTGCTGAATGTCGTCTAGAAAAAGTTCACCGTGAAACATCAATTTCCAGCCGCCGTTCTCGAACATAATCATTTCCGTTGGTGTTGAGTTGGGCACTGCATCCGTACCGGCACTGGCGTGTTCGACCACGGTCTCAACCAATGAGTGAGATTCCATCCCCAATTTGCTCTGCGACATCCCACCCATCCCGTCCATGTCCGTAGTCGGGGTCGAGCCGCCGGTAGTTGAATCTTGGGCCGGCGAGAAAACCGAAAAAAATACCGCAAGCACACATAAAACTGCAGTACGCATAAAACCATTCCTTCTTCGCAAGTAAATGGATGTAGAAGTAAGCGCGCGAGGAACGCGAACTAAGAAGAACCGCGTTGAAGTGGCTGTATGGATTAAATGCGCAGTTGCAATTTGGCGGGAGGTGTTCCAGGTGATGTAGCTTCGTCGCGGGAAAGTGCAAAGACATCCTGCGGCACTGGTTTTCGGTCAGAAGGGAGAAGTATGGCGACGAGAACATCGTGCTGCAGGTTCGCGACTTTCTGTAGCATCGCCGCGTCGTGGCCGGGTTGACAACAATTGTGACTGTTCGGCGAACGCTGCGGAACCGATTGGTGGTGCATCGGGCATCCAGCACGTCCGCTCTGTGCAGAGGGCAAAGACAACGATGAGGCAGATGAAATGCCCCAGACGATCAGGACCAGCAAAAGAGTGCCTGCAACTTTGGCTTTTGCGAGCATCGCCGACTTAGAAATCTGATGCATATCAGGCCTATTTGGTGACATGACCGCAAAATTGGCAGGGACGGATTCACGTCCGTCCCTCCATGTTTAGAAGTTGAATCCTAACTGTGCTGTTATGGCTCTCGGCGTCACATAATGCGTGCCGCTGAAAGTCGAGAGAAAGTTATAGAGGGCATAGTTGTTGGTCAGGTTTATGACCGTGAGCTGCGCACTGATTTTGTACTTATCTCCGTGGAGCAGGTTGTCGTGCCCGATGGCCAAGTCAAACAGGCTCCGTGATGCGATGCGCGGGGGATTCTTATCGTCATTTTCCGTGCCCGAAGCCGGTACTTGCAGCAGGCTAGAACCGAATTGCGAGACTGGGCAGGGATTCGGAATACCCGAGAACGGAGTCGCGTGTACGCTGCCGCAGAACAGCCCGGCCTCGAATTGCTGGTCGGGGCTTAAAGGGTTGCCGAAGGAGTCAGTTATGGCAATGGCGGGCTGCCCGGTTGCCGTAGTCGTCGTTTGCGCGCAATTTCCGCCGAAACATGGAGTCTGACCAGCGACCAAGCCGCTGTCATAACGCCAGTTAAAACCGACCCATGGCCCTCGCTTTGAGAACTGATATTGGAAGTGAGTAGTTTGATTAAACTTCTCGTCGTGGTCTATACGGAATGGAGTCGAGCCGCCTCCCAGCACGACGGAGGGGACAGCCCCCGCGCCGCCGATCTGAGGAGTGAAGAAACGGGCCGCTACGCTGGAGAAAACCATGAGCGCGGAGAATCCATGGAAGTTCGGCACGCTTACACGGCCAGCGAAGCCGGGAATTTTGGACCTATCCCATTCGATGGGGAAGGTGATGGGAGTATTTCCCAGGACACTGAAATCGTATGCGCTGTGGGTATATTTCCAGATGTACTCGCCGGAGAAGACAACGTATCTGCCAAATGCCTGTTGTAATCCTGCGTGAAATTCGTTGCGCCACCCTGGGCTAAGCGGAGTGACCTGCCCGGATTCAAAACAGCCAAGAAGCGGATTCAGAACAGGATTGTCGCAGCCGACGCTCGCGAGGACCAGGTTCTCGTTGAAGGGCGTCTCCAATGTGCGAGCATAGGAAACACGCAAAACTGTGTTGGTCTGCTTGATGTTGTAGGCGATCCCCAGCCGTGGTTCGCCTTCCTGGTGTGTAGTAAGGCCGTTGTAGAAGTCGCCGCGAACGCCCAAGTTCAATGACCAGTTTCCCTTGGTGATCGAGTCCTCCACGTAAAGCGCCAACTCCTTCACATCCGTGTGGCCGTTAAATTTGAACAGAGTGCCACCGTCGCGAGTCAGGTCAAAGGGCAAGAGCACGGGGTTGAAACTTGGACTTGCTACACCGCCGACCCCCGCGCACTGGCTGGTGCTGGTGATCGTAGGATTGATATTCGGAGATCCGTTCCCGTTTATACAGACCGGATTCAGCGTTGGATCGACGATGCCAAGGTTGTCATTTTCATTAAGAAAAGTCTGTTCGTAGGTCGCGCCAATCTTCAGGTTGTGAATGCCTTTCACATACGAAAGCTCGGAGTGCAGTCCGGCATTGGTCAGAGTGCGGTCCTGCCCGACGGATTCTCGTTGGAGATTGGTTGGAGCGAGATCAGCAAATGGGTCATTGCTGGGGTAGTAGTTGAAGTGATCGCGCCGCACAAAAGCGCCTAAGGTGAACACGGTTGTATTGCTGATCAAATGCGTCCATGCCGGCGCGATGTTGAATGTCTTGATCTGGGAACGCTGATCGGCGGGACCGACCGGATTGCCAAACGTGTCGCGGCCGCCATTGCTAACTACCACACCATTCCACGGCGTCGCGAGTTGGGCGTCAAAAGAATTAGGTGTCTGGAACCAGGACCGCGTGTAGCCGAGATTAACGTGGACGGAATCCTTTCCCGAGAATTGATAGTCAACCCGGTCGAATAAGTTTTCTTCATTGCCCTTGTCATGAATAACGGTGAATTCGGGAGGATCGAGGAAGCGACCCGTGTTCAAGCCGTTCGCCGAAATGAAATTGCCCCAGTTCTTGCCGCCGTAGCCCAAATTGAAGTCAACATTCGACGTTCCAAACGATCCGTATGACGCGGTGACGCTGCCGTGCGGTGTGGTCATGCCCTGACCGGATCTCGTCGTCACATTGATTACCACACTGGTTTTGTCGCCGTATTCGGCGGGTGGTGCGCCGGAAATTACTTCGGTTGATTGCACCGCATCCAGCGGAATCTGGTTGGAGAAAACCTTGCTTTGCTGATCGGTGATCGGTTGGCCATCCAGGGAGAATGAGTTCTCGGCGTGATCGCCTAACCCATGAAACAGTCCGTTCGAGTCTGCCGAAATCCCTGGTGTGGCCAAAGTCACCAACGAACTCAGCGATGACGACGCGCTTTCGAGAGGAAGTTTGTCGAATAGGTTCCGGTCCACGTCGGTGTGAAACGTGGGGTCGTTTTCGAGCAGATCTTCGCCCCCGCCCTCGACGATCACGACCTCGGAGCTCTGGAGTTTCAACTGGATGCTCAAATTTGTGGGGACGACCGAACGCACATCTATATCTTGGACGTGAGGCGCGAATCCCGAACTCGTCACCATCAAGTGATAAGGATTGAATGGCACGTTTGGAATGGCAAAACCACCGGTCGAGTTCGTCGTGGCGGTCCGATCAAAGCCGCTAACTGGGTTACGGATTTCGACGGTTGCGTTGGGAACGACCGCACCTGAAGGGTCAAGGATGGTCCCCGTAACCGAGGTGGAGTTCCCTGCGGATTGTGCAAATGCGCTTAAGCTAACGGCGAAAAAAGAAATGATTAGAAATGCCGCGCGCTGCGGCTTTCTGTAATAAGCCTTCATGAGTTCCTCCGAATTGAATTTTCCGTATGGCTAAAACCGGAGCGGCGGTCTTAAGCCTGCGGCGGAGGACGGATGTAATTGGAGGCAACTACCAGAAAAGAATGCGAAGTGATTGCAGGAGTCTCAGCCAGAATGGACGGCGCAAGAATCGGCGCAGGTTGGACGATCGTGTTTACAGCGACTCCAGCATGGGCCAGAGCGCAGAGTGAGCACGAGTGGTCAGCGCTCTCTGAATTGTTCGGATGGAAGTGTGCTACGGCGATAAAGCTGGTTAGAAAAACCAGCAGAACGCAAAGCCACACGCCGCCGCGATACGCCGCCGCAAAACGCGGGGATTTGGCGCCCTGGAGATCAGGACTCGCTGTTCCTTTGCGCAATATGGCGCTCGGCTTCATGAGCAGTGAGATGTTAGCTGAATTCGATTAGATGCAGATTCAGCATACTTTTATTACATGAAATTTAGCAAGCGCGCTGCTTTTCTAACACTAATCGGAGGGGATTATCCAAAGGACTTATTGTCTTTTCGGTGTCTTCCTCGGCCGAACTGGGGCCGCTCAGTTTTCCCGAGGTCATTTGCGAAATGCTGCTCTCGCCGCCTCAATTGTCTCCGAAATGTCTTCTTCCGAATGCGCGGCGCTGAGGAATGCAGCTTCAAACTGCGAGGCGGGGAGATAAATGCCGCTGTCAAGCATGGCGCGAAAGAAGCGCCCAAACGCGGCGACATCAGACTTTGTTGCGGAGGCCCAATCCGTGACCGGCCCAGGGTTAAAGAACCAGGTGAACATCGATCCCACGCGCTGAGACGAGAGCGGCACCCCGGCATCCTTCGCGGCCGCGGCGACACCTTCGACGAGCTTTGCACTGAGACTTTCGACTCGAGGATAGATTTCACTTTTCTTCTCGCGCAGCATTTTGAGTTGGGCGATTCCCGCAGCCATAGCCAGCGGATTTCCAGAAAGTGTTCCCGCCTGATACATGGGGCCAAGAGGCGCAACCAGATCCATGATCTCGGATCGACCGCCGTATGCGCCCACAGGTAATCCTCCGCCGATAATTTTCCCGAAGGTCGTGAGATCGGGCTTGATTCCGTACAACTCCTGAGCCCCACCGTATGCGACTCTAAAACCGGTCATGACTTCGTCGAATATGAGAACAGTTTTTTCGCGCTGGGTAATGGTGCGCAGACCCGCCAGGTAATCTCCAGTTGCAGGAACGCAACCCATGTTCCCAACCGCCGGCTCGACGATGACGCAGGCAATCAGGTGGCGGTACTTGCTAAACGCCTGTTCGAGCACTTCGGTGTCATTAAACGGAAGCGCAATAGTAAACTGGCTTATCTCTTCGAGCACTCCCGCCGAACCCGGAATTCCGAGCGTAGCGATCCCCGATCCGGCTTTGACTAACAGCGAATCGGCGTGGCCGTGATAGCAGCCTTCAAACTTGATCACGTATTTGCGTTTGGTGAAGGCGCGGGCCAGCCGAATGGCTGACATGGTGGCCTCGGTTCCGGAGCTGACGAAGCGGACTTTCTGGACAGTTGGGAAGGCTTCAATGACCAGTTCGGCAAGATCGGCCTCGGAAGGAGTGGACGCCCCGAAGCTGGTGCCGTTTACGGCAGCGGAAAGGATCGCTTCCACCACGCTGGGCTCGGCGTGACCCAGGATGAGCGGTCCCCATGAGCCCACGTAGTCGATGTATTCGTTGCCGTCGGCATCCCATATGTGAGAACCTTGCCCGCGAACGATAAACGGGGCGTCGCATCCAACCGCTTTGAATGCGCGCACTGGAGAATTCACTCCCCCGGGAATCAACTGCTCGGCGCGCTTTTGCAACCGGCGGGACTCGTCGAGCTTACGAGGCATCTCGTTCCTTTTTTAAATACTGAGATAGTGGAGCGACGGGTGTCCTCGTCTCTCCTGCTACGGGCGGGACGCCCGTAGCTCCACCATCACGCTTCAGCAAATTCATAAATATAGCAGCGGGAGAGCAGGTTGGCACCGTGGAGGAAACGCAATCGTTTTCACGAACATTTCATGCCGCCTACATAATCCCGCAACGTTAAAGCGGTATTCTTGCCACAGTAGGGCCCCCTTCTAACCGGGAGGGATAGGGATGATCCGGGGGACCCCCGATCATCCTGCGCTTTTTTGGGACAGTCTCCGCTTTCGAAGGATTCGATAGGAAGTTCAGACTGCGATTCTCCGAGGTAACAATCTCGCTGAGTTCAATATGAACACCATCTCGGAGGCGACGTGGATAAAGGCGGCGAGCAGCGGATTTAGAAAGCCAAACGCAGCCATTCCAACTCCGATGCTGTCCACCACAAGAGTGCCGACGAAGTTCTGATAAATGATACGGCGGCAGTGTCGCGCGATACGCAACGTTTCAACTAGCTTCGAAAGATCACCGCCGATCAAGATTACGTCCGCGCTCTCCTGCGCGACGTCTGTTCCCGAACCCATCGCGATTCCTACATTCGCTTCAACCAGGGCCGGAGCATCGTTAATTCCGTCGCCAACCATTGCGACTTTTCTGTTTTTTGCCCGCATTCGGCTGACCCACTCAGCCTTCTGCGCGGGCATAAGGTCTCCGACTGCTTCATCAACTCCAAGATTGCGGCCCACAGATGCCGTCACGGTTTGTGAGTCTCCGCTGAGCAAAACCGTCTTCAGGCCCATCCGCCGCATTGCGGTCACCGCATCTTTAGCTTCCGGGCGCAAAATGTCGGCGATCTTTACTTCGCCGAGAAGTTGACCTCCACGAGTGACCCAGATTTCGGAAGCTCCGTCTGAACCGTTTCCAGGTTGAGTTGGACTTGTCATGGCTTCACCGATGAATGCCCGGCTCCCGACCGCGATCTCCTCCCCGCGATACCGGACTCTAATTCCTCTGCCAGGCGTGTAGGAGAATTCGTCCGGCGCGGCTAACAGAATGGCAAGTTTTGTGGCGCGCGCCAGAACGGCTTTGGCGAGAGGATGCTCGGATTTGAACTCTGCGATGCCAGCCGCTTCGATGATCTGCCGTTCGCTAAATCCGTTTGCCGGGACCACTTCCTGAACTTGTGGAGTTCCGAACGTCAGCGTCCCGGTTTTGTCCAGCACAACGGTGTCCACCGTGGTCAAAGCTTCCAAG